>Ga0307513_10009521_pt1 | contig 12286 bp, 19 predicted proteins | sample 15_EM_MG_FD_202174 | JGI IMG/M metagenome (GOLD analysis project Ga0307513, IMG submission 202174) | Populus trichocarpa ectomycorrhiza microbial communities from riparian zone in the Pacific Northwest, United States - 15_EM | ecosystem: Host-associated > Plants > Roots > Unclassified | place... | reverse complement strand
GGTAACGTAAGCTCAGACGTCGTTTGAGGGGTAAGCTACGTTCTTCCATTCTTCGATCGCGGCGCACACGGGAGCCTGGGGCTGCGGGTCAGGAGGTTTCGAACGTGAACGTGAACGTTTAACGGTCCCTGCGTCACCCAATCTCTCTCAGCGAAAATCACAATAGCGGCGCCACTCCCATGTGGAAAGCAAGTCCGGGTATGAACGAGATGCGAGAGCATCGCTGAGTAGTAATTCAAGACTGGGGAGAGTCCGCGCTCGCAGGACTGTCGCTGGAGGTAATCGACGAGACCGGAGATGAAGTTTTGAGGGTGAGCGCTTACCTATCTCGCTTGCGATTCTGTCACCGGTCGTGCTCGTCGGAACAGCGTAGCACTGTTAAGAGGGTACACGTAGCAGCCGGGAACCACGGATTTAGTCTTGACGCTCAAGTTCCCTAAGACGTGGGCGCCTATAATGTCGCAACAATAGGCGCTGACGTGGTACCAAGCGCAAGCGTCGCTCGCTCCTGGCCGTCACCCAGCTGAGTCAGCCTCGGTGAGTCCGCAACCACTCCTATGCCACTTAATTTGCTCTGACTCGTCTATCCATCTCATCAGTTCATCCATCAATCCAACATCTCCTTCTGCATCTCCCTCTACATAGGCTGCCAAGGTCAGGGATACGATGGGTACACCTCTTTGGGTTTTCTCAAACGTTCTCTGTTGCAGTGACCATAATCCAGGAGAAAAAACTGGAGGTATCGGTTGTCATGAAGAGCTGAGCCTGTGGTCTTTCTCGCTGGTACGTGCCGGTATTGATTATCGCTTGACTTATGACGGTCTGATTCACGATATCTCGGTTTTCAGCAGAAAAACCCGGTGAGTGCCCGTATCGTGTTCATCGATGGCCCATCTGTGAGGGGGCCTGGAGGTGCGATGCATCACTGTAAATTTTTCCGAGAGAGTACATAGCTTTCAAGCTTTCAAGTTTCGAGTTTCAAGGCTCGAACCAATTACATATCTGTCTACTCAACCTTGGAGACCTACGACTAGAAGGTCAATCAGATGTCCAGGTAAATTTTGACATTGAGTTCGTTATTGGCCAAGCATCCGGAGGTCGATGGTGAAGACGCCGCCCGAGGTCCGCCTGTCGCTCTGAGTCTGATGCCCGAGCGGCAGCGCACACAGGGCAACTACTGTTCATGAACGCCCAAATTGAGGGGTGGAAAGGCATACGCATCACGTACCTGATCCTCTAGGAACCAAGCCTCTCAACCGTCATGCACTCTAGGAACATATGTTCCCCCGCGCGAGTTGTCGTGCATGACCCCCGTAAAATACACCGTCACACGACCCTGGCCTGGCATGTTGCTGCTGACGACCCACGCCCAACCTCGATACAAACCGATTCAAAGCATAAGGCCAAGACTCTCCAGTCCTGTGTTCATCAACAGAGTCGGAGGAAATCGCAGGAGAATGCGGGTGTTTTAGGGGGAGGATTTGGTGGGGACACTGGGGTTCGATCACGGGTTTACCCCGTTCTCCCCACGGGACCGCCTCAAACCAAACCCCATCCGGGAAGCGACGGCCGCCCAGTGGAAATTTTGATCGCGTCTGAACGCGTGCCACGAAAGTGGGGAGGTTCACATAAGGTTGACGAACTCGGTCACCGTACACTGGCCATCACCGCGCTGACGAGAATCGCTTGTCATGTGCCTCCCTCCGCGCCTGGCTACGGATTCTAAACATCTCCGTCTGTCTAGGCCGCAACATTCTGCTTGTTGGGAAGATTGGATGGATAAGCGCACCGGAAAGCTGACCTGATCTGGGCGGTGTTCGAATCCAGCGCCGACAAGTCGGGACCGCAATATTATATCAGGAAGTGCACTTGGTTAAAGCAATGTGCCTGTAGCGGTTCCAGATGCTTACCTCATGGCGTCCGCATGGGAGTTGGTTTCATGCTCCGGGCTCGGGTGATCAGGAATTTCCACACCTTTCTCGCCTATTTGCCGCTCGTTGAGGCCGACGTAAGCACAAGTCTCGCCCTGCGGGTGCCTGATATCACAAAGAGAGCCTGGGGTGCGAGTGGCACACCTGATGGAGATCCTCCGGGATCGTGGCTGAGCGTTGCGTATTATTGTTCGAGTCGGGCGTGGTGGGTCCTGATTACGGAAAAATCTAATCCATGTACCTGTCAGCCAATCATCGACCCGGGATTGCAAGGTCCCTGCAGGCCATCTCGGAGGATCGGGGTTATGCTGGGCGCTGAGGCGAGGCCAGCTACAGCGGTTTGGTTCTAGAAAGTACAGTTAGACCCAGCCGGATGGGGAAACGCAATGTAGATTGATGGAATATGATGTGCATCCTTCTCGATCCAGTCTGCCCTTGATCGGGATCGAGTTCTCGTTTTGTTCCGACCGACGCCCGACCTCAGGATGCTGGCTGACCTACGGTTGGACGACCCGTCTCAAGGTTAAGCTGGTAACCACCTTCCATTCTGTAGCGGCGCCTCGAGAGCGACCTGATTGTTTTGCCGCGGCTTGTGGCAGATACCGGTTAGCTTGGCAGCTTTGGTGTCGATTCTTTTGAATCAGTAGGAGGCAGGGAGGACAGTTGGTCTGCGCGGGTTTCCTGATTCTTTCGACCTGAGGAATGATGGGGATGGGTCGCCAGGACTCCGATGCGTGTCGTTTATTTGGTGTTGTTGTCCTACGGCGCCTGTTTCCTATCAAAGGACACGGTTCAATCCTTCATGGAGATCTCTCATTAGCCGACAGTTTCTGCACAAAAATACATCAGATCCAAGTGTGGTATCTCGGACTCGTTCTCGGTTGTTTTTGTGACTTAAGGGCACGTTCCATACCCGTTGTGAACTCGAGGAAACAGCCACTCCCTCGTCACGTATTACGCTGATCGTTACAACCGTTATGGTCACCTTCTTCGCGGTGTCTTGGAGTGACGACCACCGATTGTGGTCGGGAGTGACTTGGAACCACGGGATCAGACCAGTCCGGAGGATACGGTGTACTGGAAGTACGGATGAAGCACGAGCGGGCGATGCCCAAAGCGGCAATAAGGTCGTAAACGGTCATTTCGCTTCGGAGGGAATAAAACGTCGGTTTCGGGGATAAGTTAATCTCACGAAGGGATTTGAGCAAGGCAGGGGCGCATGAGCAGCGTGGAACTTGACAACCGGGATTCAATGCACCACCGTTCCGCGAGTTGGTAACGAGTGTTGTGATATCTGCCAGTCAACCATGATTTTCATCGGTGGGTACGGAATATATCTACTTCGCTGTCGTTGGTTCGCAGGCGGCAAAGCTATTGGAGAATGTGGGTCGGGATACACTAGACAACTTCAAAGAGGGGAGGTGGCTTACCGCCTCAAACCGGCCATGTCGCCGTTAAAGTAGTCCTGGTCCCCGGGAGAGGGTCCAGAGTCTGCGTACTGCCAGAAGGTGTGGTTACTCCATCCGGCAGGCAAAGTACCGACGCTGCTAGCCCAGCGAGCGATCCACAGTGGGTTAGAGCCAAACCCGGCGTCGTTACCGGTGCAAGTCTTCCACCAATCGGTGGTGGTGTAGATCATTGGGTAGCGACCAACACAGGAGTAGTAGGTGTTGGAGAAATCGCGGATCCAACTAACCATCGAAGTAGTGTTCAACCCATAGCAGGTATCAGGGCCATATGGGTTGTCTGTCCGATGAATGATGGGTGTTTAGCTGGCGCGTTTAGGAGGTCGAAGATACACGATCCGTACACTCGATGTCGAGGACACCTGGGAGGGTGATACCATCGTTCTTCCAGCCTCCACCGTTGGAGACAAAATAGTTGGCTTGAGCAATACCAGAGGAATCACCGGGAAGAGCAAAGTGGTAGCTACCACGAACAAGACCGACACCGACGGCACCAGTAGACTGGGAGGAGAAGTAAGGGTTTTTGTAACCTAAACTGAAGCGTCAGCGTTTTGCGAGGCGGGGATACCATTAGTCTTACTGGTTCCCTCGGTCGCTTTTACGAAAGCAAAGGAAACGCCATTGGCGGCGACAGCATCCCAGCTGACATTGCCCTGGTGGGATGAGACATCGATACCCTTGGGTTGAATACTCTCCTCGACGTGCTCAACAGTTCCAGCAGCGGCGCCGAAGACGGCAGTCCAGAGGAGGAGCGTAGATGCGAGAGTTCTGACGTTGAACACCATAGCTATTGCGTGTCTCCACCCGCAATTTCCTCCCGCCTTATACTAGGCCAGAGCATTGGGAGGATTCCGTATCGGTAGAGCGAAGAACCCAGGGAAAATGTTTTCGAGTTGTTCACCCTGTGGATACAGATGAATTTGATGGATGGAGAAAACACCCGACCAATAATTTGTCACAAATGATGAGAAGTCTAGGACTCGAGCACGTGCGTCCGTTGTTTCCCCCGTGCACCTCTGGCCAGTGTTTTGCAAGCGAGATGTAGCGGAGTAAGTGTCGAACAGAATAATAATGGGTCAGCTGATTTTCGGGGCCAATATGAATCCGATAGTCGTCGGAGATGCTGGCTGATGAGGCCGAGGATTACAATATACGAGGATCACAACAGATCGAACGGAGCACCGTTGGCAACGAGCCACGCGTTCGTTGGAGAGCTCGTGATTTTCCCCCGAAGAGTGGAAAAGTTTCTTCCGGGTAAAGAAAGGCAAACAATGCTGAAAGAAATATTTGCGTACTCGCCTTATCGTTTGGATACCGGCTCCAACCTCGGAAGTTGGAACCAGTGGGGTTTGATATCTATCGCGACGCCGGAGGATGGGACAACGCGGTGAAGTTAGATCGTGTTCCCGCTTTCCACCCCAAATAAGTACATCGCATCAGGCCTGAGCAACTTGTGAATATTGAATGCTTTTCGGGCGAGATGGAGATCCTCGTCGATGTGTAGGGGTCGGGCGACATTCCCTGGAATACTATGGGTGACCTCGATCGTTTCAGGTTGGGGTGAAAACGGGAAAACAGGAGATGAATGTACTCTGCCGATCCGCTGCTATCGGCGACCGTATGTGCCGTTGTTCTCCAAAAATAGGAACGCGATGCGTCCCCCCTGCTGAGAAACTTTTCGCCTCGCAGTGAACCGACTGGCTCGATCATGGAGTCCTTTGTCGCCTGCGGACGTGGATGAATGATCTGGTGTGGGTTTTGACGTATGACGCGGCGAGTTGGGGTGAACCATTCCGATAAACACGACAAGCACAGTCATGCGAATTGAGCGAACGTAGTTCCCAGATCAGATTCGAGGGAGCAACACAGATCCCATATGTGTTCGGTGGTCCCTAGGCACGATGAACGGCGTGTTGTGCAATAGTCAGGGACATATTACGGCATCAACCGACGCGAATGCCTTATGGTTATTAAGCCATGCGGTACAATGCGATGAAACTTCATGGCCAGATACGCTTAACCACGATGAGGGAGGCGACTCAACTGCTGCATATCTGCTTCAGTTCCGACTCTCAAGGAGCGCGGAAGGGCAAATGACATTCCATGATGTTGATCCTCATAAGGAACTACGCCTTTTAGAACCGAGTAACAGTCTCGACCATCCCCAAAAAGAGGGCGGAACCAAAACCGCAAATGAAAGCAGAAAGGAGACATAGGGTGGGTCTTGGCGCTTTTGGCAAGACCGCTCCCTCGGGGATGTTATGTCAACCAGTCTAGGGTCCGGAACCGACCACACCGCCTGTGATGCGAAACGTGGAGCGAAACATTGATAGGCGCAGCTCGTCGGACCCCAACGTCACTGAAGGTGTGTGACCGGGGGGTGTGGGACCTGCGCATAGTGACGCACATCACAGACGCTGCCACATTCGATGTACACCGTGAGATCGAAGCGTGGAATGCCACTTATCAGTATTATATGCACAGCTTTCGTATGTTCCGGATCGTCTCCACCAATATGTCCAATGGGAAGAGCGGATAGAAGATGGATGAATATCAAGACGCGCCTCAGCTCCGATAAGCACCCGGTGAGTCTCCACCGAACAGCGGTTTCGATGGATAAGGCTCAACGCGTTTGGGCGTGTAACCCATCGAAGTGACCGATCCGCGTATCCAAGTGCACACGAACGGGTTTTCCGCGCTGAATTTTCGGGCCTTCTCAGATCTACGGTGATCACGAAGCGGAGCGAAGAAAAGCAGCCATGCTTTCTGTTGTTACAACATGCCTCAGTTACCGATTGCTACGGGAGCGGAGAAGCCGCAGAACAGATCGAAGGTGCCAATGTAAATACTTGATAGTAGTAGAAGAGTGGGAGAGAATACACACACTACACATCACAATTTTGATAACAGTTGTTTTTCTATTCATACAAGATTACCGGTGTGTGAGAGGTCCGTCGTAGTTTGTTTGTGGTGATTTACGCATTAAGTTGAACGGGCTTGCGTGGCGATGAGGGCACCCAAAGCGGCTAATAAACAGTTTGAGCATTGCCCGTTAAGAGAAGGAGGGTGTATTGACTTACCACCAACACCGCTTCCATCCTTGGCCATGCCAATCTCAACAACCTGTTCAACCTTCTTACCCACCAAATGCTTGAGCGAATCCCGTAGCTGGGTCTCGAAGTTGGGGTAAAATTGGATCAAACTGCGGTCACTCGTGCTCAGAAAACCTGCAGGAAAAAGGAGGGGGCGTTATCAAAGCGACATACCTTCCATCGACACCAACACCGATCTTGCCACTGGCATTTACGTAGTCCGTCCTCTTGATACCCTCGTCTGTTCCCAGACTTGCACATCCGGTTTGGACCAAGACAGCCGCGACAGCGCATCCACTCAGTTTGGCTGCGCGTTCAGCGACAAGGGTGCAGGCCCATCGGACGATCGCAGCATCCTTAATGGATACATCTTCTGGGGTATCCTCGAATCCGAGACTCTGGATGACGATCTCTCTCACTCGCTCCAGTCTCTTCCTTTGAGACTCGCTCAGCTTGGCTTCATCGAAATCTCCGAGATGCAAACCCGCGAGTTTATCGGCTACACCATAGACGTCTTCTGTGGGCTCGGCCTTGGGCTCGTCACCTGCCCAGGCAAGCTCGACGTCGGACATGATAGCTGTGTCAAGTCCGTAATGCTTGTTTAGAGAGCCAGAGCCAATGCGACCGTTGAAGAGAAGGGGTTTGGGAGCAGCATCGATGAGGGCGAGGAGGATATTTCGAGTAATCTCTCCGAGATACATTCCAGAGATGAACTTTTCAAATGCCTGGAACCGGGGGTTGATAGACTCTCGATCGAGTTTGTTGTCGAATGGGGTTGTGGGGAGTGTTGTCCTCTGATGGTCATCAGACGGTGAACAATCTAGGGCAACAGCTTGGACATACGGAATTGTTAAATGCACCCCACTCAGTGTTAACGATCATCTTTCCACCTTTGGACTTGAGAGCCTCATCCTTGAGCTTAGTCATCTTGCTCAAGTCCTCGAGATAAGCTCCGTTGGTTCCGGTTCCGAAAATCGCACCAAGTAAACAACCACCGGCGGTGTAAGACCGTGAGAGCAAGGCGCCAACTGTCTGTACGAAGGTGTCAGAACCACTACACAGAGATCTCATCGTGCACTAGACGCCTACATCATTCACCAGGGCGACGCACTTGACGTGCAAATGCTTCCGATTGAAGGCGTCCTGGAGGAGTTTCACAACATCGTGTCCAATAGCGTTTTTTGCAGCAAAGCCTGAGATAGCCACATAGTTGTTAACCGGAAATTGTGAAGTGGCAGGAGTATGGAACACACCCTTCGTCCATGTCAGGAGACGACCTGAATCGAGAGCCGTCTGTTCAACCGGAAATGAGAAAGTTAAACCGAGAGGCAAATCTTCCCCTTCAGGGGCATCGGACGATTCAGAGGAGGTCAGGAAAGCATCGACCGAGTCTGCGAGATAATCTGAAATTTTGCTCAGCCGGTTAACAAAGCGCCAATCTAATCGGATAAATCGGCGCCAGCAGCTCACCGAACAGAGCGGTGGCCTCCCCAGTCTTGAGCTGATCAGAGACCTTGTACTTCTGCTGATGAAGGCTGAAGGTCTGATCGCCGTTGAGTTTTACCTTACAGACACGGCTGCCGGCAATAACAATACATGAGTGGGGTGGAAGGGCCACGGGAGTGAATAAGATCTTACAGATTTGTTCCTCCGAGATCAAGGGCGAGGAAAGTGCTGGAGATTGACGGTGATGATAAGAATATATGCGTCGGTGTAGGGGTTTGGGGGGAGGTGGATTACTGACCCCTTCTCCTTGCCCGATGGGACGCCGGTGACGAAAGTTGGACTAGATCACAGCGTGAAGGGTGAGCGGGTGGACCGGCGGATAGCGATGTAACTTGATGTACATGATTGCCATTGCCTGACCATACTCAGCGAGACCGCCGGCAACCTCTTGGAGGAATTGAGCAGTTATTCGTGTGAGGGCGACATCGTCGAGCTTGAACTGGACCTCGATTGCGTCGAGGATCTGGCCGGCAGTGTCTGGGCGTGAGTTTGAGATAGCGGCAAGGGGAGCCATGGGCGATGACGGAGGGGAGGGGACAGGGGCGGGATGAGGAAGACACGGCCTGCCTTAAATCTCTAGGGGGGACTCGACGAGCGGTTGCAGAGGAGATAAGTACCGGGCAAAGTCGAAATCCCTCACAAGTGCTTCTGATCCATTACATCAGACCACATAATCCATACAAACTTCATTCGTAACCTCGAATACATGAGATATTACAAGTCTCCCGTTACCTCCGTCCAGCAGCGGAGTGCGGCCTGGATACGGAGTTTCTACTAGGAGTAACATCGCATCTACCCCGCGGAAACTCGCCGACGATCCTCGCCGCCCGTTCCAACCCGGTGCACTGACTCTCTGCGGCACCCCCAGCCGGGGACGGGATACGGCCAGTACGGCCTTCAAGAGAACCTCGTCCTCCCCCACGGCGACAGCTGAGCGAGACCCGCCGACCAAACAAACACAAACAGGACGTGGCGTCACTGTCATCAGACACTTTACTTATACACATCCTCTTCCAATCCTCGAGATGGTACGTTCTCCAACGTCTCTCAATCAAAATCTACCCACTCTTGACGTGTTGACATTCACAGGCGTCCACGACGACCTCCGATCCAATCCCCATCGAAACAGCCCACGATGATATGATTGTGTGTTTCGTTCGTTACCCCTTGGCGTACGCCCTAACCAAACCTCTCGAACACAGCACGATGCCCAGCTAGATTACTACGGAAAACGTCTCGCGACGTGTTCCTCGGATAGGACCGTCAAAGTTTTTGATGTTGTTGACGGCGAGACTCAGCGGTCTGGGGGCCATACTCTCAAAGGGTGCGTAGGCGGTCAAAGTGATGCTGGAGACTCACAGCACTTACACGCATCCTCAGACACACGGGTCCTGTGTGGCAAGTCGCATGGGCAAATCCAAAATTCGGTCACATTCTCGCCTCTTGCTCTTACGACGGAAAAGTGATCATATGGAAAGAACAACAACAAGGCCCCACGTCTAATTCATTATCTGGTGGCTGGACCAAGATTAAGGAACACACTCTTCACACTGCTTCAGGTAAAAGGTGTCGGAGTGCAGTGTGCGGGCCCTAATCCGTTTTCTGCAGTAAACTCTGTTTCTTGGGCTCCGCACGAACTTGGGGCAATCCTCGCCTGCGCCTCTTCGGATGGAAAGATCTCCGTTCTCACTTTCAAAAGTCGGTAACCGTCCTTTAGTATTCCCACCACACCAACTGATGGACGGTAATACACAGACGATGGTCAATGGGGAGCCGACATCTTCAACGGTCACGCGATTGGATGCAACGCCGTTTCCTGGGCTCCGGCCACAATTCCTGGCTCGTTGATCACCCCAACGTCCGGTGCCGGCCTCCAAACCGGTCAACAACTCAACGCCGTTCAATCCGTTAAGCGGTTTGCTACCGCGGGTTGCGACAACCTTGTCAAGATCTGGGGGTACAGGGAAGACACTCAGAGCTGGGTGGAAGAAGAGATTTTGGAGGGTCACACTGACTGGGTCAGGGATGTCGCCTGGGCTCCGAATATCGGACTACCCAGGAGTTACATTGCTACTGCCTCGCAGGTTAGTACGGAGGGTCTTCACTCTTTCCCAGTACTTCATGTTGTGTTCTCAGGATAAAACCGTCGTGATCTGGACCAAAGATGCGCCGACTTCACCATGGGTCAAGACAACTCTTGATCCATCGGTCTCTGCAGTGTCTGCACCTGCAAATGCCGGTGCCCCCGCTGGAAAATTCCCAGACGTCGTTTGGAGGGTATCGTGGAGTTTGGCGGGTAACATCCTGGCGGTGAGTTGCGGAGATGGCAAGGTGACACTTTGGAAAGAAAACTTGAAGGGTTCGTGGGAGTGTGTTAGTGACATGACCAGCTAGTCCCCTTCAACTGTGTCGTAAATTATAACACTACATAGAATGATTTTCCTATAAGGAAAACGGCGTGGATATGTGTATGGGGCTGTTTTTATGAAGTGTCTATCTGAATCGTCGTCGATGGTCCCGGGCCCGTGGGCATCTGGAAGTAGGGTATTGTCCGTAGTCCTTCTGGGGCTGGGCCTTCGGCATCCATCTTCTTCCGCGCTCGATCCGTCTGAAGGTATATGCACTCGGATCGGACCCCGGGAGGTAAATTCAGGACACTTACGATGCCGGCAGCAGCGATTCCTCTCTCCAGGCCCTCTAGGAGCGAACATGCCTTGCACAGTTCGTTACTTGACATGTACCCGCACCGTTTACACGTCTCTGTTGTTACCCATGAGCTCGTAAAACGAGTCAAATTTAGGTAGTGACTCACGTTGTGCCCTTTGTGTAGCTTTCACTTCCTCATTTACCGCAAACGCTTCACCGGAGTGTATGATGTCGATTATCGCACTTGGTCGAGCGGATTCGAGATCTTTCAGAAAAGCTCGGGCATGACCGCGGTAGGCGTCGGGGGAGTATATGCATTCGGTGGAGAAATAGTCGAGTTTTTTGAAGTAGGCATACCTGTGCACCACTAATTGAGGGATAGGACCGGGGCTGGTGGATGAATGGGCTTACATTACGATCTCCTTCTCATAGGCGTACTTGAATGGTTTGGACCTCTTGATAGTGTCTTCGCCTTGCGTACATATTGAAGTGCATCGACCCAGGCGAGCGATATCCCCACGCATAACTAAGGAAGACTCAGCACGATCATCCAGGATGAAATCACCGCAATCTTACTGTTCATAAGCACCGTCTCAGCAATATCATCGGCATTATGACCTGTAACGATGTGGTCCACGTTCAACATCGCAGCTCCTCGGTCTAGGGCCTGTCGGCGAAACACGCCGCAGAAAGTGCAATTGTTCTTTTTGCCGATCTGGGCGACGACTGCATCCATCGTCCAGCCGTAGAGATCGTTGTAGCTCAAGATTTTGAGGGGCATTGAGTATTGTTGCTGATTTCGTTTGACCGTCTGGTGGGAATGTTGCACATAAGCTAACTGAGTAACGATGAATGGGCTAGACATACCTCTAACGAATCGTCTCTGTAACCTGTGATACCTTCGTCAATGGATAAGAGATATAGGTGGACACCGTAGTCGTGTCTCTCGTTAAGGGTCTTCATGACGTATGCCAGGACCGTCGAATCTGGCCTGTGATGTTGAGTGGAAGGACAAACATATCACTCAACGGGGCAGATAATGTGGCGCACCTTTGCCACCAGAAGCACCTATTGCGACTCGATCTCCTGGCTTGAAAAGTTGGGCTTGAATAATCGTGTTGTGGACTTCCGTTTCGAAGACGTAGAAGAAACATTCTTTGCAGATCTGCTGACCAGTCTTGGGACGTTTGAGGATCGCGCGGGATTGAGCGCAGAGAGCGCAGAGTTTCGGGGCCATGGCAGCCTGTTAGCTGTTGGGTGGTTCGGGGCGAAGCTCGAGGCTTGGGGGAGAGTGATCGAGCGGAAGAGAAGAGAATTCGGGGCGTGACTCGGAACGCCGGGGGGTCCTTGATCCAAGTCCCGCCGACAACTCAAGGCTGGTAGCTTGGGGTCCCAACTAAACATCACCCTCATCTCTCAGGAAGTACCAAAAATAAAGAATTATGGCACGCTTTTCCGCACAAGAGCCTTTACGCTACCCAAACAGTGCCTCGGCTCAACTGGAAGGCCGCGAACGGTCTCCTGGCTCCTAATTTCCCCTCACCTTGCAAAAAAGGTGTGGGTATAAAACTTCCAGTGGCCCGAGGGCGTGTTCACCGTGGCAGCCTCTTTTCATATGACGAGTGGTCGTGGGAAACCTGGAAGG
>Ga0307513_10009520_pt1 | contig 12287 bp, 12 predicted proteins | sample 15_EM_MG_FD_202174 | JGI IMG/M metagenome (GOLD analysis project Ga0307513, IMG submission 202174) | Populus trichocarpa ectomycorrhiza microbial communities from riparian zone in the Pacific Northwest, United States - 15_EM | ecosystem: Host-associated > Plants > Roots > Unclassified | place... | reverse complement strand
CAAGAAGGGGCCGGGGTTCGGTCACAGCATCTCGCACTCGCACCGACGCACCAAGCGTCGCTGGACCCCGAACATCCAGCGGGTGCGCACCGTCATCGGTGGAACCCCGCAGCGGATCAACGTCTGCACCTCCTGCCTGAAGGCCGGCAAGGTCACTCGCTGATCTCAGCACTCCCCAGCACTTCAGGACGCCGCACGGCCCCCGGGCCGAGCGGCGTCCTTGGTTTGCCTCGTCCCTTGGTTTCCGGGCTCCGGCCCCTCGTGATCCAGGGGCAGCACCGGTTTGGACCGTAATCCGGCCTCCAAAGCCCCGGATTAGCGGTCCAAACCGGAGCTGACCATCACGACAGACGTCAGGCGAAGTGCCGCCAGCCGCCGGGGCCAATGATCGGCTTCCCGGCCAGCAGCACGCCGGATCCGGATTCGGCGCCAGCCGGAGCCACGGCCGAGGCCGAACCGGAGGCAAGCACCCTGCCGATCCGGCGAAAGGACGGCGGCAGCGTCGCCTCCGGCGGGAAGGTCGCCAGCAGGGCATGGTCCTCACCGCCGGTCAGCACCCAGTTCGCCGGGTCGGGCTCGCCGAGCAGGTCGGCCGCCGCCAGCAGGTCGGCGTCCGGCTGCAATGCTGCCGGATCAAGATCGAGGACGACGCCGGACGCGTGGGCGATCCGCTCGGCGTCCCGAACCAGCCCGTCGCTGGTGTCGATCATCGCGGTCGCACCGGCCAGCGCGGCCTCGGGTCCGGACCGGTACGGCGGCCGGGGCCGGCGGTGGTCGTCGACCAGCCGGGCCAGGGCGGCCTGCAGCGGCGCCTCGCCCAGCAGCCCGTGCCCGGCCAGCAGCAGGGCCCAGCCGCCCGCCGACCGACCGCTGATCCCGGCGATCGCCACGATGTCGCCCGGTCGAGCACCGGAGCGCAGGACGGCGTGCGGGGCGCTGAGGGTGCCGAGCGCGGTTCCGGTGATGGATAGTTCGGTACCGGCCGAGAGGTCACCACCGGCGACCACCGCCCCGGCCCGACCGGATTCGGCGGCCAGCCCGTCGGCCAGCTCCCGGGCCCACGCGGCCGGCAGATCGACGGGCGTGGTCAGGCTGATCAGCAGGGTGTGCGGGCGCCCGCCCATCGCGGCGATGTCGGCGAAGTTCTGCGCCGCGGTCTTCACTCCCACGTCCCGGGCGGTGGACCAGTCTTTGCGGAAGTCCTGGCCCTCGACCAGGGTGTCCGTGCTGACCACCAGCGGCCCCGGGAAGTGCCCGGCCAGGTCGAGCACCGCGGCATCGTCACCGGGCCCGACGGTCAGCCAACCCGCCCCGGGATACCGGCTGATCACGTCGGCGACCAAGGGATCCTCGCCGATCTGCCCCACGGTCTGTCCGCTGGGCTCTGCCTCGGGCACGTTCGATCTCCGCTCTGACGGCAATCCGTAACAAGAACGGGCCTAGAAGTGCCCGATTTGGTCACCGTGCGCGAGAACACAGCACCCAGCGCTCCGAGGACCGGCCGACACGGTAGCGTGACCGCTCGATGTCTGAGCTGGTCCGCACCGTGGCGCCAATACCCTCAGGCAGTCCGGACAGGAGAACCGCGTGGTGGTGCAGGCATACATTTTGATCCAAACCGAGGTCGGTAGGGCCTCGACGATCGCCACTGAGATCGCGCAGATCGCTGGCGTCACGATGGCCGAAGATGTCACCGGCCCGTACGACGTGATCGCCCGGATCGAGGCGCCGACGATGGATGCCCTCGGTCAGATCGTGATCGCGAAGATCCAGGACGTGAAAGGCATCACCCGAACGTTGACCTGCACCGTTGTCCACATGTGAAGCACTGGACGACGCTGCCTCAACCGGCACTGGCCGGCCCGTGCTGATGGCTGGGCTGATGGCTGGGCTGGTGGCTGGGCTGGTCCTGGGCTTGACCGGCTGTGGCTCTGACGGTGCTCCGAAGCCAGGGCCGGACGCCGGGACCGCGGCCTGCACGGCACTGCTGCAGCGGTTGCCGGACCGGGTGCTCGACCGGCCGCGGACCGACCTGGCCGTGGCCGGGGCGGCCGCCTGGGGCGACCCGGCCATCGTGCTGCGCTGCGGCGTTCCGCCGACCGGGCCGACCACCGACCCCTGCTCCGAGGTCAACGGCGTGGACTGGACGTTCAGCGAGACGAAGAAGGTGTTCCGGTTCGTCAGCTTTGGCCGCACGCCGGCCGTGGAGCTGACGCTGCCCACGTCCATTGATCGGACCACCGCTCCCGGCGCCCTGGTCGACCTCGCCGACGCCGTCAAGCCGCTGCCGAAGACCGCCGGCTGCACCTGACCCACGCCGATGGCCGACCGCAAGCCCGGTCGGCTCACCGCAGGCCGGTGCGCCTAACGCAAGCCGATGGGCCGGTTCAGGCCCAGCCTCAGCAGCCGGTCGACCAGCTCCGTGTAGCCCAGGCCGGTGGCCGCCCACATCCGCGGGTACATCGACATCGGGGTGAACCCCGGCATCGTGTTGATCTCGTTCACCAGCACGGTGCCGTCCGGCCGGAGGAAGAAGTCCACCCGGGCCAGGCCCTCGCAGCCCATCGCCTCGAAGGCGCGCACCGACAGGTCCCGCACCCGCTGCACGATGTCGGCCGGCAGGTCGGCCGGGCAGGTCAGCCGGATCGAGTGCTCGTCCAGGTACTTGGCCTCGAAGTCGAAGAACTCGTGCCCGGACAGCACCTCCACCTCGCCCGGCAGGCTGGTCAGCGGCGGCCCGCCGTCGGTGGATTCCAGCACCCCGCACTCGATCTCGCGACCCTCGAGCATCGCCTCGACGACCAGCTTGGGGTCGTGCCGGAGCGCGCTGGTGATCGCGGCGTCCAGTTCGTCCGGACCGTTGACCTTGCTGATCCCCATGCTGGAACCGGCTCGGGCCGGCTTCACGAAGACCGGCCAGCCGAGTTCCTCGATGTCATCGCGGACCCGGTCCGGGTGTCGCTCCCAGTCCCCCGGCATCACCACGACATGCTCACCGATCGGCAGCCCGGCGGCGGCCAGCATGATCTTCATGACCGGCTTGTCCATGCTGGCGGCCGAGGCCAGCACCCCGGACCCGACGTAGCGGACGTCGGTCAGCTCCAGCAGTCCCTGCAGCGTGCCGTCCTCCCCGAAGGGCCCGTGCAGCAACGGCAGGACGACGTCCACCTCGGACAGCGCCCGGGGCAGCTCTCCGGGTTCCAGCACCTGCATCCGGCCGTCCCCGATCGCCAGCGGAGCGATCACCCCGGGACCGTCGCCGTCCTTCACCTCGGGCAACGTGCCGTCGGTGAGCTCCCAGCGGCTCGGGTCGTCGGCGGCCAGCACCCAACGCCCGGTCCGGGTCACCCCGATCGGGATCACGTCGTAGACCTTGCGGTCGATCGCCCGGAGCACGCCGGCCGCGGTGATGCAGCTGATCGCGTGCTCGCTGGAGCGTCCGCCGAAGAGCACGGCCACCCGAGGGCGGCGGGGTACCTCACCCGCACTCCCGTCCGCGGCCGGGCTCTCAGCGGGGACCAGATCGGTGGTTCGATTCGCCTCCATGGCGGCCGAGGCTACGCCCAAAGTGAGGGCCTAGGCTTTCACCGTGACCACTACCCCGGCTGACGGCCCATTGGATGACGAGCCTTTTGACGACGAGCCGACCCTGGCCCCCGCGACCCTCGCGGTGACCTCGGGCCGTCCCCGGGTCGAGCCGAATCAGCCGATGTCCGTCCCGGTCGTGATGAGCTCCACCTTCGTCTCCTCGGACGAGCAGCCGCGCCCGGGCGACCTCGGCTACGGCCGCTGGGGCAATCCGACCTGGACCGCGCTGGAAGAGGCGATCGGAGTCCTCGAAGGCGGCCGGGCGCTGAGTTTCTCGGCCGGCATGGCCGCGGTGTCCGCCGTCCTCGCGCTGGTGCCGCTGGGCGGGACGGTGGTGATTCCGGTGGGCGCCTACTCCGGGACCACTCAGCTCGCCCGGCAGCTGGAGGCCAGCGGGCACCTGAAGCTGCGCGAGGTCCAGGTCTCGGACACCGACGCGGTGGCCGAAGCGCTGGACGGCGCCGACCTGCTGCTGATCGAGAGCCCGACCAACCCGCTGCTGGAGGTCGCGGACCTGCCGGCGCTGGCCGCCGCCAGCCGCGCCGCGGGCACCCTGATGGCGGTGGACAACACCTTCGCCACGCCGCTGCTGCAGCGTCCGCTGGAACTCGGTGCGCACCTGTCGATCCACTCCGCGACCAAGTACCTCAACGGGCACTCGGATGTCCTGCTCGGCCTCGTGGTCACCAGCGAGGACCAGCTGGCCGAGCGGCTGCACGGTCACCGCACGCTGGCCGGTTCGATCCCGGGTTCCTGGGAGGCCTGGCTGGTGCTGCGCGGTCTGCGCACGCTGGCGCTGCGGGTCGAGCGAGCCGGTGCGAACGCCGCCGAACTGGCCCGCCGGCTGGTCGATCACCCGGCGGTCGACCGAGTCCGGCACCCGTCGCTGCCCACCGACCCGGGTCGGCAGCGGGCCCTGGAACAGATGAACGGTTTCGGGGCCATCGTCGCGATCGAGGTGGCCGGTGGGGTCGAGGCCGCCGAGCGGGTCTGCTCCGCGACCCGGCTCTGGGTGCACACCACCAGCCTCGGCGGGGTCGAATCGACCCTGGAACGACGTCGCCGCTACCCGACCGAGTCATTGGCCGTCCCGGAGACGCTGCTACGCCTTTCGGTCGGGATCGAGGACGTCGAGGACCTCTGGCGGGACCTGGATGCCGCACTCCGGGCGACCTGAAACTCCCTGCCCGAGTGAGCGGATCGGCCGGCTGGTCGACGTCCGTCGGCATTCCGGATCGGCTTCCGGATCGTCTTTCCGGATCGGCGTTCAGATCTGCTGCCATCCGGATCGGCTATCGGATCGGCTATCGCATTGGCACTGAGAATGTGCTGTCACTGCGCCCATCGGCGAAATCGCCACTTCTGCCCCGCCCGGCGTCAAAAGTGTTGATTGTCCTGAACTGGCGGGTAACCATCCTCGCGGATGCAGCACTCGCATCCAGTCGTCAATCACCCTGACCGCAGAGGATTTCCGAGCCGAGACCCTTCGAGCAGAACACCCCGAGCGGTCCAGACCGATGGGGAGTACAACGTCGTGCAACCAGTTGATCGCCAGCCTGTTGACCAGAAATCCGTTGATCGCCAGCCAGTTGACCACCAACCCGTGCATCGCCAGCCCGCACTCGCCCGTCAGCACCATCCGCACCAGCCGCGCCCACACCGGTTCAGGTTCTCCGGCCTGGCCGTTCGGCTGACCCTGGCCGCCGCCCTGGTCGGTGGCGCGGCCGCCACCGGCGCAGCGAGCGTCCAGGCGGCCGACAATCCCTACCAGCGGGGCCCAGCCCCGACCAACGCCAGCATCGAAGCCACCCGCGGTTCGTTCAGTGTCGCCCAGACCGCCGTCTCCCGGTCGAGCGTCAACGGTTTCGGCGGGGGCGACATTTACTACCCGACCAGCACGTCGGAGGGAACCTTCGGCGGCATCGCGATCGCCCCCGGCTTCACCGCCAGCAAGTCGAGCATGGCCTGGCTGGCGCCTCGGATCGCCTCGCAGGGTTTCGTCGTCTTCAACATCGACACCATCACCACCGGTGATCAGCCGGACAGCCGGGGCGACCAGTTGCTCGCCGCGCTCGACTACCTGGTCACGAACCCCAGTGTGGCAAGCCGGATCGACCGCACCCGGCTCGGCGTGATGGGGCACTCGATGGGTGGTGGCGGCTCCTTGGAGGCGGCGGCCGACCGCCCGGCGCTGCAGGCCGCGATCCCGCTGACCGGCTGGGACACCCGTAAGAACTTCTCCGCCTCGCGGGTTCCGACCCTGGTGGTGGGCGCCCAGGCGGACCTGATCGCACCGGTGTCCTCGCACTCGATTCCGTTCTACACCAGCCTGTCGGCCAGCTCGGAGAAGGCCTACCTGGAGCTGGCCGGCGCCGGCCACCTGGCCCCGAACAGCAGCAACACCACGATCGCGAAGTACAGCATCAGCTGGCTGAAGCGCTTCATCGACAACGACACTCGGTACGACCAGTTCCTCTGCCCCGGGCCGACGTCGGCCATCGCCGTCTCCGACTACCGAAACACCTGCCCCCTCAGCTAGACCTCTGCCCCTCACCCACCATCGCCCCAAACAGCATGTGGTGGCGGACTTCGTCGTGCAGGATGGCCCGGCACCACAGCCCGGCACCGGGTCATCCTGCACGATCACGTCACGGCCACCCCCACATCATTTCAGCCAGGGGCTGCAGCGAAAGCTGGAGCTCACCTTGCTTTACGGCACCCGGGGTTCTGGTTGGCTCACCTCTTCGGTGTTTCCCTCACCCTGACGGGCGGGACGTGCTGATCACCGTTGAGAAAGCGGGTCAGTCGAGTTCCGACTTGAGGTCGCGGGACAGCAGCCGGCCGGCCATCTCGGACACCGGGTGGCCGTCGTGGACGATCCGGGTCACCGCCTCGATGATCGGCATGTCGATGTCGTGCGCGCGAGCCATCGCCAGGATCGGGCCGCACGAATTGACCCCCTCGGCGGTCCGGTTGGTGATCCGAATCACCTCTTCCAGCGGCATTCCCTGACCCAGATGGACGCCGAAGGTGCGGTTTCGCGACAGCGGCGAGGCACAGGTGGCGACCAGGTCACCCATCCCGGCGAGGCCGGAGAAGGTGGCCGGCTCGGCGCCCATCACCACTCCCAGCCGGGAGGTCTCGGCCAGTCCTCGGGTGATGATCGAGGCCTTGGCGTTGTCCCCCAGGCCCATCCCCTCGACGATCCCCACCGCCAGGCCGATCACATTCTTCACCGCCCCACCGAGCTCCACCCCGATGATGTCGGTGTTCGTGTACGGCCGGAAGTAAGCCGTCGAGCAGACCGCGGCCAACTGCTCGCCGACCTCCTGGACGGCGCAGGCCACCACCGTGGCGGTCGGCTGCCGGAGGGCGATTTCGGGCGCCAGGTTCGGCCCGGAGATCACCGCCACCCGGCCCGGCCCGGCCTCGGCTACCTCGGCGATCACCTCGCTCATCCGCAACAGGGTGCCGTCCTCGACCCCCTTCATCAGGCTCACCAGCAGACTGCTCGCGGGCAGGAACGGCCGCCAGGCCACCAGGTTCGCGCGCAGGCTCTGCGACGGGATGGCGATCACCACCACGTCGGCACCGTCCAGCGCGACCGCCGGATCGGTGCTGGCCGAGATCGTCCCCGGCAGCTCGAGGTCACCGTGGTAATCCCGGTTGCGGTGCTGCCCGTCAATCTCCGCGCACACCTCGGCACGTCGTCCCCACATCGTCACCTTGGCCCCGGCATCCGCCAGCACCACCGCGAAGGTGGTTCCCCAGGAGCCGGTGCCCATCACCGACACCCGGGTCATGGCTGGCCCCGCTCGCGCCGGCGGTTCGGATTGCCGGTCACCGACTGGCCGGTTTCCCGCGGATCCCAGCGCTTCACCGGTGCGACCTCGCCGCGGATCTCCTCCAGCAGCCCGGTCAGATCGGCCATGATCTGATCGGTGGCCTGCTTCAAGACGTCCGCCGTCACCTCGAGACCGACGAAGCGGTCCAGGTTGACCGGGCGCCCGGCGCGGACGTCGCTGTCGTGCCGGGGTAGCAGTCGGGGCCAGTGGTGGTACGGCGGGAGGATCCGCTGCGCCCCCCACTGCGCCACCGGAGTGACCGGGCAGCCAGTGGCCAGAGCGATCCGAGCAGCTCCGGTCTTTCCTCGCATCGGCCAAAGATCAGGGTCACGCGTCAGACTTCCCTCCGGGTAGATCGCCACACATTCGCCGCGTCGGACGGCATCCACTGCCGCGGCATAGGACGCTGCGGCGTCCGCAGTCTCCCGGTAAACCGGGATCTGCTGCGCGCCGGAGACCACCCGGCCGATGAACGGCACCCGGAAGATGGCTTCCTTGGTGAGGAACCGTGGCAGGTATCCGTTGTCGTACATGAAATGCCCGAACGTGAACGCATCCAGGTGCGAGATGTGATTCACCACGACGACAAACCCGACGCCAACCGGAAGATTCTCCGCCCCCCGCCAGTTCCTCCTGGTCAGAACCATCATCAGCGGGCGTAGCACAATCACGGCCAACCGGTACCACGGCCCGATCCTGCGCCGTGCCACGTATATTCCACCTTCCGATCGAACCGGGGACATCACCGAATGCCCACCTCAGAGACCACCTCGACGAGCCGGCCGCGCTCGCAGCGCCGCCGACCCAGCCCCGACAGTCTCCGGACCGTTCATCCTGGCCCGCGAGCGCACCCGCTGTCGAGCAGCACGGACCCGGGGTCGGGCTGGACAGTGATCCTGCCACTGAAGGGCGGGCCGGGCGCCAAGTCCCGGCTCGGTGCCCCGGCGGCGCTGGCCACCGCGATCGCCCTGGACTGCCTGGATGCCGTGCTGGCAACCGATCGGGTGGACGCCGTCGTGGTGGTGACCCCGGACCCGCAACTGGCCGCCGAGGCGGTGGCCGCCGGAGCCCGGGTGCAGGGCGAGTCGACGCCCGGCGGTGGGCTGCTGTCCGCCGTCACCGACGGCCTGGACGCCGTTCTCGGCCGCTCTGCGGTGCTGCTCGGGGATCTGCCGGCGCTGCGGGCCGAAGACCTCGACACGGCGCTGGAACTGGCCGGCGAGCTCCTCAGCCGACCAAGCGGCGACCGGGCGCTGCCGCCGATGGTCTTCGTCCCGGATGCCGAGGGCACCGGCACCGTGCTGCTGACCGCGCTCACCGCGACCGCGATGCGACCATCGTTCGGTCCGGCGTCGGCGAGCGCCCATCAGGCGGCCGGAGCCCTGCGGTTGGACGTCGACCTGCCGCGACTGCGCCGGGACGTCGACACGCCGGCGGATCTGCGGACCGCGGTCGAGTTCGGCGTCGGCCCGCGGACCACGGCCGTACTGGCCGAGATCACCGTCTGAGCCGCGCCCAGCGCTACGCTGAGCGCCGTGCAGGCCACTGTCTACCGATATGACCCGGAGTCCGGCGCGGGCTCCGTGCTGACCGACCAGGGCGACGTGCTGCCGTTCGGCGCCGAAGCTCTGCGGCTCAGCGGTCTTCGGCACCTGCGCCCGGGCCAGCGGCTGACCGTCCAGCTCTCCGATGCCGGCCAGATCGCCGGACTCACGCTCGGCACCATCGGCAGCACCTTCCGCGACTAGGCCACCTTCTGCAGTTAGGCCGTGTCCCGTGGGGCTACGGGACACGGCTGGGCGGTGGGTCAGCCGCGCTCGTAGTTGGCGCCGAGCGAGCCGAGCTTCTCCTCGAACGCCTCGTAACCGCGGTCGATGACGCCGATTCCGCGGACCCGGGAGGTGCCCTCGGCGGCCAGCGCGGCGATCAGGTGGCTGAACCCGCCGCGCAGGTCGGGAACGGTGATGTCGGCGCCGTGCAGCTTGGCCGGACCCGAGATCACCGCCGAGTGCTGGAAGTTGCGCTGCCCGAACCGGCACGGCCGGCTGCCCAGGCACTCCCGGTACACCTGGACCTGGGCGCCCATGTCGCGCAGTGCCTGGGTGAAGCCGAACCGGTTCTCGTAGACCGTCTCGTGCACGATCGACAGCCCGCTGGCCTGGGTCAGGGCGACCACCAGCGGCTGCTGCCAGTCGGTCATGAAGCCCGGGTGCACGTCGGTTTCCAGCACCAGCGAGTTCAGCGTTCCACCCGGATGGCTGAACCGGATTCCCTCGTCCCGGATGTCGAGCTCGCCGCCGACCTTCCGGAACACGTTGAGGAACGTCATCATCTCCTGCTGCCGGGCGCCCAGGACGGTGACGTCGCCCTTGGTGGCCAGCGCGGCGCAGGCCCAGGAGGCGGCCTCGATCCGGTCCGGCATCGCCCGGTGGGTGAATCCTCCGAGCCGGTCGACGCCTTCGATCCGGATCACCCGGTCGGTGTCGACGCTGATGATCGCGCCCATCTTCTGCAGCACCGCGATCAGGTCCATGATCTCGGGCTCGATCGCGGCGTTCCGCAACTCGGTCACGCCCTCGGCCCGGACGGCGGTCAGCAGCACCTGTTCGGTGCTGCCCACGCTCGGGTACGGCAGTTCCAGCTTCACGCCCTGCAGCCGGTGCGGCGCCCGGATTGCGATGCCGTGCGGCTCCTTCTCGACGATCGCGCCGAACTGGCGGAGCACGTCGAGGTGGTAGTTGATCGGTCGATCGCCGATCCGGCAGCCGCCCAGGTCCGGGATGAACGCCTCACCGAGCCGGTGCAGCAGCGGCCCGCAGAACAGGATCGGGATCCGGCTGGAACCGGCGTGCGCGTCGATGTCGGCGACGTGGGCGTGATCGACGTTGCTCGGGTCGAGGCGCAGTTCACCCTCGGGGCCCGGCACGTCGTCCACCATCACGCCGTGCAGCTCCAGCAGACCGGTGACGACGACCACGTCACGGATCCGGGGAACGTTGTACAGGACGCTCGGTTCGTCGCCGAGAAGGGCGGCGACCATGGCCTTCGAGACGAAATTCTTCGCCCCGCGAACCTGCAGGCTGCCGACAAGCGGGGTGCCGCCATGGACGGTGAGTACGTCGTTCATAGCGACCATCGTGTCGTACGTCGGCGGTTGGCCCCAATTCGTGCACGTGGCGGGCCACCCTGACTGGACTCAGTGAGGGTTGGCCCGCCACGTCGTGCGCCGCTGATCAGCGGCGTCGAACGCTGCGAATCAGCGGCTGGTGCGACGAGCGGTGGTCTTCTTGGCCGCTGTCGGAGCCGGTGACTTGACCGCCGTGGTGCGGGCGGCCGAGGTCTTGGCCGCCGTCTTGGCCGGAGCCTTGGTGGCGGTCTTGGTGGCGGCGGCCTTGGTGGCCGGCGCCTTCACAGCGGCTGCCTTGCGGGCGGGCGCCTTGGTGGCGACCGTCTTGGCGGCCGGAGCCTTCGTCGCCGTTGCCTTGGTGGCGCGGACGGCGGGGGCCTTGGTCGCGGTGGCCTTGGCGGCGGTCGCCTTGGTCGCCGGCGCCTTGGTGGCCGGAGCCTTGGTCGCCCGCGTTGCGGCGGCCTTGGTGGCGGTGGCCTTGGTCGCGGCAGCCTTGGCCGGAGCCTTGGTTGCCGTTGCCTTGGTAGCGGTCGCCTTCGTGGCGGCGGCCTTGGCGGGGGCCTTGGTCGCGGTCTTGGTCGCGGCAGCCCGAGTGGCGGGTGCCTTGGTGGCGGTCTTGGTGGCGGTCCGACTCGCGGCCGCAGCCTTGGCCGCCGTGGCTGCGCCACGGGTGGTCGCCGCCCGGACAACGCCGGAAGCGGTAACGATCGGCTTCGGAAGCGACTTGGGGTCGGCGACGTAGGTCTTGAAGGACGTGCCGGCCCGGAAACGCGGGACGGACGTCTTCTTGATCCGGACCTTTTCGCCGGTGCGCGGGTTACGACCGGTGCGAGCGTTCCGCACTGCCTTCTCGAATGAGCCGAAGCCACTGATGGTGACCTTCTCGCCGCGCACAACGGCGCGAGTGATCGTGTCGATCACCGCATCGAGGGCGTCGGCTGCGGACTGCTTGCCGCCCAGACGGTCCTGAAGAGCCTCGACGATCTCTGCCTTGTTCACTGGTTCCTCCGGTACACGGATCGAGCGAATACTCGATATTGCACACGAAGGTACGGCCTCTGACGTGCATAAATCCAACACACGGGCGGTTTTGTCGTTGTGTCTCAACGCAAACCGGCCCGGTTCGGAGCCCTCCGAGCCGCCCCGGAACGCCGATCGACGCTCGCCTATATCAGGCTTTCTGCCTGTTGCACAAGGGATTTCGTCGCCGATCGGGTTCCTGGAGGCGGCTCAGCGGGCGGGCAGAGTGGTCGGCAACCAATTTTGTCGAGTGTTCTCGAAATCACCCACCTGATCGACGTGTCGGAGGGTCAGTCCGATGTCGTCGAGGCCCTCCAAGAGCCGCCAGCGGGTGTAGTCGTCGACCTCGAAGGGCACCGTGAGGTCCCCGCAGGACACCGTTCGGGTCGTCAGATCGACCGTCATCTCGGTCCCCGGGCGGGTTTCCAGCGCCACCCAGATCTGCTCGATGTCCTCTTGAACCACGGCAGCCGCGAGCAGCCCCTGCTTGCCCGCGTTTCCCCGGAAGATGTCCGCGAACCGCGACGAGAGCACCACCCGGAAGCCATAATCGTTGAGCGCCCAGACGGCATGCTCGCGGGATGAGCCGGTGCCGAAGTCGGGGCCGGCCACCAGGACCGAACCGGACCGGTACGGCTCTTGATTGAGGACAAACGCCGGGTCGTTGCGCCAGGCGGAGAACAGCCCGTCCTCGAATCCGGTCCGGG
>Ga0307513_10009519_pt1 | contig 12287 bp, 10 predicted proteins | sample 15_EM_MG_FD_202174 | JGI IMG/M metagenome (GOLD analysis project Ga0307513, IMG submission 202174) | Populus trichocarpa ectomycorrhiza microbial communities from riparian zone in the Pacific Northwest, United States - 15_EM | ecosystem: Host-associated > Plants > Roots > Unclassified | place... | reverse complement strand
GGCCCGGCCGTCCGTCCCGGGCATAGGTCAGGACGGACTGCAATTGGGCGTCCGTCCCGTCCGAAGGTCTCAAACTTGGCGTCCGTCCCGTCCTAGGCTAAAGACGGACGGACTGGACGCTTGTGAACACTGATTACAACCAGGAAATAAACCAGGTGCCTGCAAACATAAGGCGGGCTTGTTCAAGCTTACCATCTATTCCTACTCAACTGCTTACGATAGGCCCTACCATACATTACTATACACAACTCTCCACAAAACGTAAGTCAAATCCCAGATGAACAAATGACAAGAATGAAGAACGAAAGTAGCGCGGTGTGGCTAAGTCCAGCCAGAACTCTAATAAAGGGAAAAAGGGAAGAAAGGGAAGAAGCACAAAGAGAAACAGCTGGTGGAGACGAGGAAACGCCATAATCAAAGCCTATGGATATCGAAATCCCGCCTGCACCAGCCCCCACCTGGGTGGCCTTTATGGAATGGCTATACATATAGTAACGGGGAAGGAAGGGTGCGGAGGGGAAAAGCCAAGGGACGAATAAGAGAGGAGATGGTAGAACACCGGTCGATCGCGGATAAGAAGATTGGCTAGGCGTTGGGGGGATAGGTCTTAGTTTTCCTCCAGCTGTGGAAGAGGTTTAGGGGCCAGATGGAGAGAGGCTGGGACCGTCCGAGTGATTGAGTTGAGGGGCCGCTATCTGCCGAATTGGAAACAGAATCATCGTGGTGTAATAACGTCGGCCGCTCGCTGTGGGCTGCCGACAAGAGCGCGGGTTGGTCGTTAGATCCCACTATTTGGGTACCAGGATCATATGTTCTGAATTGTGCCTCCACCACAGACTCGCTCAGATGCACAGAGGAGGGTGGGAGGGATGTCAGGCCACCGTGATCTGCTGCGGCGGGATTGACATTATGCCGCCGCAGTGGGGTCCTCACAGCTCCGTCAGGTCCTCCGGAAAGAGCGAATTGTTCTAGGGTTTGGCCCCCGTTATCCTACGTGGCTGCGGGGGAATCTCTCGGTTCCGAAAGAATCTTTGCTACCTCTTGATGCCCGTTCCGGATGGCCCACGTGAGCGGCGTCCAGCCATAAACGGTGTCCGCCTGGTCAGGATTGACGTCCTTCCGTTCTAAAAGCATCTTTGCTATCCTTTCATGCCCCTTCGCAGCTGCCCACAAGAGCGGCGTCAGGCTGTAGGAGGCGTCTGTCTCGTTGGGATTGACGTCCTTCCGTTCCAAAAGCATCTTCACTACCCTTTCATGCCCCTTCATAGCCGCCCACACGAGCGGCGTCTCGTGGGAGGCGTCCGCCCGGTTAGGATTGACGTCCCCTCGTTCCAAAAGCATTTTTACTATCATTTCATGTCCCTTCTTGACCGCACACGTGAGTGGTGTCCGGCCATATTTGGTGTCCGCCTGGTCAGGATCGACGTCCCCTCGTTCCAAAAGCATTTTTACTATCCTTTCATGCCCATTCTCGGCCGCATACAGGAGCAGCGTCCGGCCATAAAACGTGCCTGCCTGGTCGGGGTTGACGTCGTTCCGTTCCAAAAGCATCTTTACTACCCCCTCATAGCCACTCTCTGCCGCCCAGGAGAGTGGTATCCGGCCATATTTGCTATCTGCCTGGTCGGGGTTGACGTCCTCTCGTTCTAAAAGCATCTTTACTACCCGCTTGCACCCGCTCATAGCCGCCCACGAGAGCAGCGTGTGGCCATTTTCGGTTTCTACCGGATTGGGATTGACGTCCTTTTGTTCCAAAAGCATCTTTACTACCCGCTCATGCCCACTCTTAGTCGCCCACGAGAGTGGCGTCCAGCAGTATTTGGCGTCTGCCTGGTTGGGGTTGACGTCCTCTTGTTGCAAAAGCATCTTTACTACCCCCTCATGCCCCCCTTTAGCTGCTAACGTGAGGGGTGTCCAGCCATAATTGGTGTCTGCCTGGTTGGGATTGACTTCCTCCTGTTCCAGAAGCATCTTTACTACTCTCTCATGTCCTTTCTCAGCCGCCCACCCGAGTGGCGTCCTGCCATATTTAGTATCTGCCTGGTCGGGATTGACGTCCACTCGGTCCAAAAGCATCTTGACTATCACCTCATCCCCCTTCACAGCCGCCAACAAGAGTGGTGTGCGGCCATGATAGGTGTCTGCCTGGTCGGGATTGACGTCTTCTCGTTCTAAAAGCATCTTGACCACCCCCTCATGCCCGTTTTCAGCTGCCCACGAGAGTGGTGTCTGGTCATATGTAGTGTCTGACTGGTTAGGATTGACGTCCTCTCGTTCTAAAAGCATCTTGACCATCCCCTCATACCCGTCCCCTGCCGCCCACGAGAGTGGTGTGCGGCCCGATCTGCCGTCTGCCTGGTTGTGATTCACATCCTCTCGTCTCAAAAGCATCTTTGCAACCCCTTCATGCCCCTTCCTAACTGCCCATGAGAGCGGTGTCCCCCCAGATTTGGTGTCCGACTGGTTGGGATTGATGTCCTCTCGTCCCAAAAGCATCTTTACTACTCGCTCATTCCCGCTCATAGCCGCCCACGAGAGGGGGGTGTGGCCATTTTCTGAGTCTACTTGATTGGGACTGACGCTCTCTCGCTCTAAAAGCATCTTTACTACCCCAGCATGCCCCTTCCGAGCCGCCCCCGAGAGGGGTGTCCGTCCATATCCGGTTTCCGACGGGTTGGGATTGACGTCCTCCCGTCCCAAAAGCATCTTGACCACTCCCTCATGCCCGTTCTCAGCCGCCCACGAGAGTGGTGTCTGGCCATATGTGGTGTCTGCCTGGTCGGGATTCACATCCTCACGTTTCAAAAGCATCTCTACTACCCGCTCGTGCCCCTTCCCTGCCGCCCAAGAGAATGGTGTCCGGCCATATCTGGTGTCCGCCTTGTTGGGATGGACATCCTCTCGCTCCAAAAGCATCTTTACTACCCTTAAATACCCCTTCTCAGCGGCCCACGAGAGTGGTGCACGGCCAGATATGGTGTCTGCCTGGTCGGGATTGACGTCTTCCCTTTCCAGAAGAATCTTTACGACCCTTTCATGCCCCTTCCCCGCTGCCCACAAGAGTGGTGTGCGGCCAGATCTAGTGTCTGGCCAGTCAGGATTGATGTCTTCTCGTTCTAAAAGCATCTTTACTACGCCCTCATGCCCATTCTCAGCTGCCCACGAGAGTGGCGTCTGGCCAGATTTGGGGTCTGTCTGGTTAGGATTGACCTCCTTTCGTTTTAAAAGCATCATTACTACCTCCCCGCTCCCCTGCTTAACCGCCCACAAAAGTGGCGTCCGGCCATATTTGGCGTCCGCCTGGTTGGGATTAACGCCCTCTCGCTCCAAAAGCATCTTTACTACCCTGTTATGCCCTCTTATAGTTGCCCATATGAGGGCCGTGCTCCCCGTACAATCAGCTGCATTAACTCCCCACTCCTGTGCATCCAATACTGCTACAGTTATCCCTACAATCCCGAGGAAAGCTACCCCGTGGAGCCCTGTAAATCCCGTTGGCCCCATCGTCCCGCTGTAGTACGGTTCCTCAAATATCCTGTGATAATGTCGCAATAACAGTAGTTGAGCAGATATATGCTCATCAAATCTACCGAGAAGCCTTAGTGCAAGTATTTTGATACCCTCCGTCATCCCCTCTCTCGTATATCTCCCCCAATAGAGAGAAGCATATTCTAGAAAGGGCGCTATTGCCGGGGCCGAGCGGAGAGTTGGCGAAAGATCCCTGATACAGCAAAAATTCAGGTATGTCAAGCAAACTTCCGCAATTTCTGAGTGAGGACTATGGAATAGGGTGGGATCACGCAAGAGATGCTCTTGCAGAGTGAAGTGTACCAGTCGGACTGTGGATGAATTCGCCTCGATTGTGACAAGTCCTAGACAAGACGACACAACCGTCCGTAACGTGGGAATATTTTCCGGATCCAGATCCGCAGATCCAATCTCAACTCCCAGGGCATGACAGAGCTCGTCGGCTAGCAAGGGCCGTTCCGAATACAGCACCCACATCAGGACCTTCAATCCGAGTACTGATTTATATCCCTTTTGCGCCTTCAGCCGTGATAGAGTCGCCGTGTAAGCATCGCCAAGCCGACCGCCACGCGTCATCTCTCGAAGCTTCTTTCTTCTCTGGCGAATTGTCACCTCTCCCAGAATAGCGTCCATGTTTAGCGAAACTAGGAGGAATCTACGCAGAACTGTTCGTAAGTATAGATCAATGATGAAGTATGTGCTCCAAATGCTCCTACTCACATATCGGACATCTTGTCCAGAATAGTTCCCACAATATCCGCCCATAAATCGTTGTCCATCGCCTCTGGCTCCTCATCTCTGTCTAATTTCATCTCGAGATAATTCCTAATATCATCCGTCTTGGGGCTGATGGGTATCACAACTACCCCGGCGAAATATTTCTGAATGACTCCCTTGACATGGGGCCTCCCGGTGAGGAACACCCTCGTCCTAGGGGACTCCCGAACAATATCTCTTAGAGACCCGAGAAGCTCCGGCAGGTGCTTCGGCAAACATTCGTCCAAGGCATCGACACAGATAAAAACACGCGGCAGCGAAGCAATAGTAGCCCTCAACATCCCCATTAGGTCCCGAAGTCGTGGCCCTCGACCACCGAATTCCTTTTGCCCTTTTTGAAACGCCTCCCGTAGGTAATTTGGGATCCCCCCTCTACCTACAAGCTGCTTCAAAATAGCCCCCATGATGTTGGTGGATGTCTGTTCTTGGTGGGAAAGGAAGTCGCAGTACAAGCCCGCGACGGCGATAGATTCCTCCGCAGCCCGATCGCATAGACTGTCGATCACTAGGGAACTGGTGTTTCCAGAAGTCAGCGGTGTTCGCTTCTTCCAAAGGATCCCGCTACGTACCTCAGATATGTCTTGCCCACTCCCGGATTCCCGGAGCAAAACAAGACAGCCTTATCGGCTCCATCCTCACCACACCTCCATTCCCGAAACTCGCTCTTTTCCAAAACCCAGTCCCCAATACTGTCGAATCGGTCGGTCCGCACGCCCTGGTGTCTCTTATTTGGCTCTAGTGGAGAGAGCCAATGCATGATTTGTGCGTCCTCGTCCGACATATAGGTGTTGAAACTACCGCTGATATTTCCGCAGTTGGCGTTGCCGTCGCCGAAGCTGACCGAGTGCACATGTGAAGCTTGGGCCATGATATCCTATCCAAAATGCTGGTCGAAGGTAGAAGCGGTGGAGTGGTTTGTGCGGGTATCATGGAGTTTACAAACCTTCTATGACCAGAGCTGAAGAAAGCGGGGTGATGTGGCTCGCTGTGGCACAATTACTGCCCAATCAATTCCCTTTGGGCTAAGCTGCACAACCAATACCGCAAAAACTTGAATAATTGAACCGTGTGCTATGAAGTCCAGAATTTCCTTCTCTGGAACGGGGGGAAAAAAACACAGCAAAAACCCAGCCCCTTTCCCCCTTCCGAGACAGAAAAAAAAACAAAAATTTCTTGACCTTACTGAGAGAGGAAAGTCCAACGACATAGCACACGGTTCAATTATTCAAGTTTCTACGGTAGGTAAGCGCCTCACCAAGAGTTCCGCCAAGTCACTCTAGTTCAGCCCTCGGCGCTTAGCAAAGCTTATTTACCTTCTGTGGCTTTTCGAATGACAATGGTCGGAAGTGGCAGCTAGTAACTCCCCAAATATATGCTATCGCCCGGCGGAGCCTCATATCTGAATGAGATAAACCCTCACACGATAGCAAACAGCAGCCAGGCCCATCGAGTTTCCAGCCCGCCTCTCCACCTGCAAGGATTGTAGTCTCAGATCGGTTTATAGCTATACAGGTTTGACACAGAATTGGTTAATATCAATAATGTAGTAACCTAGATGCGATTATTCGTTACTCAAGTAAATCAGCGAACCTCACGTATTCAGTAAAAGCACTGGTGAGAATGTCCTTGCCTAATAATGCCTTTTGGTAGTGATCATATTCGCTAAGGGGTAGAATCAAGCGCCTTTAATTGATAGATAGCGGGTCTTCTGCGGGCAGTTGTCACCTTCTGTTGATGAAGTATCTGAGCTGGATCAAATGCCGCCGGAGGGATAAAACGAAGTATAGATCGGGTAGCTACATCTTGCACATGGTTCAATTGCCAGTGGTGTGGGCTCCGCAAAGTTACCCTATTCTATCATCCTTTTACATCCACTAAGCCCTCAATGAAGACATTCACCAAAGGCTAGACGAGAAATTCACGATGTTAGGGTTTTTCTCCAATCCTCCCACATAGAAATTTGGCCGACGCGAATCGGTTTAAAGTCCCACCTTCCCTCCTCTCCATTCCTTCTTCTCTTTCCTTCCCACCCACAGCTCTTCACTCTATTTCAATACAACTTCCTCCAACCACCGCAAACAACTCCGTCAACACACTTCAAATCCTTCCTTTCAAAGCCACCCTCAACCATCTTCAAAATGTTCCGCCTCCAGAATATTATCCTCCCCTTCTTTGTTTTCCTCACCACTGTTTTCGCCTCGGCCATCGTTACTCGCGATATCACCACAGTCGTCAACTCTCTTAACGCAGAGGGAAGCTCTATGTCAACCTTGACAACCCAAACCGGCGCTTTCACCAGTTCTAACTGTGCCGCTCTTGGCGGGCTTCTCACCCAAACCGTTCTTGTTGAGACCAATATCCAGCAGGCCGGCACCGATCTCGCAGCCCATTCTGGATCCTTTTCTGCCTCGGAGTGCGACCAGATCGAGGATTCAATCTCGGCATTGCTCCCAGCTCACGCGCTTGGGCTTTATCTCACTTCCTCCAAGGTTTATCCCTCTCTTCAATATTTTTTTTTTGGAAATTGTGAACACGGACTGACTAATTGAGTACAGAAAGCCGATTTCATTGCATGTGGTTTAGCCCCTGTTGGAATCAAGACTCAAATGACCAATATGAGAACCAAGACCGCCACTATATTCACCAACCTTGGTCCTAAGGTTTCGGGTTCTTGCGCCGTTTCTATTACAACCTCTAATAATACTCTTCTATCCTACTGGGATTTGGCTATTGCGGGTTACTAATGGTAAATTTCCCTAGAGATACCAATTGACATAGCCAAACTAACTAACTCTGCCAGATGAACTAGAAAGAGACAGCATTCGGGGGGTTTAAATTGTTGTTTTCTTGTGATGGATATGGTCCTGTTTGGAATAGAAATAGTGTAACATTATTTTCCTACTTTTTTCACTTGTATTTTTTTTATCTTCTGTTCAGTCGATCATGTTCCTTGTGTTCACAATATAGGGTGGGGTCAGTAAATAAAAATACCCATTTACTATAAATCTCTAATGCGCCTCATTGATGTGGCACAGAAGTTCTCCTCTTGGTGTAAAATTCTATCGTTTTCACACATATCCACAACCTTGCGCTGGATATTGTGAGAGATGTAGAGCACGGTAATGCCCAGTCGATGGGCCGCAATCTCTTGATACATGTGGCTGGGCTGTGAGATGACGGTAAGATGGCAGTGATAGTGACGGCAGGGCTATTTGACAGTGTTAACATGAATATTTCCCTTGCGGGTGATCATCGCGAAACACTTCAGTGGGGGAAATTTGTGTAGCGGGATGGGGGGGGGGGGGGGTCCGAGATTAGGTCCGGGAAGAAAAATCCTGACACCGCAGATCTACCCCAAATCATAATCCACTTTTAAAGCCCACATGCACCCCCCTCCCACAGTATGCCACAGTCGCGACCGTGAACATACAAGCATACACGAGCCGTGTTCCGCAGCATATCCGCTCTCGAGGGATCACCAAACTTAATATTTCCTCGTGCTATGTTGACTAGGATTATTCCTAAAAGGAATTACGGAGGACTCGTTGATTGGCACTCTGTTCCGAGAACACCAATACACCTAATATGTTCTTCATTCTAAATTCTTAAACAACAGCACTGCCGATTATAAATACTACTCGCACGGATGGGTAGTTGGCACCTGTCTCTTTGTATCCTTCGCCGGTGTATAGAATGCAATTGTCCGGATACGAGCGGTATTCGGTTCTGTCGATTGAGCTTAATTTTCATGTAAGGCTTGTCACATTGGATGACATCTGCACTCCTGCCTTATCCGTTAAAATCCTAACCATTTGAGATTCTGTAATGTAATAAATCGTTAGGCATAAAAAGGGATTGAAAAAAACCCCCCCGCACTCCCCTCCCCCGATCCCATTCTAGCAAACGCGCACAAGCACAGCACAACCCACTCCCGGAAATTCCCCACCGCCGCAATGTTTTCCCCCTCCCTCCACACGGCTACACTCTCCTTTACCACCCCCTCTTTCACCAGCCCAGCCTTCACCCGCCTGTCCAGCTCCACTAACACCACGGATGTCACCGCCAACCTCACCCCAGGTGGGAAGCCCAGCAAACTTGCCGAGTTCATCCCGGACCCGGGTTCCGCCACCTAGGCCCAGGCTCTCTCAATCTTGCCACGGGGACAAACTGGAAAATGACCCCCGCCTTCCCACGCACAAAACCCCGTAAGAACTCGCCTCCAGTCGTTCCCCAATCGCCAGGGTCATGGCGGGGACAGTCCTCCCCGACCACGCAAAATCCCAAATCGCATGCTCGGATCATCTGCGAAGAGCACCTCCCCCACTCTCGGCGACGAGAACAACGTCGTGGCGCTAACCCGCCGGTTCCTAGATAAGCCCTATTGTTCCTGGGAGCAGAAGAAGAATTAGTATGAGCTTGCGTCTTGGGGGACGGCTGCGTTTAGCGTTTATAGCGCCCACGAGAGAAGTATGCCCAGAGGTTTCTGGCAATCGACATGATAGGTGCGCATCCGTGTTATAACTGCCGGGTTTTGAGAAACAGGATTGGCGGCACGTTCATTTTTAGGGATAATCTTGTGGAGAGGAGGATTCTCGGGAAGCGGGGGACGTAAGTCTCTTACGGCCCGTTGGATTCGGATTTGAGGATGGCGGTGGTGATGCCCTGGGAAAGGTTGTACCGTTGCGATCTGCATTTGTTGTTGTTGTTTCTTTGTTTTTTTTGCGGCTGACTTTATCCTGAGATGCGGGGTGTTATGTGATTGGGTGGTTTGGGATTATCATTGTTCCGAGCCGTGGTTCCCATTCTAAAATCTACCGGAAAATCAATTAGCCGAGGAGCGTTGACCTGTCGATTCACTTCCTTCGCGAAGCTTACCTAAATTTTAAAACTTTAAATGAACACCACAAGCACTGCCCGTCACCCCCCGCCATCCGGAGTTACCCGACAAATTACACCATCCGCAGGACCTTCAGCCCCCGCCCATCCGGCTCGGGCAGCCATCCGGGCGGACGCCAACATACCCGCCCGTCCCGTCCGGACCCGAACACAGACTGACTGGACGCTTCGGTTCTCTGACTCAGACAAGATAAAGAGGGTCAAGATGTGAACGAGTAGGGGGTGATGATGTTTGAACAGGGCGATAATGAAGATCTAGTAGGTTTTATATCATGGTAGCAGAGCGACAAAAACATGACAAGAAAAACTTTTCCCTCACATGATCTATATAGGCTACTGGTGGTCGGCGACAGGAGGGCCCCAGATTTTGTTAGTGAAACGACGCAAAAAACAGGAAAATAATGTATGCAAGATAGAAACGAAATTAAATATGAATCAACTGCTGCGGTTACATGCTTCAACAATGCAAAGTACTACACTTATTCCACTATCCACCACTTCCAAACGAGCAGATAGCTGTTGCTTGCTCTGAAGAGTTCCATATCTCATATTGTTTGAAACCAGATCTCAGATAGCCGGGTTCTGGATATCTGTGCTAAACTTGTTTGATAAAATCCAGTAGCGCCCTAAGTACACCTCACTAGGAAGCCTATCGCCACCTCAAGGGGGGGCTTCTGTGCATTTACACGGGTAAAACGCTCAAACCCTATTCGCTCCCCACCTCTTGGTCCGTTCATGATCTGACCCATCCTATCTGAACAAGGGGGGAAATCGGTCTCAAAAAAGCACTCTCCATCACCCTTCATATTGGTGAGAACTGCCTGGCGAAAATGCCAACGGAAAAGCTGATCGACCGGCCGAAGTGGATCACCAAGGAGGCGCTGATCAGGCTGTTGGCCGACAATTCCATAGCTGCTGGCCAGAGGACTAAAACAGACGATCTTGTGGCTATCCTAAAACCGTATTAGCTACTAACACTACAAACACTTCAAGCCTGGGTTACTAGACGCACATCTGGATCCAATTCTCCAAAGCTGCGAATGTGTACATTATATGCTGTCTACCATGAGAAGGAAATAAGGAGAGAAATAACAAATCAACACTGGGCTAGAAACTGCCATACAAGACACTGATGCTTTTCCTTCGTCCCTGTCGGTGTCGTCCTGTTTCCACGGTGGGAGGCGTTGGGGTGAGTGGATTGCTGCCCTTGTCGCTCGAGGTCGTTGGCACCGGTATATCCCATATAGAGGCAGGTGGTCCCTTGGCTGTGGCCTGCCTGGTCGTGCCTGCCGTGCCGGTGGCCAACGTCGGTATCCCCCATTAAGGCAGGCGAGATGTGTGGTGTGCCTGGGTTGTTTTCTGTCCCTGTTGGAACCTCTGTGAGAGGTGGATACGTTGTTCTCTAGAGTACTCGATGTATAATTTGTAGGCGTCGGACCTCCAGCGCCCTAGTGTTTGGATCTGACTTTCGCTGATTCCGACATGTGGCGCCCAAGTTGCCGCTCCGCGCCTAAAGCTGTGGCCGTTCCAAGCCCCTCATCCTAGGCCACATTGAATGGCAAGTTCCCGGAGCTTCTGTACTACATATTCTCTTGTGAATGGTAGTTGCTGGTGGCGTCCAATGCAGAACAGGGGAGCGTGTGGAGGGCGGTGGGCGTCAATTTGGATCAGGTTCTTCATTGCCATGACCGGGCAGCCAGCGTCCTGGCTGGCTGCAATGGTGAGTTTGATTCTGTGCCTAAAGGGGTCAGTTTTTGAAGCCGGTAGGGAGAGTTCAAGGTGGGCCCCGTCAGCAATAAGGCGGATGCTACTCTTGGTTAGGAACCAATTGCGGAATGTACTCCTGCTATCCAAGTCATTTTTCCGGTAAGTAAATTCTCCAACCCTTAAGAAGCCAGCAAAGGCCAGGCTGAAAGCCGCTCGGGTGACCAAGTCGTCATAGCTTGTATTTCCCAGTTTGTTGAGTATTGCGAGTAGGTAGGGGCGGGTTAGCGGGCTGCGTTGTCTGCGATCTGGCTCCTGGTGATCACGCTTGATCCCTTGAAGTGTCAGTTCCAATCGCGGGTCGGTAAAGGCTGTACATTCGATACCGAGGTCCAGCTGGTAGGACTTAATGCCACAGAGGTATAACTTCATTGTTTTGACTTTAACTGTACCTGCTAATGTGCATAGCCATTCAATTAACCAGGCTGCTTTTACGGGAAAGCATGCTCCATTCGGGTGCCTGTAGCCAGAGAGTTCACAGAACAGGGTAAAGCGTGATCGTGGGGTGTTATAGTTTTGCCTTGTGGTGGGTGTGAGGCCCCGCCAGAGATAGTAGGCCGCTATAGCCGAGAGTCCAGTTTGTTGCACGTCAAGAACCCACGCTCTCGGAGGCTGCATCTGGGGTTTACTAACTGTGGTGCCAGGTTAGTTATTCTCTCGTAGTCAAATCTTGAGAGCGCATCTGCCAGTCCGTTGTCGTGTGTAGGTATCCATCTTGGTTCGATCTCCAGATCATAATTTGCTGCTAGGAGTAAGCATCGGTGGAGTACATCCATTGACCTGCCTCTCATAGTTAAGTTTTCAAGCCCGTACACAACCGCCCTGTTGTCGATATACATCAGCACCTTCTTGCCTCGCCACCTTTCGCCCCAGTACAACAGCGCTTGCTCTACAGCACGTAACTCCTTGGTATTAATGTGCTCGTTCGCCCGGGCCAAATATCTCGGAAGTGCGATTGAAAATGCGGACCCCGGCCGAGGGTATGTGTATTCTTGTTCTGTGCTGGTTGAGGTGGGGTCCTTGTGGGTGAACTGTCGGGGGTCATGATAGTATGCCCCCAGCCCCTTTGTGCCGGCGGCGTCCGACCATAGGTAAACTCTCTCGCGGTGTTCTTGGGTGATTGACCTCTCCGGCGCCGCTTCGAGAATCTTTCCCCACCATCTCAAATCTTTTCGTGCTTCCGTGGATAGACGTCAGCGGCATTGTGGGCCTCGCGCCGGGAAATAAATCTGCATGTTGTAGAGACGCCGTAAGAATGTCCTTCCCAGTGGTGTGACTATTGCTGCGAAGTTGAGGTACCCGGTAAGTGCTTGGAGTTCGGG
>Ga0307513_10009518_pt1 | contig 12287 bp, 15 predicted proteins | sample 15_EM_MG_FD_202174 | JGI IMG/M metagenome (GOLD analysis project Ga0307513, IMG submission 202174) | Populus trichocarpa ectomycorrhiza microbial communities from riparian zone in the Pacific Northwest, United States - 15_EM | ecosystem: Host-associated > Plants > Roots > Unclassified | place... | reverse complement strand
TCAAACGATTTAGCGCTCGCTCCTGCTCTCCCTGGGGCGCCAAAACATCCCAGATGGGTGTATCTAACCCTGCTACACCCAAATATAAAATTTCCCGCCCAAATATCCCCCCCAACGTGCGTAACAGTGAGCACAACCACCCGCCTGCCACATCTGGCATTGTTTACATGTATTTACTAGTGCCCCCAACCCCTGCTCAACAGCCCTGCCCTATTATACACCCCCGCCCTCCCATCCGGCTCCCTCGGCATGTCAACCACCCTACCCGCTCACCCAAAGAACCCTATTACTAATCCTAACCATCACCGGCATCATGGCAGGATGGCCTTTTTTTGGCTGGTGGGGTTTTGCCCATATGGATGTATGAAGTGACTTGGGCATAACCCTATATTGATACATGAATATAGCGTCTATGGCTGAGGAAGTGTCTACCATAGGTCACGTGGTCGTGGTAGGATCACCCTATCACACCGCCTACCCGCGATTTCATGAACCTCGTTAAATTTGATGACTGTATATGATGTCGGCGAGAGCATGGACATGGCTGAGAGTGATATGTGGGTGGAGGAATGGGTTATAATGGAGAACGGTAGTGGGATGGTGCTTCTGCCATCGCTACACTATTTTCAAACATATCCAATAGCCGCAGCGCCATATATTCCAGTGCTCGTTAACACAAAGAAATTGGAACAACAACACCCTGAAATACCAGAGCTCGCTAACACACACGTATGTTATCGTACTCACGTATCTCTCCATTCTGCCCCAATTGCTGAGGAAACTGGAATGACAGATACGGCGACCTCAGTAACGCTCATCCTATTCGGTATCCCTCCTTCGATCTGGTTTATGACTCACGTGTGGCCATTATTTTTGAGCGTCCTCTCCTCTTCTATGTTTATAATGTCCTAGAATGGCTGTGATTGGGGACGGCCGTTTCGGATCTTCTCGAGGAATCACTGGGAAGAGGGATGGTCAGGAGAAAGAACTTTTGACGCCTGGTAAGTCTTTGCACTTGCTGTCGTAGTTGATACTCACACTTCCGACAGTGGGGTCATGTGCTTGTATCCCAAGAAAGAGAGGCTTCGTTGTCCAGTGGAAACTGGGCAGGATATGGGACGATTTGCAGGAGCCGCAATTGCTCCTGCTTATTCTCTCAATATCCACCCCGCCATGCTGATATCAACGATGCGGCGTGCATCGGATAGTATCTGCTGTCTCGTAGACGGCGACCTTTATGACCGTGTTCGACGACACCGAGAACACCAGGTTGGGAGGCGTAGATGGTCAGGAAGGAGTGGGTCAACGAAGGTGTGTAGATGGCGAACAACTGATGGGATTGGACTCGCATAGTCAGTGGATTACTTTGTTACTTTACCCTATTCCCTCACCTGCTATGTGTCCTGTTAGTTAGTAGGAAGGAGGCGACCATACCATCCCTTCTACATGGACCGGGAGCGCTCTGGCTGGTTGTGTTGCAGAGTACTTTTGGTAATCTCTTTCAGTTAGTATGGAACCGTGACGAGGACGAACTTGACCAGAAGAGTATACAATATTTTCATCCTCTTCACTTGCATGCAAATGGGTTCACCGAAATAAAAAATGGACCCTTTTTCATTCCAAAAATCCTCTGCTCTCTGCGTCCAGCTGACGACTTCCGCCAACGTATCGCATTGGCCCCCTGTCCTTCTTCTCGCCGACCTCTATCCCCAAGCCCTCACTATGGGAGACAGCGAGTTCTTTGGCTCCTCGTCCTCATCCTCCAGCAGTCGCCCTTTGGGCAATCCGCTCACTTTTGACGAACTAAGATCGTTCAGCAAACAATTGATGAGCATTGCCTTTATGATGTTACTGGCGCGATGACCAGTCGATCATGTATGACATGTATGTGTCACCTCTGGGTGAGGTATGCATGGGAGACGATGAGGGAGATCAAAGTGTTTGTTGGTTATCCAAGAGAGTAAATTTTTTTTTTTTCCCTCTGCAGTTCAATAACTGACGGTGTCATTCGTACCAAGTTCGCGGAGGCCATTCGTGTTTGCCAGTCATTGGCTGGACATTACTTCCCATCTCGAAATGAACTCGTTTGTCAAAGTCGCCATGTATATCCTTATTATTTACATATATATTCCTGCCCAACATTCTTGACATCTATTCTCCAGTCTCGAAGAACAACGACTATCTAAACCCGACTCGCACCACCCATGCATCCTTTCCAAGCGCCAAATCACCGCAATGTCACAACGCCTCGGGATCCTCAGCAACATCCCACTCGCCATGCCATTCGAAGTCCGCGTATCGATCTTTTATAAAATTATCATGAACGATATGCTGTCCCCAGAAACGGTCCGGGGTTCAGTCGAATCATGTGAGATCTTTCCATCCTCAAACAACGAACGTCTTCGGTTTTCAATACATTATGTGATAAAGCCTTCTAGGGGTACTAAGTGTTCTTTCATGGAATTTTACAAATGAAATTTGTATGATAACAAGTCTGCAACCATATCTAAAAGCCATAGAACCAAGTACGCCAAGGTCGTCTTGTATTTGGCCGACGTATAAGTTCTCTTCTGCTATTATATGGGCTTGTTGGTTTGGGTGGAAAGTACACCCGAAGCACCCAATACAAACCGAAGAAGTCGGCCACTCCGTTAACCAGGGTAATGAAGAAGGCAAAGATATGGTAATTAATGTTCAGATGACGCGACGTCAAAATGTCCTCGATAACGCTGAAGGTTGCAAGAGGGATTAGGAAGAGAGAGGCACTCATGTATACATTTGAGATTGTCTAAACGTATTCCATATAAATTCGCAAGCACTCCCGAGAGCATTAAATTTTGCGCACCTGATTGCATATGTTGTTTCTATTCAGCCTTTGCTGCGAAAAAATTGCAGAGAAAAATATATCGAGGACTGCAAGGGCATAAAGTGCATTATATAAATGACCCATTGCATTCATCACTGCGAAAGTCGTCGCTGGCAAAACAGGAATGCTGTAAAGCACCGTCTGAATTACTGTAAATATAATCATAAAGCCAATGATCGCAAGATCAAGAACTCTCTTCCACGGCGGCATCCCCTTCGCCTTTCCCAAATGGTGGCAACGGCGATGGCTAATAAGAGCCAAAAGGGCACCTGCACCGAGAGCACCTCCCAAACAAGAAACCATGCTTGTCAATGCAATAGGGAAGGTCATCATCGTCAAATAAATGGGGAGATTGTGGAATTGCATCAGAAGAATGATGAACACGACGAACATCAGGAAGAATGCAAGGGAAAAAAAGACGCTGAGGACAGTCAAGGTGCAGAAAAGCTGCCCAGTCCTTGCACCTCCATAAAACCCAACTCCAGGGGTGACGGTGCTGTTGACAAGCTCTCCTGAAAATAGGTGGTGAGGCTTCTTGTTGCGATGCATGAAGAAGGCCTTGATTGAGAGGAGGAAGAGGTATGCAAGGGAGACGAATGATATAAAGGCGATTCCTATTGTTGCCCCCAACCAGGATCCAAGTTGTAGGAAGAAAGTGATCACGTTTTCACCTACAGTTTTTATTACACCTCCACGGGGATCGAGGGTGACATCGTGTCCATGAGCAGGGGCACTATGCAGGAGGGCAGTGACGGTGACAGTGACGATGAAGTGCAGCAAAGTGCGGTGTACCATATTTTGGGGTAGAAGTGAAATTTTCAATACTTTTCATTCCCCACTGATTCCGGCCGGAATCCGCCGGAATCTAGGAATTCCGGGGGAATCCGCAGGAATTGACTGGCCGGAATTCCAGGGGGGAATTCCGCCACGGAATTTGCCACGGAATCCACCACGGAATCCCCCCCGGAATTGACTGGAAAGTGCCTTACATTATTTTCAAAGTTTTTTCTATTATATATTTACTAATTAATTTAATTTAATATTATAAAACTATTAAAACTATTTTTATTACTAAAACTCTGTACATTAATATATATTTGCTTATATAGGCACCCCCTTTGTCGTTGTCAACGCCGTGGGTAGAAACCCCCCCAACAATGGGGGGGACAAAGTGAAACAGAAGCAGCGTGTGGGTTACATGCCGCTTCGTCACCCACGACAGTGCGGAAAGGAAGCTCCCCCCAACAAGGGGAATGAAAAAAAAAAATAGAATGGGGTGGTGTGTGGATTACATGCCCCCCCCCATCATCGTTAATGATGCAGAAAAAAAACCCCCAATGAGGGGGGGTAAATGAAGTCAAACGGGGGTCAGCGTGTGGGTGATACACCGCCCCCGTTGACGGTCATCAATGATCCCCCCCACTCATGGGGGGTAAATGAATGGGAATGGGGCGGTGTGTGCCTCCTGTTGGTACCTTCGGCAGTGATGTGGCACTGGTCGTCATCATCATTCGATGGATGGGTAGTGATGGTCATTGGCTGGCGATGACGTGGCGGTTAGGATGTGGGCGGTGATGTGGGAAGGTGGGTCATCGTCGTCGTCGGGTGACATGGCGGTGATTTTGGTGGTGCTGAGGGTCGAACAGGGCGGTGACGTGGTGGTGGTGGCAGTCGAGAGGGAGCGACGGCGAGTGGGGGTGGGTTGTGGGCGGTGACGTGGCAGTCGCAGGTTGTGTTGGTGTTGGCGAGCTCGCCCCTGGGGTGGCCCAAGAACGGGCATTGGCCAGGGGGGTCAATGGCGAGGGTGGCGGCGGCGTGTGCTGGTAGTGGTGGTATTAAGTATAATTAATTACTATTGCTTTTAAAAATCACAATTGGTATTTAAAAAAATTTACAAACTGACCTGGATTCCATTCCAGGTGATTCCGGGTGTGATTCTGTTCCAGGTATTCTGGCGGAATTTGAATTCCGGTTTGAATTCCACTGGAACAGAAATTACAATTTAGCAGGCACCCCTGCTAAAATTCCATTCCCCCGGAATTCCCGGAATCACCTGGATTCTGGCGGATTCCACCCGGAATACATGGGGGACTGTAAAGAACTCGAAATTTTACTTGTTAGAATGAGCGTCCATTGACAGGAAGAGCAAGCCACAATATTTTTAATGGTTCTTTGAATCTCTGATAGAAATCTGTATGGCTCCACCAGGCACCTGATAATTATCACGTTCGATGATCAATTCAAACTCGGGTGCTTAAAAGATGGAATACTTGGCAGCCACTCATTGTTCCCATTCTTGTGGTATATATAATATAGCTTAGGGTCTGTTCGGCTGCTGTATGACCCAGGTTTTTGAAAAACCTGATTCCCTTATATAGTATCTCGCGGAATGTGTGCAATCGCCGGGTTTGCCAAGTCCCAGGTTGCTTGGTTCCACTCAAGCGCAGTCAGTGGGGAGGGTTATTTTCTAGTGCATGATCGACCAGATCTTCCTGTTTTAGCGAATTATGATGGTATCCCATGAAGAAAAAGGTGGGTAGAAAGGCTGCAGGGATGAGAAGATTCATGGTTTTGTTTGGTTCAGAGGCTGATGCATGCTTTCCTATTCAGGCCACTAAGGTTGGTTCAACAACCCTACTCATGGTCTTCCCCTGCTTTCATCCTTTATCATGCAATAGCTGACTACCACAAGACCTATCGTTATGATTCACAGACTCGTTGTCCAACTTTAATTAGCGGTGCCCCAAGGACGGCCTACCGACTACTGTCTCATGTCTTGACTCTTCTTGAACAGGAATCGTTGGGAGAAGCAATGGGACATGACTGGAGGGATGATTAACGGAAAAGAATTCCGATGTTGATCAGTTAGTCAATCCTTTTCCTTGTTCGCCATGGTCAATGCTCACACTTCCAACAGCAGTGGTGCATCTTCGGATCCTGGAACAAGATACTTACCTCGTTAGCAGCAGGGATCCGGACAGAAAATAGAATGACTTACCGAACCCCTAACCACACCCCCAGTAACGACAATGGCTCTTCTACTTCGGTGGATGATTTATGCATCACCCGTGTCAGTCATCACTGCAGTTTACTTGCCCCCCCCTCCCATTTTGTACATGTGGACCAACGCGCCTTAGATTTGCGACTACTGCTTCAAGCCTTCTCGCGTATATGTTATCTGGGTGCTCCAATGGGTACTTACTCACCCTGATCAGTCCTTCCCCTCGTTGGCAATGTCTATCCTTACACCTTCATAAGCGGTGATACATCAGCAATAGATGCCTTGTTAGCAGAAGGAACTAGACGGAAAATGGAAGGGCTTACTGAAACCCTTTCACCTGAGCCTCTATATCATTCTTCATGTCCGTGACGGGGGAACAAGACCGACCTCCCCTATCCCTACTACATGATGCACAGAACTACACAAGTCGACTCATTCCTTTGGAGACCTCAATTTGCCGTGCCACCTATCACACTACATACCCACCTAAACGCTGCCTACCCACGATATCGTGAACCTCATCAAATTTGGTGACTGCATACGCTGCCGGCAAGAGCATGGATATGGTTGAGAGTGATAGGTGGGAAGAGGAGTGGGTCATGATGGGAGAGAAGCAGTGGGAATGGTCAGTCTTACTTCCGCCATCGCTACACTATTTTCAAACATATCCAATAGCCACAGTGCCATATATTCCAGCTCCCGTTACCATGAAGAAATTGGAACAACAACACCCGAGCTCACCAATACACACGTATGTTATACTACTCACGTATCTCTCCATCCTACCCCAGTGCCAAGGAAACTGGAACGACAGATACAGTGACCTGATAATGCTCATCCTATTCAGTATCCCTCCTTTCAATCATGGTCCATGATTCACTTGTGGCCATCGTTTTCGAGTGTCCTCTCCTCTTCTATGTTTATAACATCCTAGGATGGCCACAATTTGCAACAGCCGTCCCGGGGCTTCTCGAGGAATTGGCAAGAAGGATGGTCCGGAGAAAGAACGTTTGAAGGCTGGTCAGTCTTTGCACTTGCTGTCATAATTGATACTCACACTTCCAACAGTGGGGACGTGTGCTTGCATCCCAAGAGAGGCTTCGTTCACCGATGGCAGCTGGGCAGGACTTGCAGGAGCCGCAATTGCTCATGCTTATTCTCTCAATATCCACTCCGCCATGCTGATATAAAAATGATGGTGCATGCGTCAGCTGGTATCTACTAACTTGTAGACAGCAACCTTTATGACTGTGTTTGATGACACCAAGAATGCTGGGCTGGGAGGAGAAGATGGACAGGAAAGAGTGGGCCAGCAAAGCTGTGTAGATGGTGAGATTAGATTCACATAGTCAGCGATTCACTTCATCATTTCACCCTATATCCTCACCAACTACATATTCTACATATTCTAGATGAAGACATCATTGGCAAGTAGGAACAAGGTCATCATACTTCCACATGACTGGGCGACTGGTTGTCTTGAATCATACTTTTGGCGATTTCCACACTACATACAACTTAGATGGGAAGATGCATAGTCGGTTCAACTGTTATGGAACAGCGACGATGAAGAAGTCGACCAGAAGCATATGATATTTGCATCCTCTTCTCCTCATTTGCATGCAAGTGGGTTCACCGAAACAATAAATGAATCCTTTTTCACCAACAAAATCCTCGTGCTATCTTTGTCCAGTCAGCGACCTCCTCATTGATCTATCCACTCAAATTTTTGTGTTATAATAGGGGAATTCAAAGTAAACAAAGCAGCGACTTCGAAGCCGTTGCTTCGGTTTTGGTTTTGATTTTTTGAAGCGGTTCAACTTTGATCGGTTGAGTAACCCCGACTTCATTTTTTATTTTGAAGCTGGTTCAGATGCAGCGGGGTTTGAAACGAGGTGAGGACCGGGACCTTTATAATAAATCATATCGTATGATGTGCCCTATTTCACTGATATAGAGCCTTACAGAGTTGAATTCCTTCCTTCTTCCTGTTTTTTTTTGACCCCTGTCCCATAAAATGTATAACCTACAACATTTTGAAAGGTTTCCTGATGCCTCGGGGTGTCGCGCAAATGCAATAATTCAAGCGCCGCTTCAACCGGAAACTGTGCCTGCAATGTGCCTGAAAAAAAGTGAAGCTGTTGCAATTTTGAAGTCGTCTCTTCAAAGTTTGATCAGACAAAATGAAGCATGGGAATAAGAAGTGAAAGTGAAGCAACGGCTTCGAAGTCGCGGCTTCGTTTACTTTGAATTCCCCTAATCTTCTTCCGAGGGTATACATGGTGAGCTTGATGGACTTCTCATCGCCCAGAAACTGCGCTAACTGGTGCTTTTCCTTTCTCTATTCTCATTCCAAATATCAGCACGTTGTGGCTGTGCTGGGCCGATCCTGATCATCGTAGCGTAGCCTGTCGTAGTCACACATTTCTTACCATCATACCACATCAGACCATCATATTCCCGCCCCAGACCTGATCCCAGCTAGAGGTGGTCCCAGACCCCCTCCATCTTGGTTAGTGCTTGGAAGTCCGGTCCAGTCCGGTTTTTCATCCATATTTGACAAGACCGGGACCAAGACCGGTCCTCCCTTTCTCAAATTCTTGAAAACTGAGACCGGAACCGTCCTAGACCGGTCCACAGCGGTTTCATGTGGTTTTTTGCGGTTGCAAGACCAGTCTTGTACATGGTAGTATATAAGATAATTACATTTGTTCTAAGTACCCTTATGAACACCCCTATACGTTGTACCTACTGTCGATGTGGCCTGTGCTCCATGGTTTGGTTGCATGGTGAGTGAGGTGGCTGTCATCCATGGGTCGCATTCGAAACGACGGGCTCACGTTCAAAACGACAGGCCCGCATGCGAAATGATGGGCTTGCGTTCAAAATGACAGGCTCGCATGCGAGATGAGGGGCTCACATTCGAAACGACGGGCTCGCATGCGAAATGACGGGCTCACATTTGAAACGACGGGCCCGCATGCGAAATGAGGGGCTCACGTTCGAAACGATGGGCTCACATGCGAGATGAGGGGCTCATATTCAAAACGATGGGCTCGCGTGCGAAATGACAGGCTCACGTTCGAAACGACAGGCCCGCATGCGAAATGACGGGCTCACGTTCGAAGGCTCGTGTTCAAAATGACACACGTTGGTCAGTGTGGGTGGGGTGCGTAAACATCATGTTGGTCCTAATGTGACATTGTCGTCAGGAGGTGGCCATGAAGAAAAGTGAGGGAATCGAGAGACGAGCCGCTTACGGTTCACCTCTTCATGCACCTGGTGGGTTTCTGACCCCATGCGTCTCCTCTCGCATCTTTCTACACCATCCCAGACCCCCATTTCCCACTAGAACCCTTCAGCAATGCGAAAAAACAGCCTACATCCCTTGTTGGAGGGGAGAGGCTGGGTGGTGGCTGCTGGCAAGGAACACGAGTACCTGGGGTCCTAAAATATGAGAATTAGTGTAAAAAAACATTGAAAACTGATTACATACCTGTTTTATGCAAATTTGGCACGTCCATTGAGTTGAGAGGGAGTGGTGAGAGGGGTAGGAGCAGAAAACAACCATGATGACAACGTGATGCATGGTTGATCACATTTGAACTCCGCTCCCGATGACGATTTCAGCTGATTTCGTGAATCCTGAGGTCGAAATGTTACATAAATATTTGTAGACTACAGTACATACTTTGGTAACTTTTCAGACTGCAAAGACTGGTTGAGACCGGTTAGACCGGTCTTTTCTCGGTCTTGAAATTTCCAAAATCCTGAGAGACCGAAGACTGGACTGCGGCTGCGGTCTTTGACGGTCCTGGGAATTTCCGGTCCTGGGCGGTCTGGGTCCGGTTCGGTCTCGGTTTTTTTGCAGTCTTGAGACTGGACTTCCAAGCACTAATCTTGGTGATGAGAGTGAGTTTGCTCACCTCCACATAGCCCATCGAAAACTGGCCACCCGCACTGATCCTGACAGCAGACCATCGAGATACTGCCCTGGAACCCGTTTCCAATGCAAGACACCACCTTCAAAAGCGAGACGCACCGCATAGACCGCGAGACACTGCCCCCAAAAGGCGAGACACACCGCGTAGCACGTGAGACCCACCTTCTGCCTTCCACACTGCAACGTAACTGCATTGAACACACGCATAACTCTGACCATCCAGACCATTTGACATGGCCAGCTACTATGACAATTATACCTATTATGGCAAGCCTGATTATTATGGGAGCTCCAACACTTACCAGGAACCCGACAATTACATCCAGCCACCCAACACCTATTATTCGGAGGAGCCCCAATACTATGAGGATGCACCACACTAGTGTTTGAAAGTCTGGTCTGGTCTGGTTATTTGATGCTCATGGCGCTAACCGAGACCGAGACCGGTTAGTTTTATTTCAGAATCTCAAAATAACTGGACCGAACCGATGCTAACTGGTTAGCGTCGGTTTTTATCGGTTATGTAACCGGTTTTAACTGGTTACAGTTACAACCAGTTAGTAACTGGTTACAGTTACAACCAGTTAGTAACTGGTTGTAACTGGTTAATTAGGTGTAGAATACTAACTAAACAATCTAATTATGATACAAAATAAATTGCCTCACTGTGGTCAGGGCCTTCTTGATACAAGAGGCAGCATGTTGGGTGAAACACTGCCTCATGAGTCAGATATGCCCACTGGATACACCCGCCATCAATACGCCCACCATCAATACGCCTGCCATCGATACGCAATATGTCCACCATTGATAGCCCACCATTGATATGCCCACCATTGATACACCTAGTGATGTGCAGGCCCGGCTCGGCCTGAAAGCCCGGGCTTAGGCTCGGCTTTTGAGAGCCTGGGCTTGCAGAAATTGAAGCCCGAGCCTTGAGCCTTGAGCCGCCAGGGCTTGGGCTCGGCTTGGGCCTGAGCCGCGGCTTTTGCATACTCGGAGGGAATCATTATTACATGTAGTGAATTGTATTCCAAGAGCTACATTGGGTTTTGTGTACACAGGCGAAGGGTGGAGAAGAACCGGCACATTGATGCTGGCGACATGATGCGGTATGCAACTGCAATGAAGGTGAACCTTGGCGAGAAGCAGTGAGAAAGCTTCGTCAGTCTTCGTTGCCAGGTAGAATGATGTGGAACTCACCAATTTATCCGAGTAGCCATACGGCCCATAACCTCCTAACATCTCGCCTCGCCACACAGAGCATACAGAAAGTTTCAAGGCAGGTTTTTAGGTAAACGGTCGGCGTTTCTGCATTAGTCAAGGCGTTGGGCGCGTCGCGGTGTTGACGTCGGCTCGGTTTGGGCGTTCCGTGGTTCGTCAAGGCATTTGGGTCTGCATGGCATTGTAGTTGGCTCGATTTTGGTGTTTCTGGGTTTGTCGAGGTGTTGGGCGCTTCGCGGTGTAGCAGTTGGCTCAGTTTGGGTGTTTCTGGGTTCGTTGAGGTGTTTGGGCCTTCGTGCTGTTGCAGTTGGCTCATCGAAACATTAGGGCTGTCGTTGGTTTGACTTCAGCAATTCTGGGTTCATCGAGCCTGAGGGGTTAGAACCTTTGTGGTATCGCAGTTGGCTCGATTTTGGTGTTTCTGGATTTGTTGAGGCATCGGGCACTTCGTGGTGTTGATGTTGGCTCGACTTGGGCGTTGTGGGTTTGTCGAGGTGATACAGCCTTCATGGTATTGCAAGAGACGAAAAAAAAGGGTAGCTTACATTAGGGATATTATGTGTATTTACGTTGCATCGTAGACACACCTGGTTCGTCAACATTCTTTTCGTGCCTCCTTTCTCTTTCTTGTGTTTACTATTCACCCTTTAAGCTCAAATCCAATGATAAGGACAAATGGAGGCCTACATCCCTCGTTCGAGGGGAGAGGCCACAGGTGCCAGGTGGGTCCTGACCAATGATGGGAGTGTGAAGATGCCTAACGGGGACGCAAATAGGCATCTAGATCCACTTCACACCGATGAATATGTAGGAGCATGGGTGGACACAAGCATGGCGGTTGTGAGAGCGGTGATGATCACACTCGTCACACTCCATTTTTCATCAATTATATAAGCTGGAACAAATCACAAACTCGAAATTGACTCGAAATGTTTTTCTACTGCAAGTCTAAGGGCCAATAAATGGCACAATTCATACCACTATCTCAAGGTTCAAGCTGCGGCTCAAGCCCACGGCTCAGGCTTGAGAAAATTGAGACCCGAGCCATAGGCCGCCTCAAGCCGTCATCACGGCTCAGGCTTGGCAGCCATAGACGCTATATTCATGTATCAATATAGGGTTATGTCCAAGTCACTTCATACATCCATATGGGCAAAACCCCACCAGCCAAAAAAAACCATATTGCCGTGTGTGCCGGGGCTCATTTGGATTACTAATAGGGTTCTATATATGAGCGGGTAGAGTAATTGACA
>Ga0307513_10009517_pt1 | contig 12288 bp, 15 predicted proteins | sample 15_EM_MG_FD_202174 | JGI IMG/M metagenome (GOLD analysis project Ga0307513, IMG submission 202174) | Populus trichocarpa ectomycorrhiza microbial communities from riparian zone in the Pacific Northwest, United States - 15_EM | ecosystem: Host-associated > Plants > Roots > Unclassified | place... | reverse complement strand
TGCGGTTTTGTTTGACTGAGCGACGGAGGGAGGAACCGGGGGGATGTCCAATTTAGGAAACCGTCCGGTATTTGAATTTTATTCTAAACTCAGACCTAAAGTCCTAAATCGTTACGGAAAGTCATCCAATGGCGCGTGACGTGGAGAAACACCAGCTTGTCGCCGGGAGTCGGGAAATTGTCCTCTTCTCACACGCTGACTCACTCCACTCCCCATACCCCGATCAGGTGTTGGTGTGCCAGTGGCGAAGTGCACCAAACTCGGCCTTTGTTTACTACAGGGAGTGGTTGGATGGTGAAACGAAACGAACGAGCGACACGGGTCATCCTCCGCCACTTGGTAAAGACTATGTTCTCTTACGTTCTCTTACTCGATCATTCGTCACTAGCACTCCGCCCTGCCCTCTCCACCGGCGCCAAACCGCACTTGACCGTAACCTGGGCTCATCCGCCCTCTAACTTCATGTTTGCGTCGGTACTCGGCCTAGCAGATATCCCTTTAGAGATCCTGGAGCATGTGTTTCTACACCTTCCTGGCCAGGATGTCATCAAGATGGAAGCGGTGCGGAGACCACTCGCCGACCCACGCAAATCGTCGCTGACCTTTGTTGCACGATCCAGGTCAGCCGACGCTTCCGGACCCTCATCCGTAATTCCCCCACTCTCCAGTACCGATGCGAGCTCTTCGCCGCCGGTCTGATCGATAATCCCTCCAATCATTGTGATTTGGTCGAACGTCGAAAGCTATGCGAAAAGTATGCACACAAATGGTCCGAGGCGTCGATCATCGTAACGGGCACCCATAAAGTGCCTACCAACCAGTCTTCACGCTGGGATAACCCCACGGTTCTCGGCAGGAACATGGTAGTCTCTTATTCCTCACCCAATGGCGGCCTTGATATCCTGTCTATCCCACCAGTGGCGAGCGGAAAGCCGATTGATGGGTGGACCATCCCCCCGTTTCCTTTCAAGGTGTCGAGTTTTGCTGTATATCATCCCGAAAATTTGCTCGCCGTTGTTGAGCATCAAGAAGAGTGAGTGATGTCCCCGCGCCCAAATGGATGGTACTTTGTCGCTGACTATGTGCAGCTTTCTGCGTATCCACCTTCTTAACCTGCGGGACGGTTCTCCTTATTGCGCGCCCCCCTTTGATGTCATTACGTGGGTTGCCTCGCGGGACATGCCACAGATATGGAGCGAGAAGTTGAGTATCACGGGCTCCAGAATAATGCTGTGTTTTTCCCACAACAATGTGATCATGCCGGACCAGGTACTTGTTTGGGACCGAAAAACCGGGAATCTGGTAAGGATACTACAGCTACGGGGTAGTCATGTTTTGCTGACTTCACCTCAGGTGCTCCACCTCCCCTCTAAAGAGTGTGCGAGGCTCGGTGGCCCCGGTTTTCTTTTCCTCGATGAATTTCGAATCGTGGTTCCGACTGCCTTTCCTATGGATCCTCCCGGGCTGATCGTATTCAACACGTTGATTCCACAAGACCACCCAAGGAGCTTACGACGATTCCGTCTCCCACCAGGGCTCCACGGCGGGCTTATTACCGTACACGTCGATCCGGATGGGTATTTGGAAACACCATATAGAGATGTCCCCTTCATCGCTGATCCCACTCAGACGATACTCGTCGTACAAGCTCTGAAGCTCAGGGAGCTGGGAAGTGTTTGGTTCATCGTGCAGATACAGGACCTGATGAAAAATGTGCTTTCAACACGCACAGATGTCTGTATACCTTGGGATGAGTGGGGAAGAGGCGCTGTGATTATGGAGATACCACCGCACGACCTCTTCTCCATTAATGTTCACGGCATCCACGTGATCCTGTTACACTGGAAACATCAGGTCCGCCCGACGTATGTCATCCGCAGCTTTGACTTTGGCCGGCGTGGGCGCAGCGCACTGCCGCTTCGGGATGAGGAGGGGGGCTGGGTTGGGAGGAATGTTTCGTTTGGGGATGGAAGGGTATTCACATTTCAAGCAGCCGGGAGGGAAAACACGTCCTCATGGAGTGGTGTGCAATCATTGGGCGACGGTATCTTCTTTCTTCTGGTGAGCCATTTCACCCATTCTGGTAGCAACGGTGTCAGAGGCTGACAATTCAGTAAGGCGTCACAAGAAGTTTCTCCCGAATCAGACATCGCTTTACATGTTTGGGAACTGACTTGAGAATGGGTGATCATCCGTAAGGTTAGTGATACCTCTAAACGTCGCAGAAGGGAGGTGCCAATCTGAGATTCGCGTTGCCCACGACCCAGCAAAACAGCCGGGGACTCTGCACTTTCCTTAAAAGTTCCTGGATATTCGTCTCGACTCGTGTGCACACGGTGTAAACCTTACGGGCAGTCACCCAGTTTTTCTGTATTACCCGAGTGCGCCCACTGGGAGTTCGTTTGTACAATTACATAGGCTGTTCTACAATTTCCATTCATGCCAATCGCTATCCTCATCCACCGCCCCGCTCCTCGATATCCAAACCATGGTTTACCCTCCACAAGACATCCTGCACATACCAACTGAACGTGCTGTGGGGGGTGCCGACCACCCGATCAGCCCTCGCGACCACCATCGCGTCCAAGAATGGCACCAACATGTTCCCAATCTCCATCCCACTAATTGGATCGCGAACACCGGCAATTTGTTCCTCCTCCTGGGGAAAATCTCCAAGGAAGAATACACAAGGAAAGGTCTGACGGAATAAGCGGAGGTATTCGTCCGTGTGGGGGTCTTTCGAATCGGTCGCAATGAAAAGGGGTACATTGAGACGTTCCAAGTCCGAGTCCGTGTGCAGCTCTCCTTTACATTTCCTTATCGAGTGAACGTCAACAGTGGGAATATCATGGTTGAATGGGAGGTGGACGGGGAAGTTGGACGGTGAGATGTACCGTTCTAGCGGGAGAGACCAAGAGCTATTTCCCGTGATGGAACGGTCCAGCTCCAGCTGTCGCGTGCGTTCGATGGATAGGCCCAGAATCCCATGAACCAACTTCCACCAGAGCATCCTGGAATGTTCCATAGCGGTTTCGAGAAAGTAGCCGTCGTTGCATCGCAGGTGCGCACCGAGGAAACGGTCGGACCCAGGACCGGGGATCTTCGTTGCGATATCGGCAGACAATTTTTGCAGGAGAGGGTGTTTCAGATTCATATGCCGCCGAATCTGTTTCCGTATTGCTCTGTGGGCAGGATCTGAGAGCTTTAGACGACGCGAACCGAAGAGAGATCCGAGTTGGATGAGCTTCGCAGGGTGATCCATTAGGGAATTCAAGGCGATGTCTTCCGAATGTGTCGCGCTGGTAAAAGTTCTTGGACCTGAGGAGGGACCCGGTATGATCCCATCGGTGAAACGGTACTGATATTGAGACACGTCTGGGATGATTAGGACATCATCTGCGCGTAGATCAAGCCGTGAAGAGAGCCAGAAATGTGCGCTGCCAAGAGTTTGGATGGTGGGTTGCAGTTGTCTGATCGAGTCAAAGTCGGTGATCCAGCCCCAGGGAAGGTAGGTGTAAGTGATAGGTTTTCGATTCTGTTTGAGCGCACAACGTTCGGGAAGGTCTGAGAAATTCAGTAAAGCTCCTTGCGCGGCAGCGGTATCATTTCGGTTCGCCCAGTTTTCCGAAAGCCGACACAGATAAGCCGCGTAGTTTGCGTCCAAGGCGCGTTGAAGAACAGTGAAGTTGCGATACGGGATGGTCCTACGACCGAGTCGAACGGGTGGGACGAGCAGCGTTCGATTGAGCAGACGGGCGAGTACCAGGGCGTTCTCAAGGGCAATACGTTGGTTGTGGAATCCGCTGTGAGGAAGGTAGGCCAAGAGCTTTTCGTCAGGTCGGACTTGAGTTTCAGGATTTGGTTGGAACATTTGAGAAGTGTCAGATCGTGAAGGGGGAAAGGAAGTTGCGACCGGGGGCCTGAAGAAATGTGTATTAGACATGGGTATGCTATTGAGGGTATCGTCTTGGTTGTGGAGCGGAATTCGAGGTTTATCAGCGACAGGCCCGGGCACGATACCCATCTCGGAGGAAATTGGAGCCCACCTCGACGCGGTAAAGAGATAATACGCGGTCCCAAAACAGCATAAAGTCGCAAACACTAGGAACATGACGAGCAGAACGAGTCGCTTCTCCTGCGATATCAGACTGGCTGATATGGCTTGCGATTCGGTCCGTGCGGTCTGTCCAGGGGTGCTGATGTCTTGGAGGCGTGGGGTACGTTTGTTGGAGGGGAAGGTGATGTTTTCCGGATTTCGCAGGAGAGGGCCCCTGCGGATCCGATATGCTCCTTTCTCCATGGTGATGGAGGGGGAGTTCTGAGCAACACGGTGGTTGAGAAAGCTGGACATCGGAGAGGAGTAGGTGAGGTGGCGGAGTGCGCGACCGCAGAGTGCCAGTGGTTCAACAAATTCAAACGTCCCGAGTTCACGTGACCAGCCCAACCTTCAATGGAGGATGCAATTCTGGATTCAATTATCTTTTACATGACGTGTGCTACGGCCAGCTCGAGGTCCACATAACCTCCCAGTTCCTTCTCAAGACTCGCACTGAAAAAAGGGACCGCTCCATTGAAGTCCGCGCGTGCCTCCTCGTACCTGTAGAGTCCAAGCTTGGTCCGCAACCGAGTTTTCGACCCGGGATGGTGGTCGGAAAATCTCTGGGCTATCTTCCGAATGGAAGCACCCATGTGCATGAACTCCGTCAGTACACCGTGTTTTTCAAGGTACGAAAGGTACTCTTCGAATTCCTTGAAAGACTCCCAGGGCCAGGAGTTGTCGTAAGTCATGGGGGCATGACCCAGGCTGAGCGGGTTTGCAAGGTTTATGAGGGAGATGGAGTTACTGGGGATCGAACCTATGAGCCGTGTGATGCCCCGTGACAGGCTAAAGCCGAGCACTTGGAGCGTATGGCAGGCCTCCAAGAACGTTTTGAAGACCTCACGGTCACCTGTGAGAAAAGTCATGATCGGCACATGTGTTATACCAGAACCAACGGGAGATGGCTGACGTTTATCACGGAACTTAAGGCCCCTGAAATCAAGGACCTGAAGGTGGGGTCCACAGGGCTCGAAAAAGTGTGGAGAACTAGGGATGAACTCGAAAATATTAAGTTCACGGAACTCGGAACGTTCGAACGCGAATGGATGCCCCCCGTCGGCCAATCGAATTTTGATAAAGGGTACACTCGGTCTGACGCCGTACGAGTCATCTGGCAAAGTTGGGTCGCGATCGTCCCAACAGCCTGACAGGTCGAAATATTCGAGGTTCGGCAAAAGGCCGACGAGAGCCCTTATGACCTCCCAGGTTCTGCCGATACCGGTGTCCTGGTCCCACAGAAGATGCTTGAGAGTGCCGGCGAACGAGGAGAAGACCGGGACGAGAAAATCGAGAGATGTATGTTTGGGGCCGATGTGGCATAGCTCCAGCTTCTGGAGGTTTGGAAATGAAATAAGGTGGGGAAGCGCCGTCTCGAGGATGTCGGTATCCAATGGTGACGGATCATGATGGAATGGTAAATCGCGGCGGATGGTGAGAACGCGCACATGTCTCGAAACCCCGCGAGGGTCAGGTCTAATTCTGGAGCACCAATTCCGGATGTACCAGATGCCGGAGAATACAACGGTGGAAAAGAGGTAATGTTGGCTTCGATTGACCCAGGCGGTTGATACCAATGAAGCGGCCTGGAGACACCTGTGGGTGCGGGTGCTCCAATCCTGGTACGGCAACCGAACTAGTTGGTCAATGATGAAGTCGACAACATCTTGGGGGATGTGCATCGTGCTGGAGTTTGAGTCGTAAAGGTTCTGGTTAGAGTGTTCAACAGTGTTGCCCCTGTAGAGGGGGTCGGAGAAGCGCCACTCGGTTTTTCCCGTTCCTATCGACCGGTCAGGTCAGATCACAAACACCAATCGCTGGGTTATATGTACAGCATCATCTCAGTCATGCGACCGAGTACCGTTGTCAATTATACTTCAGCATCACCAATCTACCACTGTGAGAACTCACGGAGGTGAACTTCACCTCCGGTCACCACTTTTGGAGGGTAGCCCACTGGGAGGGGGAGGTGAAACCGATAGCGGTGATCAGGGGGTGAATCCCGTTTCACCGTCGTCGAACGCGGTGAACGGTGAAACGTGGTGAATCAGTAAATCAAAAATCTTCCAAAGTCAAAGTCATACACGTCGTACTACATTTATCTTGTAAGGTTCCAACGCGATACCTCGCCACTATCCGCGATGTCAATATGGGCAAGATCCCCACTTCTGTCAATAATAATCCATTTCCCCTGATCGTAAATTCGGCCAACGACGCACTGGATGGTTCCAAGGTCGACGACCACAAGCTTTCTGGCGGTCGAGAACTCCCAGAAGCCATCCTCGCTAAAGCAAACATCACATTCTTTGACGGCGGCAAGGAAAAGTGTTTCCGGCTCGTCAAGATGGAGTTGCGAGGACCGAGGGACCTTGATGCTAAATATTTGCTGGAGTTCACCAAAGTAGGTCCGGACCTCCATCTCAGCAGGTGCGTCCTCAACCTCTGCCAGAATGTCGGACGTGGCTTCATACTTTTTAGGCGTCAGGCAACGTCGGTGTCATGGAAAGGAGTGCAGTGGACTCACCCGAACATATGTGTTGTCTCGTGCGTCCGACCGACGCTTCCCGATTGCTCGGCAACCAATTTTGTCTCCGCCGCCCATTATCTGCAATCGGCCCCAATGAGGGAACTCTTCTACCTCAGACACGAAGCCCTTTGCAATGGCAACCGGAATCTTCGGCCCATTAAGGGGAGAGTAGCGGGTAATGATAAGGTTTACAACCTTCGAGTAGAGGTCACCGCTGAGTTTCCGATGCACCTTTGGGGTCATTAGTGTGTACGTTGGATCTGTGCAGGGTCAATCACATGAGTTGGTCAAATTTGCGATGGGCTCACGTTCTGGGAACACCTCACCAACACCCTGGCGAAGTTGTTTGGGTGGGAGAACACCAACGAGACCATACTTCAGCTTCACCACATGCAGACGTGCAACGTCAAGCACTCGCTGGTCAAGGCTTCTGTATGGGTTCTTGCGGTTTCGGACGCCACTACGCTTCAAGAAGCCGCAGTAACGTTCCATTACAAATGCCCAATAAACCCAGACAGGACCAGCAGCCTCAATCCCATCAGCGACATGTAGGAGCGAGTGGATGGTTACGGGACATGTTGAAATGCGATCAATGTTGTACTGGTAAAATATCCTCCAACACAGTCAGGACATTGAACGAGGCATACTCAGGATATCACTTACTCCTCATATTCCATGACCCACTTGGCAAACCCATCCCTTATCTCCTCGATATCTGTGGACTCCATGTCATAGTTGAGACAAAGCTTCACGAGATGAATAAGGTCCACAAAGTGCTTGTAGTACCGGGCATTTTGAAAGCGGTTTCGGAGTAAAACTGGGCCAATGTACTGAGCCCAGAACGACCACGAATCAGCTGTCATGGATGACTGCTCCTTCTCGATGTTTGGGATCCGCGCTCCGAATGAAGATGGGATAGTCTTTCCAGATGCCGCCCCTGCTTCACAGATCGCACTCCAGACATCTGCCGGAAGTTCATATGATTCGGACCCACAGTTTAAGCCCTTGAAATTCCCGGTGTAGTGGCTGATGAGGTTTGGAAGAAGGTTTTCGAAGATCAAGTGCATGAAGTCGAGGGGAAATGAGGAGGGGAATGAAAGCGAACCGAGAAGGGAGAGAAGTGGAATGCCCTTGATGCCATACTTCATTGATAGGCGGTCCTCTTCAGCATTTGTGGGAGCAAGTACAACCTCTCCTGCTTGTTCGATAAATCGTTGGTGGGTTCGCCTTGGGAGAGCCTTTGCATCGTAACGGTCGCTCGCGTCCGAACGCCACAAGGGAACGTAGTAGACCTTTCCTGTCGGATGTCGAATGCCGTGTATTTCACAAAATCGACAAGGACAGAAGCCGTTGTGGCCTTTCATCCTCATGATCTTGGCTATTGCAGGCATGTCTCCGAAGATAAGGATCAGGAAGGCACGGAGAAGGAAAAGTTCATCCCCGTGAAGGTCGAGAGTTGATATTCCAGCGGCCAACTTCACGAGTTCACAGTAGAGGGGGTAGAGGAATGAGTCGGTGTCCTTAACAGCTCTTGGTGCAGGAATGACACCATAACACAGGATGTGGACGAGGTGCGTGCGGATATCGGGGGGGAGATTGAAGTTGATGAGGATTATTGGCCAGGCAGATAGGTTGCTTGTGCTGAAAACGGGGAATCCATCAAGAGACAATCCCAGTGCAATGTCACGTGGATCTTCAAAGTATTTGTGGTTGTACGTGGTTTCCTCCACCTTGACATACTGTTCGCAAAGTTCCCGATAGAGGCTGCCATCGAAAACGTCGGAAATCTTGTCACGATTGGGGTTCGCGGTGTGAATGGAACGATAGCGGAGGAGGTCAGCCATATCCTTGTTTCGAAATAAGGCCCCGAGTCGTGGTCCTACTGGCAGGTGTTGGAAACGAAATCGTGGTTTTCCAGATGCATCGTAACGGGGTTCTCGACAATCGGGGAAGGGGCAGCGATCAAGTTTCTCGTACTTTCCCGTGAAGCAGCAGCAAATCTTGACACAACAGTCTGAGTACTCTGGATAAAGTCCCGATAGCTGTGCAATCTTCTTCTGTGTTTCGTACAGGGAACGGGGATCATCCGTGCGGTGGGGGTATGAGTTCCGCAGGTCTTCAAAGCAAGCTTCAGTTGTCGAGTGGATGACATGGATATTGAATGCGGAGATATCGTCAAGGTCGTTTAGGTCCAGTGGCCGTTGAGCTGGTTCTCCGAGTGAGCAATGTGTCATTGGGTTTGAGATAACAAGCACACATACCTGCTCTTGCTGCTTGAAGTTCAAACTCGGTATTGAGCCGTTGCGTAGCGGTGAGATGAACTGAGGTCCGGGGCTCCTCCTCCTCACTCTCAGTAGAGAGATCACTAAGTTCCACCTCGTCACGATTGAGATCCTGCTCCATACTGGACTCGAATAAATCCGGCACAGGCGATGGTGGCCTCGAGAAAAGGTCCTCATCCTGGCGCTCTACTCTAATCTCTCTGTTGGTCCACACGCGAGAGAGAACGTCTGGAAGTGTTTGTTGGCCGAGAGACACTCGTAAGTCCATAGAAGCTGGTCTCGCATCCTCATCAACGTCCATCGGAACGGACTGGTTGGCAGCCGGCGGACGGCGTGAACGTGAGGTCCCCGCTGTGCGTGATGGTCCAGGAGTCGGTCGGGGAGTCCTGCCCCTGGGGCCAATGTGAGCCATAGTACGTGCAAGGTCCAAGGTCCGGCGGAGAAGGGGCCGTTCATCAGCTCGTTTGTGTGCTGCCTTAGTTGTGGAGTTGGTCGATCCGCACCCACAAAGGCAGGTGCGTTTGAACTGCTCGTCTGTTGTCATTGGCCAGGAGAGGGGGAGAGATAAGTGGAAGAGGCGGGGACTTGTGTGCGTGAACAATATTGACGAGCAGGTAGGGTCTGCCTTGTTTCAGAACGCGGGAGCGTCCGCTTATAAAAAATCGTCTGGAACAACCCCTCGATCCACCCTTTCCCTCTTCTCCCACCAACCTTCCTCAGATGAACACCGCTGAACTGAACAAACTAAAGAAGAGCGAACTTGTCAACCTTTCTGCCAAGCTCCAGCACGAGCAGTCTGAGCTCACTGATGCCGTCGCGACACTCCGGAGCAATGAGGCTGACCTTAAAGAAGTTATCGCGATCCTTCAAAATGAAAAGTCGGACCTCGAGGAACTTGTCGCGAGTCTCACTGCTGAGAAGCAACAGTTGGAGAGAAAGTATGGTGAGTACTTTCCCCCCGACACCAACCCGGCAACATACTCACAACGAAAAAATGATAGGAAAAGCCAAACAACTTCTCCGTGCCAGCAAGAGTGCAGCAGATGACGAGAACCTCCGGATCAAGAAACCAGCAGGCCAGGTGGACCGTGACTACAACCTGCATGAGGCGATGACCGGGGGAGGTAAGTTGGAGGTCTCGACCGATACCTACCGGAGGGTTCTCGTAAGTGTTTTCCATTGGTAAGACCAAACGTGGGTCCCCCATACCTACCCTCATCGTAGGAGTTCGTCCGAAAGGGTGTCGACAAAGCGGGGATGGACAAGATGGCGCTCTGGAAGGATCAGAACCCGGCGCTGGTCGGTGATATCATGGCTGCGGTACGTCTCGACCCACATTTGTATTGCAGGAACTCAATACATTGTTACATTACGTAGGCCCGCGAAACGTTTCCGTTTCTCAATCATTATGTTAACACATGGCCCATCACCGACATCATTCATCGATACCTTACCAACTTCCGCAAACATGAGATTGCGAAGCAGAAGAAAGCCGCAGAGGTGGAGGCTGCGGAAGGTGCAGATTCCAGCAATGATGGTAATACAGCCCCTGTGCCCCCGGGTACGATGGGAGGGGATAGCTACGATGATGTTGAACTTTCGGATTAGTACGAGTACCTAGCGAAGTGAATTTATAGTCATTTAGAGGTGAAAAATGGTGGTGAACTACAGTACGGCGAATCTCCAATGCTTTCGCGGCGAAAACTGGCGGTGACCTATCACTGTCGTAGTCGGTGACCCTCACCAACCCACGCGGTGATCCCAGGGTGGTAAAAGCTTTAATATTTCCAGTGAAATTAACTACAGTGATCTTTACCGCTAATGGGGGTGAATGATTCACCCCCTACAACCTGCAACGGCCGAACGGTGACCTTCACCACTTTCCACCCGATCAGTGTACCCGAGTTACACCCCATCCGCGATCATCCTCTGTGGGTTCTCGACCCATCCCCTCCAGGTCTCCACAAAGGCAGCAAGCTCAGCACCCTCCACGACTCGGTGATCCGCGCTCCAGCTCACACCAACCTTCAGCCTCCTCTCTCCCTGTCCGTTCTTGTTCCTGTTCACGTCCCATACCCACTTCGCTCGTCCAATTGCCACGATGGCAACTCCACCTCCTGGTACGAGGACGGGGCTAGCGAAATCTCCGTCTCCGATAGCGCCGACGTTGGATACCGTGATCGTTCCTCCTCGTTTCGGCATCTCAGTGGGGGTAAGACCACACGGTACCTGCCGACCGAGATGGGAGAGGTGTTTAAGCGTCGACGCCAATGAATACACAGAGTGTGTAGAGACATTCCGGATCGTAGGGGTATACAGACCGGTCGGAGTTGACAAGGCGATTGAAATATCCGCCCCTGGCCGTATTGTTAGCGTGGGTTTTGGGGGTGGGGATGAGGAAGACGGGGATATTTGGGGCGTGATTGAAGAGCGGAACAAAGGCCACTCTGCCATCGCTCTCGAGAGTGTCTTGAGCAGGATAGGAAGGTAAGTCAGTTTAGTGTACTGGCCGGAGCTTGGGGTTGGGGTGCTGAAAGGCGAGTTTGGAAGGATTGCAGTCGGTGAAAGGGGAGGAACGTTGTTAGATTGTGAGGAAGCTGGTAGATATTGTTGAGGAATGTGTCCATTCAGCGATGGCAATAGTGCATGCAACTCGGTTAAGTCCAGAGTCGTCGAATATCTGAACGGTCATCGTTAGAAACGGACAAATGAAGCGTGGCGTGGCAAAGCGAAGCGGGAAACTTACCCAAAATGAGGTATTTCGAGGCTCTGAAGCGCATATAGTCAGCGAATTCGTCAATTACCAACGTGGCTTCAAATCCTCACCTTGACCATAGCCTTCCACATGCCATGCCTTGTCCTTCCCAATTCCACAATCAAATCCTCCCCTTCCGGTGTGATGCTTGGTTGTGAAAAAGTTGGCTGGGGGGTAGAAGTGTTCGCCCCCGCGAGATAGGCCTCTACATCGGACTTTTCGATTCTCCCATTCTTTCCGCTACCGGGCATGAGTTTGGATAAATCGAGGATGCCGCTCTTCATTGCGAAGTGTCGGACGGAGGGAACTGCCAAGGCATCGTCCGAACTGGAACGAACTGGTTCTCCTGGTTTGTTGGGATCGAGGGGGTGGTGACGACGTGGGGTCGTGGATTGAGATAGACCGTCTGTCGGTAGACCTGTCGCGGGTCCAGCGGATGGAGAGGTAACCGGAGCCACTTCTGGTTGACCTTCAGAGGGAGATGTCTCGACGGAATCCGCCTCTTCACCGTCCTCCGTCTCGATGAGACAAAGGGGTTCTCCCACTTTGGCAACTTCACCCTCCTTGACAAGGATTTCTTTCAAGACACCGTCAAACGGACTGGTGATTTCGACGCTAGCCTTGTCGC
>Ga0307513_10009516_pt1 | contig 12289 bp, 12 predicted proteins | sample 15_EM_MG_FD_202174 | JGI IMG/M metagenome (GOLD analysis project Ga0307513, IMG submission 202174) | Populus trichocarpa ectomycorrhiza microbial communities from riparian zone in the Pacific Northwest, United States - 15_EM | ecosystem: Host-associated > Plants > Roots > Unclassified | place... | reverse complement strand
GGGTGGCGATGCCGACCGTCCACGGCACGAGCGGGCATCGCGACCCGGTCGCCGGTGCCGGTCCGGTTGGCGGTCGCCCTGAGCGAGCGGCCGCCGGCAGCCGTCGAGGCGGTCGCGTACTTCGTGGTGTCCGAGGCCCTGACCAACGTGGCCCGGCACGCCGCCGCGACCCGGGCCGAGGTGGTGGTGCGCGAGCAGCCCGGCGGGCTGTTCCTGTCCGTCACCGACGACGGCCACGGCGGAGCGGATCCGCTGCGCGGTACCGGCCTGCGAGGGCTGCACAACGGGTCGAGTCGGTGGACGGCGCGTTGCGCATCGCCAGCCCGGCCGGCGGCCCCACCTCGATCGAGGTGACCCTGCCGTGCGGGTAGTGATCGCCGAGGATTCGGTCCTGCTGCGCGAAGGCCTCGCGCGGTTGTTCGCCTTGCACGACATCGAGGTGGTGGCCGCGGTCGGCGATGCCGCCACGCTGCTGGACGCCGTCGAAGAGCACCGGCCCGATCTGCTCGTGGCCGACGTACGCATGCCGCCGGGTTTCCCCGACGAGGGCTTGCGGGCCGCCCTGCAGGTCCGCCGGCAGTGGCCGCAGGTCGGGGTGCTCGTGCTGTCCCAGTACGTCGAGGAGCGGTACGCGACCAAGCTCCTGGCCGGGCACACGACGTCGACGAGTTCGTCGCCGCGGCCCGCCGGGTCGCGGACGGCGGCACCGTACTCGATCCCGAAGTGGTGTCGCAGCTGCCGGTGCGCCGCACCGATCCGCTGGAGCGGCTCACGCCCCGCGAGCACGAGGTGCTCGCGCTGATGGCCGGGGGCCGCTCGAACGCGGGCATCGCCGCCGAGTTGGTGGTCAGCGAGAGCGCCGTGGCCAGGCACGTGAACAGCATCTTCACGAAGCTGGCGCTCACGCCGGCGAACAACGACCACCGGCGGGTGCTCGCGGTGCTGCGTTTTCTCGGCACCGGGTAATTCCTCAACTTCGGCCGGCCGCTGCCGAGGGGTGGGTCATGTCGACTCTGTTCCGGCGGGCGCCCAGCAACGACCACGACCAGCCCGGACACGAACCGGACTGGGTGCCGGGGGCGGCGGGCGCGGTGCCGACCATCGAGCAGGTCGTCGCCGAGCGCCTCGTCCGGATCGAGTTCCAGCCGATCGTCGACCTGGCAACCGCCGAGGTCGTGGCGTACGAGGCCCTGACCCGCGGGCCGGCCGGCACGCCGCTGGAGACGCCGGCGGCGCTGTTCGCCAGCGCGCAGGGCGCCGGCCTGGCCTGGGAGCTGGACACCATCGCGCACGTGACGGCTTTCCGGATGGCCCTCGACGCGGACCTGCACCCGTCCACGTCGATCTTCATCAACGCCCACCCGGGCAGCGTCGGCCGGCAGATCCCTGCCGACCTCGCACCGATAGTCATGCGGGCGTACGGCCGGTTGCGGGTGTTTCTCGACATCTCGGAGAAGGCGATGGGTGTCGACCCGGCGGCGACACTGTCCGCCATCGGCCGGGCCCGCGCCTCGGGCTGGGGCATCTCGCTGGACAACGTCGGCCTCACCGCCGACTCGCTGGCGCTGATGCCGTTCGCCCGGCCGGACGTGGTGAAGATCGACATCTCGCTCCTGCATGAACACGCGCACGCGCACGCCCCGCGCATCCTGGGCGCCGTGACCGCCCACAGTCACCGCACCGGGGCGACCACCCTGGCGGCCGGCGTCGAGACGGAGGACCACCGCACCACCGCCCGGGCACTCGGCGCCGCCTACGCCCAGGGCTACCTGTTCGGCCGGCCGGGCGCGCTGCCGGTCCGGGCGCACGCTCCCGTCAACCCGCTGCCGCTGATCGCGACGCTGCCGCCGATCACGGACGCCGACACGCCGTTCCTGCTCGCCGCCGCCGAACACGAGCCGATACCGGCGGCGCCGGTCGTGGTCGAGGCGCTCGCCGCGGAACTGGAGCAGCGTGCCGTACTCGATCCGGACCCGCCGGTGGTGCTCGCCTGCCTGCCCGAGCCGCGGCTGATGTCCGGCGGGCCGATGGCCTTCCTCCAGGTGCTGGCCCGCAGCGCCAGCTACGCCGGGGTGCTCTGCGGCGAACTTCCCCGGCACCCGCCGGCCGGTGTCCGCCTCGTCGAACTCGCCCCCGACGACCCGTTGCGGGCCGAGTGGACCATCGTCGTCCTCGGCCCGCACTACTCGGCGATGCTGACCGCACGAGACAGCGGACCCGACGGACGGTCGAGCTACCGGCTCACCTACGACCGCTCACTGGTCGTCCGCGGCGCCCGGGTCCTGATCGACCGCATCACCAGCCTCCAGCCACCCGGCGCCTGAGCCCCAGCCCACCCCGAAACCACCCAACGCCCGAAACACCAGCCCACCCCCGCAGGCATCGAGCGCCCCACCGTCAGCCAACCCAGCGCCCAACCGTCAGCCAACCCGGAAGCCACCCAGCGCCCGCCCCTCAGCCACCCGGCGCCCGACCACCAGCCCACCCCGGCAGGGCCGCGAACTCAGCGGGCGACGACGTCACGGAGCGGGGCGCCGCGCAGCAACGCCGCCAGGTTCTCGGCGACCCGGTCCGCGGCGCCGATCGGCCGGCCGCCCGCCGCGTGCGGCGTGATGATGACCGCGGGCTCGTCCCACAACGCCGACTCCGGCGGCAGGGGCTCGGTCTCGAAGACGTCGAGCGCCGCGCCGGCCAGCCGGCCCGCCCGGATCGCCGCCAGCACGGCGGTCTCGTCCACCGTGCTGCCCCGGCCGACGTTCACCAGCCAGGCGTGCGCCGGCAGCAGCGCCAGCACCTCGGCGTTCAGGGCGTACGCGGTCTCCGGCGTGGCGGGCAGGATCATGATCAGTACGTCGGTGCGGGGCAGCAGGTCCGGCAGGTCGTCCGCCGTGATCACCGGGAAGCCATGCCGCTCGCCGGCGTGCCGGGCGATGCCGGTGACCTGCGCGCCCAGCGCGGCGAGGTGCGGCGCCAGCGTCGCCGCGATGCCGCCGAAGCCCCAGACGGCCACCCGGGCGTCGCGGAGGGTCCGGAAGCTGTCCGGCTCGTGCACGGGCTGGATGCCGCCGAGCTCGCCGGCCCAGCGGTGGCCGATCTGGGCCCGGACGAGCAGGTTCAGCCGGCGGGCCGCCGCGAGGGTGAGGGCCAGGGTGTGTTCGGCGACGGTCCGGTCGTGCAGGCCGCCGCCGGCGGTGATCACCACCTCCGGCGCGAAGCCGGCGCCGAGCACGGCGTCCGGGCCGGCGGCCAGCGTCTGCACCCAGCGCAGCCGGGTCAGCCGCTGCGCCGCGTCGCTCAGCTGGGCGGCCGGGTTGCCCCAGACGACCAGCGCTTCGGCGTCGGCGTGCGCCGCGGGGATCGGCTGGTCGATCGGATAGACCACGGTCTCGACACCCGGCGGCGCGGTGAGGTCGAGGGCGATGCTGTCCGGCAGCAGCAGCTTCATGAGTCGTCACCTTCACCGAGAACGGGCACGCGGACGGCGGCGGGGTCGACACCCTCACCAGGAACGGGCGGCCGGATCGCCGCACGAACCGAGTCGACACCCTCACCAAAACCGGGCGGATTGACCGCGGGGGCGACCGGGTCGACGTCCTCACCCAAAACAGGCCGCCGGATCGCCGCACCAACCGAGTCGACACCCTCACCAAAACCGGGCGGATTGACCGCGGGGGCGACCGGGTCGACGTCCTCGGCGCCGACGGCCGAGCGGATCGCGGCGGCGACCGCGTCGACGGCCACCGCCCGGAGCAGGTCGACGTTGATGTCGTCGGTGACCTCGCCGGTGGCGAGCGCGACCACCGCGTCGCCGTCGAAGCGGGAGTGGGCCGGGTGGATCGACCGCGCGAAGCCCGTGTGGCCGCTCTGGGCGAGCAGGTAACACTCCGTCTTCGTCAGCCGGGCGTTCGTCAGGACGACGGCGACCGTGGTGTTCTGCAGACCGGCCGGGGTCGCCGGGGCCGCTTCGGCGTCCCCTCCGAAGCGCGGCCGGCCGTCGTCGCCGAGCACGTCACCCCACGCGTTGACCACCACCACCGCGGCGACCGTCGCCGCGCCGGCGGTCCGCTCGGCCCAGCCGACCCCGCCCGGATCGCGCCGGCCGCGCCACATGCCGGTCGCAGCGCCGGTGCCCGCACCCACCCGGCCCGTCCCGACCGCCGTGCCGCTCCACGCCGCGAGTGCCGCGTCCCGCCCGCTCGCGGCGTCCGGCGGGCCGGTCCGGACCGACTCGTCGAAGATCGACATGCCGATCACGATGGGCACCGCGCCCAGCGGGGTGGGAAACCCGGCCCCGCGCTCGCGCAGCAGGCCCACCACGCCCTCGGCCGCCGACAGCCCGAACGCCGAACCGCCGGAGAGCACCACCGCGTCCACCCGGTCCACCAGCCGGGTCGGCTCCAGCAGCGCGAACTCGCGGGTCGCCGGGGCACCGCCGCGGACCTCGCCCGAGCCGACCGTGCCGGCCGGCGGCAGGATCACCGTGACGCCGGTGCCCGCGCCCGTCCAGTGCCCCGCCCAGGCGGACAGCAATTGCGGCCGGGTCACCTGCTCCTGCCCATGGTCATCCACACAGCGGAGGTTAGCCTGCCGCTCCGGTGCGGCCCCGGCTGGCACGAAGACGGGATTCGCCGCTGGTCAGAGGGGGCCTAGCCTGAGGCCAGGCCCGGTCTGTCGGCACCGACACCGGGCACTGAAATCGGAGGCTTCGGCCATGATCAAACCAACCGTCCCACGCGTCGCCCTCCTCCTCACGGCAGTCGCCGCCGTCGCGGCCGGTTGCAGCGGACAAACCACCAAGACTCCCACCCCTTCCAGTACGCCGTCAGCCGCCGTCGCCGTCGGCGCGCGCCCCGCCGTCGCCACCACCGCACCCACTCCCCGCGCCGTCGCCACCACCACACCCGCCGCGTGGAGCACGGCCCCGGTCACTGTCGTGCACAATCCGCCGGTCCCGCCGGTGCCTGTCGTCACCGGCATCCGGTACGCGGCGCACCCGCAGCAGGACTACGACCGGATCGTGTTCGACATCCCCGGCGCCCTGCCCGGCTACACCGCGAAGTACGTCACCCGGGTCGTCCAGGACGGCACCGGCGACCCGGTGTCGCTCCCGGGCAGCCACTTCCTGTTGATCGTCTTCACGCCCGCCCAGGCACACACCGAGGCCGGCCCGCCGACGATCTCCGGCACCCACCACATCAACCTCCCGATGATCGAGTCCTACGCGGTCGTCGGCGACTACGAGGGCTATGTGTCGGTCGCGCTCGGCCTCAACGGCAAGGCCGGCTTCCACATCGCCGAGCTGTCCGGACGCATCTACGTCGACGTGGCAGCCTGATCCCGCGGCGACCACCCGCCGCCGGCACCATCCTGCGTCCGGGGGCGACGCAGGATGGTGCCGGCCAGGACCACGGGCCCGCCGTGCGGCGCCACCTGCGGTGGCGCCGGGGCGGTGAAGATGCGCGTGCCGCTCAAGAGGGGTCTTCGCCGTCGTGCCGCTTCCCTTTGCCGCCACGGATGCCTTGCACGATCGTCAAGGCACCGCCGACGACGCCGAGCACCGCACCAAGAAGTCGCACGAACTCGAGAACGTCCTGCCAAGACACGCCCGTTGGCCACATCGGGGCTCTCCTCATGATCGACGAAGATGACTCCCCTAAGCCTTGATGATCAGCAAGCGCGCGGGCACCGCTTTGCAACACATCCGCACAGGCTCGTCACTTCCGACCACTTCTACACAGGGCTACCGCGCGCATACAGTCAGTTATGACACGCCGCTCTGCGAAGAACCCGGAACACGCACAGGAATTCTATGTCCTGCAACTCAAGCTATGGCTTGATCAATGTGGTCAACCATCCTATCGGGCGATGGAGACGCTGAGCCGTAAGACCCGGCACTTCTATCCATACTCTACGATTCGCTACAAGCTGACCAAGGGCGGAGAGATCGATTGGCCGTTCATCGAGACGATCGTGACGGTCGGCCATCGCTACGCCAGGCTTCCCGGCGAACCAGACCTGGACTCGTGGCGCAGGAAATACGAACAGGCACGCCTTCATCAGCATTGGGTCGGGTCGACCCCGTCAGTGGCCGACTCGTACCAGACCCGGCGAATCGGCATCGAGCTGAGCGGCGACTTCACCCCCGGCCGTACGTTCGTTCTCACCGGACTCGGCGGAGTCGGTAAGACACAGCTCGCCGTTGACCTGGTCCATCGGTCCTGGGTGGACCATCAGGTTGATCTTGTCGTTTGGGTGGCAGCGATCTCCCGGACCACCGTGGTCTCCGCCTTCGCCGAAGCAGCGGCCAAGATCGGGGTCGCCGGACATGGCGATGAGGAAGCCGCGGGCAGGCGATTCCTGGCCTGGCTGACCGAGGAACACGGCCGCCGCTGGTTGGTCGTGCTCGACGGTGTACGGGATCCCGCGGACCTGCGCGGGTTGTGGCCGCCGACCGGCAACGGGAACACCGTGGTGACCACACGCGGCCGGCAAGCCGCCTTTGCCGGAAGCGAACGGAGGATCATCACCGTCGATGTCTTCGAGCCGAACGAGTCGATCAGCTACATGCGCGACAAGCTCAACGACGAGGAGTTCAACGGCGCTGCCCAACTCGCTGACGCGCTCGGCCACCTGCCGCTCGCCCTCGCCCAGGCAGCCGCCTACATCCGCGACGCCGGCCGGGACTGCGCCGACTACCTGCACCGATTCCGGGAAGGCCGGCTCGCCGACATCGAACCGGATTCGCTTCCCGACGAGCATGCCGCCGTGGTGGCCTCGACGTGGAACTTGTCGATCAAGGCAGCCGACGCCCACCGGCCGGTGGGCGTCGGCCGTCCCCTGCTCGAACTGGCGGCATTGCTCAGTCCGAACGGGATTCCGACACCGGTCTTCACCACGACAGCAGTCCAGGCATTGCTGACCAAGCGTCGCGGCCGGGCGACCACCGCGGACGACGCGTGGGACGGCTTGTCCAACCTCAAGTTGCTCAGCCTCTGCGGGCTGGACGACGACCGCCGCACCGTGCGGGTGCACCAGCTCGTCCAGCGGGCCGTCCGCGAGGCCTGGCCCGGAAGGAGGGCCGAGACGGCCATATCCGCGGCCGACGCGCTGCTAGAGATATGGCCTGAGGTGGAGCGCGACGCGACCCTCGTCGACGTGTTGCGGAACAACACCGACGCACTTCATCGCAATGCCGGGGACGCGCTCTGGCACGGCAAGTTGCACCAGGTCGTGTTCCGAGCAGGCAACAGCCTGACGCTGCGCGGCCTGCCGCTCACCGCCCTTGCCTACTGGGAAAGCTTGTTGCCGACCGCGCTCGACCGTCTCGGCACTGAGCATCCCGACACCCTGAAGATCCGGAACAATCTTGCCTGGGCCAGTCATCGCACCGGGGCCAGCGACCGTGCGCTCGAGGACATGCGGGAACTGCTGACCGTGCGGCAGCGGGTGCTGGGTGCCGACCACCCCAACACGCTGGCCACATTGCACGGCATCGCAGAGTTCCAGGCGGCAACCGGTGACATCGACGGGGCCATCACCCTTCTCCGAGGCCTCCTAGCCGACTACGAGCAGGTACTCGGACCGGACGAACGCGACACCCTCAACACCCGCCTGCTGCTCGCCGTCATGCTCGGCGAGACCGAATCACCGGACGTCGCGGTGCACCAGCTTCGCACCCTGCTCGACGACTACCGGCGGAATCTCGGACCCGATGATCCCGAAACGCTGAACATCGAGTCCAAGCTGTCCGGCTGGCTGGTGGACGCGGGCGAGATCGACGAGGCCCGGTCTCGAATCGAGCGGCTGGCCGGCGGCTACGAGCGGGCGCTCGGCCCGGACCATATCGACACGCTGCGGATGCGTTACAACGCTGCCGACCTGCACGGCCAGGACGGGCGCCGGGCCGAGGCCGCAGGCGAGTTGCGGGAATTGCTCGACGACGTGCAGCGGCTGCTCGAACAGGGGCGGACGGAGGTCGAAGAGATCCGCGAGTGGATCGAGCAGTGGTCCGCCGACGAGGGGGATGCCGACTAGCACCCCCGCTCCTGGCCGCACGATTAGCCCACCGATGTGAGAGGGCAATGGGTCAGTACGGGCCGTCAGCCGAGCAAGGCCCGGGTCACGTCGGCGCGGTTGAGCGCTGCCGCGCACCAGGCGAAGTGCCCGTCGGTGCCCGCCGGATCGTAGGTGTTCGCGGTGATCAACGAGTACGCCGCTCGGTAGACCAGCATCGTGTCGTGGTCGTACCCCAACCGCTCTTCCATCCGCTCGAGGAGGTCCTGCTCGATACGAGGCGCGTCGGGGCCGTACATATCGAAGATCGCCGCGTCGAACGCCGGGTCGCCCTCGGTAGTCAGAAAGCCCCAGTCCAGCACCGCGCTCAGCTTGCCGGCGCCGTCGATCAGCATATTTCCCGGGTACAGATCACCGTGGATCGCGGCACGCCGGCCAGTGTCCACCTCGCGCAGCCGACTGGTGAGCGCCGCGGCCTTCGCCTCGAGTCCGGCGACGGCCCGGCTCAGCACCGGCCGGAAATGTTCGACCCGCCGCCCCGCCAGCCTGGCCAACGCCTCCGGAAACTCCTCCCCGGCAGCGAACAGCGGCGCTTCCTCGCCCAGCACTGCCAAATCCCGGCCTACCGGCAAATTTCCGCAACCGGCGAGTTCGGCGACAAGATCGACCACCATCGCGTACGCATCATCCGGACGCACCGTGCCGGCCGCGGCGGCTGCCGACAGCGTGGTGCCGGCCAGACGACGCTCGATCGTGATCAGCCGGTCCTCGACCGTATGCACCTGCGCGATCCTCGGCGCCGAGAACGTGAACGACTTCGCGTCCAGGGCGTCGTAGAACACCGCCACCCGGCGCAATGCCTCGGCAGACCCGCCGAACCACAGCTTGACCACAAATGACCGGTCCAGCTCGTATACGGCGCCTTCCATCCCTTCGCCCAGCAGCTTCGGGGCCGTCGTACCGATCCAGCGGCTCAGTATTCGAGCAACCTGTCCATCCGGGATGCGACTCACCAGCGAAGTCTCCTCCCCAACGGCACCAGACCCACAGACCTACCAAAGGCGACGGCCCGGCGGGAGGTTTCACTGCCAGGAAACCTGGCGTCAACAAATGCGCCGGACGATCAGTCCGCAACCGATTTTGCTACTTCTCCGCAAAACTCGCTCCCCTTCCTGGACAAGGGAGTACGTATCGTGACGATCATCCGCTCGCGCGTCTCGGCATTGGCTGCCGCGACGCTCACCCTGACGCTTCTTCTCGCCGGCTGCGGTCGCGGTTCGAGCAGCGCCGCCCCAGCCGCCTCGGCCAGCATCGACAGCGCCGCCGCCACCGGCACGGTGACCCTCTGGGCCCCGGACGGCGACGCGACCGCGCTGGACAAGGTGCTGGCCGACTACAAGGCCGCCAACCCCGGCCTCAGCCTGAAGATCACCCTCATCCCGTCCGACGACTACAACACGAAGCTGCAGACCGCCGTCTCGTCCGGCACCGCACCGGACATCGCGTTCGTCTACACCGAGGCGCAGACCCAGTTCCTCGCCTCGAAGGCGTTCGCCGCCGTGCCGAACGGCCTGGTCGACTCCGCCGGCTTCTTCCCCGGGTCCTGGGCAGCGGGCGCCTACGCCGGTGCCACCTACTCGGTGCCCTGGTACGCGTACACGCGCGTGCTCGTCTACCGCAAGGACTTCGCGACCGCCGGCCAGGCCTCCGCCCCGACCAGCTGGGACCAGATGATCCCGTTCCTGAAGGCGTTGCAGGCCGGCGGCGCGACCAAGGGCCTCGGCGGTGACGTCGGCTGGGACACCTACAACGGCCAGGATCTCGCGGTCTACGCCTACCAGGCCGGCGCGAAGCTGCTCAACGGCGACGCCACCAAGTGGGACCTCGACAACGCCCAGGTCGTCTCGGCGATCGAGTACGCCTCGAGCCCGTTCACCACGGGGATCAGCGCCATCGACACTCCCCAGTTCCTCGACGCCCAGCCGTACTTCGTCGCGGGCAAGACCGGCTCGTTGATCAGCGGGCCGTGGGTGATCGCCTCGCTCGACCAGACCGCGAAGCAGGACGGCTGGACGGCCGCGCACGTGGCCACCGCGGTGCTGCCGAAGGGCTCCAGCAGCGGCGTCGGGCCGCTGGCCGGCGGCAGCTGGGTGGTGAGCGCCTCGTCGAAGAACGCCACCTCGGCATGGAAGGTCATCCGGGCGATGGCGCAGGAGCCGGCGCAGGTGGCGCAGTTCAAGGCGTACGGCAGCATGCCCGCCGTGCAGGCCGCTTGGAAGGACCCGTCCATCGCCGGCAACTCGCTGTATGACGCCTTTTTCGAACAGCTCAAGGACGTCGAGCCGATGCCCGCCGTGGCCACCTGGAACCAGGTCTCGACCGCGATCGGCAAGGAGCTGGAGGCGGTCGCGCGCGGCCGGGAGACCGCGGCGCAGGCCGCGAAGAACCTCCAGTCCCAGGCCGACAGCATCGGCGTCGGACAATAGATATGGCAGGTTTGACGATGGGTACGCCGCGCGTGCGGCGTACCCGGAGCCACAGCGCGATCGGCTGGGCGTTCCTGCTCCCGTTCGGGATCGTGTTTCTGCTCTTCACCGCGGTGCCGATCGTCGCCTCTCTTGCGACGAGCCTCACCGACATGCGCAGCACCGATTTGCGTACGCCGCTCGGCGTCGATTTCGTCGGGCTGGCGAACTACCTCACGCTGCTCGGCGACGACCGGTTCGTCAGATCCGTGCTGAACACCGTGGTGTTCGTCGTGGTCGGCGTCCCGCTGACCATGCTGGCCGGCTTCGTCCTCGCGCTCACCCTGGACTCGGGCATCCGCCGCTTCCGCACCACGTTCCGTGGCTTGTTCTACGCGCCGGTGGTCACCAACGTCGTCTCGGTCGCGCTCATCTGGCAGTACGCGTTCAACCAGAACGGCACCGTCAACGAGGTGCTCGCCGGCCTGGGCTTCGCCGGCCCCAACTGGCTCGGCGACGAACACCTGGCCATGCCGGTGGTCATCCTGCTCGGCATCTGGCGCAACTTCGGCACCGCGATGCTGCTCTTCCTCGCCGGCTTCCAGGCCGTGCCCGAGTCGGTCATCGAGGCCGCCGCCATCGACGGGGCCGGGCCGCTGCGCCGGCTCTGGTCGATCACCATCCCGCTGCTCATGCCCACGACGCTGCTCGTGTCCGTACTGCTGTCGGTGTTCTTCCTCCAGGTGTTCGACGAGCCCTACCTGCTCACCGGCGGCGGGCCGCTCGGCTCGACCGAGTCCATCGCGCTCTACACCTACGACCAGTTCGGCTTCGGCAACTTCGGCGTCTCCTCCGCCGCGTCGTACATCTTGCTGGTTTTCGTGGTGGTGTTCAGCGCCGTTCAATTCCGTCTGTTGCGGCCACGGTCATGAGGACCAAAATCCCTTTGCTGTACGCCGGCCTGGTGGTCGCCGCCGGCCTCACCGTGCTGCCTTTCATCTGGGTCGCCTCGGGCTCGCTGCGCGGCATGGCCGACTTCCAGTCCGACCCCGGCGCGTGGCTGCCCTCGGCGCTCACCCTCGACAACTACGCGAAGTTGTTCCGCACCGCGGGCTTCGGCGGGTACCTCACCAACAGCCTGGCCGTCGCGGCGCTCACGGTCGCCGGCAACGTCGTGGGCGGCGCGCTCGCCGGCTACGCGCTGGCGAAGCTCGAGTTCCGCGGCAAGCGCATCGCCTTCGCCGCCGTCCTGGTCGCGCTCATGATGCCGTTCTCGGCGACCTTCGTACCGCAGTTCATGGTGACCGTGAACCTCGGGCTCATCGACACCCGGCTCGGCGTCGCGCTGCCCGGCCTGGTGCTGCCGATCTCGGTGTTCATCGTCCGCCAGTACGCCGGCAGCATCCCCGACGAACTGCTGGAGGCCGCTCGCATCGACGGCGCGGGTGAGTTGCGGATCTTCCGGAGCGTCTTCCTCCCGCTGGCCGGGCCGGCGCTCGCGACCACCACGATCATGTCGTTCCTGGCCTCGTGGAACAGCTTCATCTGGCCGTTGATCGTCGCCCAGCAGTCCGCGACCTACACCCTGCCGGTCGGGCTCGCCGCCACCCGGCAGGCGGCGCAGAACGTGACCGACTACGGGCTCGTGCTGGCCGGCGCGGTCGTGGTCATGCTTCCGGTCCTGGTGGTGTTCGGCTTCCTGCAGCGGTACTTCGTGCAGGGCATCGCCGCCACGGGACTCAAGTGAGGCTTGCGAGAATGGCCGCCATGCCCCTGCCCGGCCTTGACCAGACCGCCGTCCGCCGCGTGAA
>Ga0307513_10009515_pt1 | contig 12290 bp, 13 predicted proteins | sample 15_EM_MG_FD_202174 | JGI IMG/M metagenome (GOLD analysis project Ga0307513, IMG submission 202174) | Populus trichocarpa ectomycorrhiza microbial communities from riparian zone in the Pacific Northwest, United States - 15_EM | ecosystem: Host-associated > Plants > Roots > Unclassified | place... | reverse complement strand
GGTTTTAGTCCAAAGATGAATAAAAACAAATTATTAATGAAGATAAAAGATCTAAGAAGAATAGATGCTGCCTCATTCACAGGGTAATCTTATATTTTTTTTTTACTCGGCTTAATTTTATGTATATCAGCCTGTTATTTTTTTTATTAGTTATTAATTCATATCAAAGTTTTTTATATAAATACTAGAAAAAGATTTTATTTTAAATTTTATTATTTATAATATGTATAGTCAAAACCTACTGTTTTTAACATCTTCATGTGAGATATTAGAATCTTGTATTTTTATTTTTATTTTTATTTTTTAAGATTAATCTGAGTTAACCCGTGTGAATCGACCCTTTATAAATAACTATGGTCCTAAGAGGTGGATTTTTTTATGTTGGGATTTGGCATATGGAGCTGTTACATAATTACTTGTATGGGTTTTTGTATTATGAAACAGCTCAAGAAATTGTCCTTTGGATATAGAAATCAAGGCAGTTCTATCGGATCGTAGCTCATGACCGAGAAAGTATTTGTGTTGAATATATTAGAATACGTTCGGTGACTATAAAAGGAAAAAGAAAATTCCCTAAATAGCACTTGGCTCGGCCGAAAACGGATGGATGGTTTTCTTGGGCAACAAGTCGGGAAACTTCTCACCGGATACTTTATCTATTCTATTTGATTTTCTCTCTCTCTCTCTCTCTATATATATATATATATTTTTTTTTTTAAAGCTAAAACAGAAAACAACTTCTAAGGTAAGCAATCGAATATTTAAAAGTAATTTTCATTCAAAAAAAATATATTAATAATATTTTTTATTTTTTAAAAATTATTTTTAACATCAGCACGTTAAAATAATTTGAAAATATTAAAAATATATTAATTTAAAATAAAAAAAATTTAAATCTTTTTAAAAATACTTTTTAAATACAGTGCAAAACACCCTCTAGGAAGTTGTATGAATGAGTTTTTAAGAAACCAATGAACTTCTAGGCGAAGTTATCAAATATATATATATATATATCAAAAAAGAAGTTGATACAGAAACCAAGTCAACAACCTCAAGTGAGAAAATCAAGGAAATCAGTTGCACCAAAGATACCATTAACAAACACACAGTAAAATAAGAAAATAAAAAAAAGTCATTAAAAAAAAACCTTTAAAAAGAGAGAGAGAAGGTCGTAGCCAGAGATACTCTCATTTTAGTGGCAGTAACTTGGTATATGTGAGCGAGTAGTGCCGGCTCAACTTCATTGTAATGGTGTGAGCATGAACACGCAGTAACAGATCGTACTACATCCCTCTCCCTCACTCTCGAAAAAACCCATTTGAAACAAATACAAAATCTTTCTCCACTTCTCCTTCACAAAACCCAAATCCCAACAATATTAACAACAAACGAGATTAAAAAATATGCGACCTTAAATTCTTCATCACCCAGAAAACATACCCTGAGTACTGTGTGATTTGTTTTTTTTTCCCTAAGTGCTATTTGGCGTTTTCAAATAGATTTCTGCTGTGGGTGTGGGGGTTTTTTTTTAATCAAAAGTTGTCTTGTAAAAGTAGCTAGACAGATATATTGCTTATATATATATTACATATAGGTGTATATTGTGTCTGTGTACATTTGATGATGATGATGATGATGTATAAACAACAATCTGAGAGGGAAAAGAAGGTTATGGAGAAGATGAGGAAGAGAGAGGAAGAGCTGTTGAATGGAGGAGGACTGAATGGGTCATATTTGAGGCTTCTTCATAAGAAGTCACTTTTGAGTGGTTCTCCTTTGAGTGATACTAGTGTATCATTGCAATCATCACCTGAGTTTTCTCCTTCAAGCTCTTTCTCAAATGGGTTTTTCTCTTCTGAGGATGCTTCAGGCTCACCATTTGCAACAGCACCTCCTCTTTCTCCTCCTTTATTTGAAGAGGCTACGTGTCATCAATCACCCAGTTACCTTTACTTTAATGGACTGAGTTTGGATGATTCTAAATCACCTCATAACATCAATGATTTGTCTCAAGATTTTGTTAGAATGAATATTAGAGAGGAACAAAATGGCGGCGTTAAAATGAAGGGATTTGAGATGGACCCCCATGGTGATGGTTTTGGTTTTGGTGATGTAGGTGTTGATGGTTCTCTGGGTGTGGGTATTGTACCATATAATGTTAAAAATCATGGCTCTTATGGTGGTTTAAACAATGGGGATTTTAGCAATGATGGTTGTGATTCGGAAAGCTTTCAATCATCTACTCGTGGAGTTTCTTTGAGTTGTAATGATGTTATGGGATGTAGATTTAATGGATTTGAAAAGGGTGGTTTTGATTCAGTGGAGTCTTTTCCTGCCCATAATCACCAGTCCGATGATTTTTGTCCTGGCTCTAGGTGGTTTAAAAACCAGAGCGATTATTTTTTGGAGCAGAGCAAAAAACAGGGAAAATGGAGATATGAGGGGCCTCATCAATCGCAGAACCCATTTAGCACTAGACCTTTCGTTAACGACGCTCTTGTTGGCCCTCAGCAATATAAAATGGATTCTAATGGAGGCAGGGTTGCCATGGATTCATTGAGTTACTCTTTGTTGAATGGTCATGATCGATTGGGTGAAAGTCTGCTGTTAAAAGGAAGGACTGTACCAAGCACTCGCAACGGTGTTCCTCAGTCTCTCATGTCTATGAAAGGTGCAGGGGATATGGAAAGTCTTTGCCGCGAGGATAGTTTCATTTTACAAGGAAGAGGTCTCAATCATGCCAGCCATAGAGGACATGATGCTTTGAGAGATCACAATAAGAATCACTTCAATGAGATTGCTGTGCGGAACATGCAGGGGGAAAGCATTAAACCAGATGATTGTTCTCTTCATGAAGGAATACGTGAAAATGGTCGGAGACTAGGTAGTCATAGCCCATTGCCAATGGCTCCAAGTTTTACTTCCTTGAATGAGTTCCGGGGTTATGTATACTTAATGGCACAAGATCAGAACGGTTGCCTTTTCTTACAAAAGATTTTTGAAGAGGGAACAAGCCAAGATGTTGAACTAATATTTGATGAAATTATTGGCCATATTGTTGAACTTATGTTGAAGCCATTTGGCAATTATGTCGTCCAGAAGCTATTGGATGTGTGCGATGAAAAACATAGATTGCTGATAGTGCGCATGATCACCAATGAGCCCGGAATGCTTGTTAGAATTTGCTTAAACACATACGGGTATTTTCTATACCTCGGATTGTTGCTGTTTAAATTTGTAGTTTGTTGATAGTCACCGAAAAAGTTTATTGTGTTCTCATTTCTTTTTATGGTTCTGTGGTTCCAGCACACGAGTAGTGCAGAGGTTGATCGAGACTCTCAAAACCAGGCAGCAGATTTCTTCAGTAATATTGGCCCTGAAACCTGGTGTGCTTGATCTTGTCAAGGATCAGAATGGAAATCATGTTATTCAGCGTTGTTTGAACCTCCTGAGCAATGAAGATAACAAGGTACAACCTTTACTTCCTGAGTTGAGTTTTTAAAATTGAATGTTTGCTGCCATGATCTGCCATGATTTCTAAAATGTAATTTCACATCCTTGAGTTACCTCCTTGATGCTATTGTAACTCGGGAATGCAAATAATTCTAGGATGAAAAAAACATCATGCATAATAGTCTAGGTTTGTTCAAGCTTCTCATTATTATCGACTTTCTACCGAGGCATGTGTCTTTCTTTTCTTTTTTCAAATTTATAGTAACATATAAACCAAAGACCTGCATGATATCACTCCAACATTCAATCATATGCTGAAGCTCAATCGTTGACTGTATGTTTCATTATAATTACAATGTCTTCGTATCAGTTTGTGATTTGAATCTTTGTGCAGTTGTGGGATAGTGGTGGCCAGTCCAAGCTAACCGGGCTAGCTGTTAAAAACATATTTTGAAATCCAGACCTGTCCTAATGTGCTAGGGATAGATTTCCATTTCATGTAAAATTTGCCTCGTGCTAAACTTAATCCTACTTGGTATTTATTGTCCGTTGAAAAACAATATGAAGCATGCCCAACATTAACACCATAAGCCAAGCAGAGGCCTCTATCAGAAAAGAGGGAAAATGCCAAAGAAACATCTAAGCATTGGAAACAGGAAGAAATATCTAAAGAAGGATCACCTAATCTAAATTTTAACTTTGCCACATTTACACAATCTTAAAGCTATCGCAAGCACCAGCCTTCATATTGGGAATTCTCTTCATTATACACTGTCAATAGTATGCATCACTAAAATGGGATTTCCAGAAGTTCAGAGATCTTTTGACATATAATCTGCTTATATGCCACTAGCTGTATTGGTGTAGAATTTTCAATTCAAATTATCATTCCAGGACCTGTACGTTCGCCTTATAAAAAAAATCCTCTTTTTCTTGGGTAATCTGCATCAGACCTCTGCTATATATATGTCCTAACAGATTCTGCAACTTGCTCTGTCCTCGTTCTTGTTGATCCTACTTTGCAGTTCATTTTTGATGCCGCGACAAAGTTTTGTGTTGAGATCGCAACTCATCGTCATGGATGCTGTGTAATGCAACGATGTATTGCACATGCCACTGGAAAACATTGGGATAAGTTAATGACTGAAATTTCTAGAAACGGACTTCTTCTTGCACAAGATCCTTTCGGGTAAATCACTTCAAGTGTTTGAACTCTATGATTTTGTTATTTTTTCCTTTTATGTGTTGATCACACACCTGTGCTACCTGGCAATTCAAATTACCATAAGATGTTTATTCCCTTTTATTTCACACTACCAATTAAACAGTTTCTATGAGCCTCAAGATGCATGGTAGTGTGGCTTAATGAAGGTGCTCATTTAATAATAAATGATATCCATATTACCTTGTCATTGCATTCGCGGTAAGTAGTTGTTAAGTATTATAGAATAGTTCACATTGACTTTATTGTCGAAGTTATTCGAGTCATTAATCTGTTGATTACAACATCCTTGGGCATCACTCTTCAGCCTTTGCTTATTTCTGTCCACATGAATGAAAATTAATTAGATATATTAGATCCTGAGAGGGGTAACACCACTAGCATGGTGCTTAATGATTGACAGGTGCTTGAGATAGTTCCTGGATGTCTTTAGGTTATGATACTAGAGTACAGTTAGATTTAGATACATTGTTTGAGTATAGTATGGGACTTGTAATTTCAATAATCGGACCACCTATATCAAATTGAACGTTTCTATTTAATTTTTTTGCCTGCTCTGTCCTTTCCTCCTAACTGAACTACCATTTCATGAGCAGTTCAGATCTTACAAGTTTCTTTTTACATCCCGTTGTCTTTGATGGTCGTTCTCCTATCTTTCAACTTATCTCCCTCAATTTTTACTGGGTTCATTTTTCTCATTTATTGATCTTAACATTTGCAACATTATATCATACCTTCTTGTTGTTTGGCTGCTTAAGGAATAGCGATACAGTTATTGTCAATATCCATAATCTGTGAGTGTGGCAAGACAAACTTCTATATGACCCTTGATGGGAGCTTCGGGCTTGATTATAGGAAGGGCATGAAAACATATGCTTATCAATATAAATGCCTTAATTTTAAGTCATTCGCCATCAGTTTTATGCATGTTCTTAATTGTTTTTTGCATTTTATTAAAATTAAATTTTAACATTCTGCTGGACAAAATATAGCACCGGAATTTGTTGTTTATATTTAGCATCTGGGATATAGCTCTCTCACTCTGAAGGTGCTTTATGTGTCACCAGAAATTATGTTGTTCAATACATCATGGATCTGAAGAACTCATGTAGCATTGCCATCTTGCTTTCTCAATTCAAAGGGAACTATGTGCACCTCTCCATGCAAAAATTTGGCAGCCATGTGGTTGAGAGGTGCCTTGGGCATTTTGAAGAGAGCCGGTCACAAATTGTTCTTGAACTGCTCTCAGTGCCTCGCTTTGAACAGCTGCTGCAGGATCCATTTGCCAACTACGTCATTCAATGTGCTTTAGCAGTTACCAAGGTTTAGAAACTTAGACCCTTAACTTTTGAGTATACTACTGAAATAGTTGAAGTTGTTACATAATAAATCTCTCTCTCTCTTGTTCTCTTTGTTGCATTTTCTTCTGAATAGCAGGGTGCTCTTCATTCTTTACTGGTCGAAGCAGTCCGACCACACTCAACGTTACGCACCAGCCCGTATTGTAAGAGAATCTTCTCACGAAACCTGTTGAAGAAATGATGTATATGTATCTGTAGGAAGAAGTGTGGCTCATTCAGAGCTACAACCTTGTTCACTACCAGTAAGTTTTGTTAGGACTGCAAGATGTTGAATGCCAATCACGATTTGCTTCTGCGATCCTGGTGGCGCACAACTTTGGCTCTTTGGAAGTGCATGGCCTCCAAGATTCCGAGAGTGCAAACGGAAAGTTGTCTTCCTAAGTTTATGATGCAGATAAAACTATGTATTATTTTGTTGTCCTGTTGCTGTCTAGTTCATTCAAACATAGATTGTAATATATGTCACATGGTAAGAACCTGGAGTTTCAGTTTCCAAAGTTTTGTGACTTGGGGATGGCCGGATTACCTTCCTGTTGTCTGTCATCTTTGTTTGTTAGGTCAGATACGTTGATGCGCTCCATCTGTGTATTCTGTTTTGCACGACAGTTTGGAATGCATGGATGAGAAGGCTGTTATTAATGTTGATTTTTTAATATGAAAATGAGTTGGCCGGGTGCTTTTTTTTGTTACATTGCCTATTGGTTATAATGACAGAATATCAAAATTAAATTAGGGGCATCCAGCAGCATATCTGGCAACCAATATGAACTTTAGGCTGTCTGTTACCCTAGGATAACGAGTGCCACTGGCACAAGTCTTACAACGATTTGAAATATGTACTTAATGGATTAGGGGGAGAGGGAGGAGCAATTAGGCAAGTGAACATTGTTAGGAACTCTTTGAAAGGGCAAGTACTTTATTTATTGACTATAGGTCAAGTTTTCAAAAACCAAAGCACACAGATACGCATAAGACTGACAACAGACAACATCACAATGATAAAAACCACACGTAGAAAGGAAAAACATGAAAACCAGGCTGATAGTCCAATTCCCCTGTAGCAGAATCAGATTTTGAAATAGATTGAAGCTTAGGCATCTTCATGTCCAACTAATTCCAGAAGTAGTTTTTCATACTCGCCATCGGTGTCCTTCACAATGGCACGATCCAGAGGTATACTGTTTCTTCGCTGATATTCATCTTTTATGAGTTTCATGTCAATCTCTGCCCTTGTAGCGACAACTCTAGTCAGAGCACCTTCATTAGTTCCTCTTTTGTTGATTGCCAGACGAAGAACCTTCTCAAAGTACTTCTCAGGGCGTGTCAAGCACTTAACTGTGGCCCTCAGCAATGCGAGGAACTCATCATTAGGATCGGCTTTCAAGTCCTTCACATAGAAGGGCCCATTAAGGAATTAGCAATTGATGATCAACTAACAGGGCCTAAATATAAGACTAGGCTTCCTAAGAAGATGAAACCCCAACTTCTGTGAGGTTTATAAATGCCAATCAGGGATGAAGTGTGGATTAAGATTGGACTGGAAGGCGTTACTGATAACTACAGCTGTATAGCAAAGTTACCTTACAATAAAGCTCATATCTTGCATACCTTGTTGATATCATTACCAAATTCATTTTTGTATTGATTCAGAGTAGCATTGATCTGTGCTTTGCTCCTGGTAGCCAAAATCCTGATGAGTTCCTCATCACTGTAAGCCTTATTTGAAATCTTCTCATGGAGCATCTTCGCCTCTGATTTTGCAAGGGTCATGTTCACCTCATCTCCATCATAACGGTAAGAGGACACAAGAGGAAACAGAAGCTGGGTAGCACAAACATGACAAACATGAAGCAGCCAGAGAAAAAAAAATTGAGTAATAATGAGGACAGGCGGAGAGGATTGCATTTCCACAGGAAAAGAGAAAAAAATGATCTCTAACAAATAGATAGAAAATATAAAACAGCTGAATTATGAAAATCCACATGAAATGCTCACAAGGCAAGTAAAATTGGTGCTTTCAATGAATTCACAAATCTGTCATGACACTTGATTGTCAATGTGTAATTTGAATTATTGAAATGCTTTTATTGTAAGTCTAGAAGCTGTACCTTGCGGAAGTCCCCACTTGTGTGATGTGCAACATCCTCTTCAAGGGACTTCTTAAAACGAGCATGATAAGCCTGCCTTGCAAGAAGCAGTTCATTTGATGACCTCGTGCAGGCAATCTCCATAAGTACCTGATTGCTCGAAGTCCATCTCTTTGTGGCCTCATTAGCCAAAGCAGCATCCCTTTCAGCTGGATCAAGGGTCCAAAGCAGCAGCACCCTCTAACCGCGAGGTTTTTGGAAAATCATAGTACCAATGTTAGACTTCGAATATGTGTGTGTGTGGAAAGCAGAGTCATTAGATAGTCTATTGGAAGGCAGCGAGGAGAAACAGAGAAGGCATTGAAAATTGAGGTTCAGACTCTGACCTCAAAATCATTTGAAAGTTCCTTGTCCAATGCCTTGAGTAGATCTTCCCCATAAGCCTCAGCATATGCCTGTCGAATCAGCTTGCGTTGAGCAGCATTCCTGTGACCCAAAATGGATATGATCAAACCCTCGTTTGTCCCCCATCCTGCAATCAAAATGGTAAAATTATCCAACTATGCAGTGACTTCCACACTCTCACTTGAATGAAAAGGAAACCTCTCTATCTTTTTTTTTTTTGGTTAAATACACAAATCTGGATTTAGAATTTAATTTAAAATTCCAAATAGTCAAAATATACAATAAAATACACTTTTGTTAAAGAAACCAAGACTTTGAAGCCTGATTTGCCAAACAATTATAGATCGAGTGATTCCAGCACTATTTGTGTTACAATCAGCCTTCAAAATGAAGCTCCTTTAACTTGAAGATGAATTAAATAATCTCAATACAACACACGCATATATACGAACATGCGTGTTTGCAAAAGTGCCCGTGTGTATATCATGATCATGATCGTGAATAGATCATGATCATCATCAGATCAAACATGCGAACCTCAAAAGATTGAATCAAACCAAAAACAGTGTCCCCAATCATATGTACTATTTAAAAAAACAAGAAAAATGCTATATTTGACAACGATCAGAACGTGAGAATCAAAAGTAGATCATAGAAACAGGGGCACATGTTTGCCCGGAGAAAAACAAAAACATTGTTTAGTAGTAAAAGAAAGAAACCTGAGAAGGCTTTTCTCAGCTGCTCAACGTCTTCAGACACGGGAGGAACTTGTTGAGGAACCGTAAGAGTCGACATTATTGGATTTGGATAGCTCTTTCGATCTTCTCTCTTTCTCTCTGTTCTGTTCGGACTCGAAAACGAAAAATAAAATGCGAGAATGATATCTTACGCGTCCTACTCTCCTTGTACTCGTGGGCATAGTTATCAGAACTGATCCGGGGAACCCGGTCAAGGAATGAGTTTCGGGATACATGGTGAACTCGGGTTATTTCAAATCAAATTAAAAAAATTAAAAAATATATTTAAAATTTTAATATTTTATATAAAAAATTAAAAAATAATTCATGTGAATATAAACTATACATGTTATAATAATAAAGTTTAAGAGATTATTTTAAAAAGTTTTTTATCGCATATTGAAAAAATACTATGTTAATATGTTATTATTTTAAGTTGAAATATTTAAACCAAAAGGTTTTTTTATCCAACATTAAAAAAACATAATTTTTTTTCTTATAAACATAGAGTATTATGTAATATACTAAAAGAGCTCAGTGCCCCTGTTACTGTTTACCTAAACTCAGAGCACTGTGAATTGGAGCAGTGTAATGGCAAACCAGCCCTTGACACAAAGAGTTGCAATGACAGCGGAGGAGTGGTGGGGTTGTCTTTTTGCTGGGGTGCATTTGACATTGAATGGATGGTTAGGGAGAAAATTACCAGCACAAGTTTTGGTGGGGCTGCAGGCCATAGGTAGCGGGCACTTGACGCTGCCCACGCAAGGACAGCTGGCGCTTTGTCTGCCTGGCCCTTGCGCGGGGCAAACTGAGAACCACATGGCGCATGGGCGGCCTTGCCCTGGAGCGGGGCAGACCCGAGTACCACTTGGCTCTTAGGTCTTGGCAAAAGGCCCGATTGGCTGTGGCAGCCCCAGCGCCATGTGGCACTTGGGGAAACCCGAGCGCCACCTGGCGCTAGGGTGGCTCAATCACGAGGGGCAGATCCAAGCACCACCTGGGACATGGGTCTTGGCAAAAGACTCGATTGGCTATGGCAGCCTAATCGCCACGTGGCGCGAGGGCAGACCAAGCGTCACGTGGCACAAGGGCAGACCAAGCGCCATGTGGCGCTTCCCATCGTTATTATAATATTATTACTTATAATAAACATATTATTATTTATATCACAACTGATAATATTTTTAGTATTCATACTATTCATTATAAATAAAATAATAATATTTATAGCATAAATAATATTATTTTTTATATGAATATTTTAAATTTTAATAACAACAATAATATTTTTTTGCGCAAATACAATTCATTATACAAATAAAACTATTTTTGCTATTAATACTTTTAATTATAATAAAAATTAAATTATTTATGACAAAACAAATACTATTTTTTATAATAATACTTTTAATTTTAATCAACCCCAACCCAAACCAAGTTGAACTGGACGCATCCACGCCCACCTCCATGTTGGGCTTGGACGCGTCCGCGCCCAACCACATGTGTTAATATAATAATGTGTGGTATAAATATTATTTTTCTCTTATAATTCAAAGTGTTCAGATCAAAAATAGTATTATTTGTGTTATAAATATTATTATTTTTATTATAACTCAAAGTATTGATATAAAAAATATTATTATGTATTGTAATCATCCTTGAAATTCTTAATAATTATTTATGTTATAAATATAATTATTTTTATTATAATTAATAGTGTGAATGTTAAAAATATTATCATTTGTGTTGTTATTATTATTATTATTATTAAAATAATTAAAAAAATTAAAAAAAATTATTATTAATATTAAAAAAACTATTTGTGTTATAATTATTTTTATTATGATTAAAAGTATTAATATTAAAAATAGTTTTATTATTTTTATTTTTCTTATGATTAAGAGTATTAATATTACAAAGAGTATTTTTTTATTATGATTAAAAGTATTAATATTAAAAATAGTATGATTTATGTTATAATTATTTTTATTTTTATTATAATTAAAAGTCTGGGCGCGTCCACACCCAACTCGAAATTAGGCCTGGACGCATCCATGCCCAACTTGGGGTTGGACGCGTCCACACCCACCTCCAAGTTGGGTCTGGACGCTTTCGCGCCCACCCACATGTGTTAATATAATAATGTGTGGTATAAGTAATATTTTTTTCTCTTATAATTCAAAGTGTTCAGATCAAAAATACTATTATTTGTGTTATAAATATCATTATTTTTATTATAACTCGAGGTATTGATATAAAAAATATTATTATGTGTTGTAATCATCCTTGAAATTCTTAATATAATTATTTATGTTATAAATATAATTATTTTTATTATAATTCTAAATATTTATATAAAAAATATATTATTTGTGTTATAAATATTATTATTATTATTATTATTATAATTAATATTATTAATAAAATAATTAATAAATTGGAAAAAAAAATTATTATTAATGTTAAAAAAAATTAAATTTCTTATATTATAAATAAGTAGTTTTTATGAAAATAAAAGGTGAGCCCGCCGCGTAGCGCGGACATCCAACTAATATATATTAAAGGGCTTCAAATCCCACATTAAAAAAATAAAACATTCAAGTATATATATTAAAGGATTTCAAATTTCACATTAAAAAAATAAAATATTCTTCTAATATTTATATAGTGAACTTTGAAAATGGTTAATAACCAACTAAAAAATTTATATAAAAAAAATGAGAAGTCTTTGTCTAGGAGAAAAACACATTTGAAAAAAAAAAAAACGAGTCTCAACCGGGTTTTGCCGGGTCGCCTGGTCACGGGTCACCTTGGGTTTTTTGGGTTTTTGCTCATCCCGATATTTTGTCTTACCTGTACATGTCCAGCCATCGGGTCGACCAGGTCCCTGTCGATCTATCGGGCTGGTCCGAGTTTAATAACTATACTTGTGGGTAAGATTTTTAATATATTTATATCTTATGATTAAATTTTTATATTTTATGTATTGAGTTTCACTTACTTATTATTTAATATTAAATTAAGA
>Ga0307513_10009514_pt1 | contig 12291 bp, 10 predicted proteins | sample 15_EM_MG_FD_202174 | JGI IMG/M metagenome (GOLD analysis project Ga0307513, IMG submission 202174) | Populus trichocarpa ectomycorrhiza microbial communities from riparian zone in the Pacific Northwest, United States - 15_EM | ecosystem: Host-associated > Plants > Roots > Unclassified | place... | reverse complement strand
CTTCGTGCAGGCCGACATGACGAACTTCGAAATCCACCTCGTCGAACCGCGAGCCGGCGAGGACGGGCACGCGTTCTTCCTGTTCGGCGCCAACGATACGAAAGGAAGTCGCGTGCCGGCCGGCAACTCCTGCGTGAGCTGCCATATGAGTCACGGCGCCTTCGACGGGACCTTCGCGCAGTTCTATCCGACGATTCGCCCGTTGATTCCCAAAGACGCTCTGGAACGCGCCCTGAAGGATCACGACATCCGTTGAGAGGTCTGTCGATCGGCTTGGAGTACGATCCATCATGCCAATGACCGAGCCCAACTACCCGCTGGATCGCCCGCTGCCACCCGATGTGGCGGCGGGCGAAGCCGCGTTCATTCAGTTCTATCAGAAGTACGCAGCGTTCAGCTGGCCGTGGGCATGGCGGCGAACGGTGGCTTTCGGCACGTTCACCGCGCTGGCCGGCATCATGTTTGGCGTTTCGCATGGCCTGTTCGTGAAGAGCTTCTGGGAAGCAGTCACGGTCGGGCTGAGCTGTGCCTCCGCAAACGTCATCCTCGTCGGTGCCGGACCCGCACTGGCGGCCGCGGTCCGGCGCGCCGGCTGGCCGCGCAATGTCGAAGGCCTGTTGATCGTGGCCGCCGTGATCTGCGGCATGTATCTCGCGACGGTCGCGGCCGACTGGGCGTCGAAGTTTCACGATCAACTCATGGCTGCGCACGGAATGCGCGATTCGAAGCTTGCGATCTCTGCCCCGGTGGAAGACCTTCACCGGCTGGTGCGGCGGCTGCTCGAGGCGGGCTCGAACATATTCGTGCTGTTTATCGCCAACGGCGGCCTGGCGCTCGCCACCTACTTCACCGAACCCAAGCGCTGGGCCGAGCATCTGCGGCGCGTCGAGCTCGAGAAGGCGAGCCTGCAGAAGAGCGAGTCGGATCTGCGCCTCACCGTGCTTCAGGCGCAGGTCGAACCGCACTTCCTGTTCAATACGCTCGCCTCGGTGCGTTCGTTGATAAGTTCCGATCCGCAGCGTGCCGCGCAAACCATCGACGCACTCGCGCAGCACCTGCGCGCCACGCTGCCGAAATTTCGCGCGGAGGCGGGCATGGCGCCGTCGACGCTCGGCGAGCAATTCGCCATCTGCGCGAGCTACCTCGAGTTGATGAAAGTGCGCCTGGGCGACCGGCTGCGCGTCGACATCCAGCTGCCGTCCGAGCTGCGCGAGTTGCCGTTCCCTCCGTTGCTGCTGATTTCCCTGGTCGAGAACGCCATCACCCACGGCGTTGAGCCGAAGCCCGGCGTCGCACAGGTGACTCTCGCCGCGCGCGCCCTCGACGCCGGCGGCGCAGGAAAGCTGGAGGTTCGCGTCGAGGACGATGGCGCCGGGTTGAAGCTCGGCATGGGCGAAGGCACCGGGCTCGCCAACGTTCGCGCCCAACTGCGCACGAGGTTTGGCGCCGCGGCTTCGTTCGAACTGTCCGAGCGCAGCGCCGGCGGCGTTCTCGCGCGCTTGATCCTGCCGCTGCCCGCATGACGAAACCCAGCGCGCTCATCGCCGAAGACGAGCTGCCTCAGCGCCAGGAGCTGCGAGCCCTGCTCGCCGAGCTGTGGCCGGAGCTGCACATCGTCGCCGAGTGCGCGGATGGACTCGCCGCGCTCGAAGCGCTCGAGGAACATCGTCCGGACGTGGCGTTCCTGGACATCCGCATGCCCGGCGTGAGCGGCCTCGAAGTGGCGCGAGCGGCGCGCCCGCCCTGCCAGGTGATCTTCACGACCGCGTATGAGGAATACGCGCTGCGCGCCTTCGACGAAGGCGCCGTCGACTATCTACTGAAGCCCATCACCCGCGAACGGCTGGGCCGCGCGATCGAGCGCGCCCGTGGCAGGATCGCCGGGGGCAGCAGCATCGACCTCACCTCCTTCATCGACCTGCTGCAGGCGAAGCTCACGCCGGCAGGCAGACAAGCCATCAAGTGGATCACGGCGAGCGTGGGTAATTCGACGAAGATGTTTTCGATCGACGAGGTGCTGTTCTTTCAGGCGCAGGACAAGTACACACGCGTGGTGACTGCCGACAGCGAAGGCCACATTCGCACTCCGCTGAAGGAGTTGCTGGGCGCGCTGGATCCGGAGACTTTCTGGCAGGTGCATCGCAGCGTCATCGTGCGTGTCGGCGCGATTCGCGCGGTGGAGAAGGATGCCGATGGCAAACTGCAATTGTTTGTCCGTGGCCACGCGGACGTGTTGCCGGTGAGCAGCGCGTTCCAGTACCGCTTCCGCGGTATGTAGGCCTATTTTCTCGATACCACCAGATTCCGGAAGTGCGCGATGGTATCGGTGTCGATCCAGAGCGCGACCGCACCCTTGGTCTGAGCGCCGCTCTTGACGTCGCCCACGATCAGCGTCGGCTGTTTCATGTCGTGGACATACAGTCGTGCCTGATCGCCGTGAACCTCTATCTTTATCCTGGTCCACGTCCCAGGCATCAGGTCCACATACGATTCGTACTTGGACGGAAATTCCTTCCGAAGCCTGGACCACGGCCAGTCAGGGTGCGAGATGTACTGGGCGGAGTGGTTGCGCCGAACCTGATCGTCCGCCCGGCCGTTGGTCGGGCGCAGGTAGAACGCGTCGTAGGTTCGCAGGTCGCTCTGGACTCGAAATGCGATGCCGACAAAACCCCGGGCTCCCTCGGGCGCGCCGGGCCGAATGTCGCCGGCAATCTCGGCCTCGATCACGCCGTCCCCAAATTCCAGGCCGTCGATGAGCACCAGTGTTTCGACGGCCGTGCCCGCCTGCAGAGATTCCTGGGAGGCAATGACCCGCAGCCCTTTCTTTCCCTGAAGAGTGGCGGGTTCGGCGACCACATTGTGAGGGCGCAAGCCCGTGGTCGAGGTGAGTGGATAGCGCGCGGACTGCGCCATGAGCGCGGTCGGCAGCAAAAGTGCGCATAGGGCGATCGTGGTACGCATGAGCCGAAACACTACCACCTCCCCGAGGCTTCGAGATTCGCCGTGCCGTAGATCCGCTCGGCCCGGCTTGAACTTTCGCTTGAGACCCCTTCTGTGTTTTTATGACTCATCCTCTTATGTGGGAGTCTCCGGGGATGAGCAAGCTCAAATGCGGGTTGATCCAGATGGGGCTGAAGGGCGACGTGTCCATGGGCCCCGAGAAAATCCGGGACCGGATGATCGAGGCGCACCTGCCTCTCATAGATAAGGCCGGCGCCGCCGGCGTTCAGGTGCTGTGCTTCCAGGAGATCTTCACGCAGCCCTATTTCTGTCCCAGCCAGGACCGCAAATGGTACGCGGCCGCCGAAGCGGTTCCCGACGGCTACACGACCAGGCTCATGCAGGAGTACGCGAAGAAATACCGCATGGTGATGGTGGTTCCGGTTTACGAGGAAGCCATGACCGGCGTGTACTACAACACGGCCGCAGTCATCGACGCCGACGGCACATTTCTCGGCAAATATCGAAAGACACACATCCCGCAGGTCGATCCGGGTTTCTACGAGAAGTTTTTCTTCAAGCCCGGCGACCTGGGCTACCCGGTGTTCCAGACGGCCTACGTCAAGCTCGGCGTCTACATTTGCTACGACCGCCATTTCCCGGAAGGCTGGCGTGCGCTGGCGCTGAACGGCGCCGAATACATCGTCAACCCATCCGCGACCGTCGCGGGTCTGAGCAAATACCTGTGGGAACTTGAACAGCCCGCCTCGGCGGCCGCCAACGGCGTCTTCATCGGCGCGATCAACCGCGTCGGCAAGGAAGAACCGTGGGCGGGGAAGATGGGCGAGTTCTATGGCTCCAGCTACATCGTCAACCCACTCGGAAAAATTGAAGCGCAGGCGAGCTACGACAAGGACGAACTACTGGTGCACGAGATCGACCTCGACATGATCCGGCAGGTACGCGACACCTGGCAGTTCTTCCGCGATCGGCGGCCGGACGCCTACGGCTCGCTGGTGAAGGGTTGATGGCCGCCAGTACTTCGCGTGCCGTGCAGGTCGGCGAGTTCTACGAGCTCGAGGTCGGCGCGGACGTTGCCGCCAGTTCTCGTTACAACGAAGACATCGCCCCGACGAAAGTATCGCAGCGCACCTGGAATACCTGGCATATCGCGGCGTTGTGGGTCGGCATGTCGGTCTGCGTGCCGACGTACACGCTGGGCGGCGTGCTGACGACGTACTTCGGGCTCTCGGTCGGCGAAGCGCTGTGGGCGGTATTCGTCGCCAATGTCATCGTGCTCGTCCCGCTCATACTCAACGCGTTCGGCGGTACGAAGTTCGGAATTCCGTTCCCGGTGATGTTGCGCTCGTCGTTCGGCATCGTCGGCTCGAACGTCCCGGCCATGATTCGCGCGATCGTGGCCTGCGGGTGGTTCGGCATTCAGACGCTGTTCGGCGGCATTGCCGTGCACCTGCTGCTCTCAGCGCTCTTCGACTCGTGGAAAGCGCTCGGCGGTACCGGCGAAGTGCTGGGTTTCTTCATCTTCTGGATTGCGAACGTCAGCGTGGTGATCCGCGGCGCGGAATCGATCAAGCGACTCGAGGCTTTCGCGGCGCCGTTGCTGTTGCTGGTCGGCGCGGGCCTTTTGATCTGGGCGTGGCCGCAAGCCTCCATCAGCGAGCTGTTCGCGCGGCCTCCCAAACGTCCGGCGGACGCTTCGTTCCTCGCGTACTTCTTCGCGGGCCTGACAGCGATGGTCGGCTTCTGGGCAACGCTGTCGCTCAACATTCCGGACTTCAGCCGATTCGCGAAATCTCAAAAAAGCCAGATCGTCGGGCAGATCATCGGCTTGCCGTTCACGATGCTCATGTTCGCCGGGCTTGGCGTGGTGATGACGTCGGCGTCGGCGCAGCTCGTCGGCGAGACGATCTCCGATCCGATCACACTGATCGGCCGCATCGACAGCCCCATGTGGGTGATCCTCTCGATGATCATCATCATTCTCGCGACCATGGCGACCAACACGGCCGCGAACGTCGTCTCGCCGACGAACGATTTCCAGAACGTGGCGCCAAAATTCATCGACAGAAAAAAAGGCGTGTTGCTGACCGGCTTCATCGGCATCGCGCTCATGAGCTGGGAATTGCTCAAGCGCATGGGCTGGCTCCACTCGGACGTCAGCCTCGATAGCCTGTATTCGAACTGGCTCATTGGTTATTCGAGCCTGCTCGGTCCGATCGCCGGCATCATGGTGGTGGACTACTTCATCATCCGAAAACAGCACTACGACCTGCCGGGGCTATATCTCAGTAACGGCCCCTACCCGGCCTGGAGGATCGCGGGATTCGTGGCCCTGGCCATCCCGGTTGCGTTGACGCTGATCGCGATCACCACGGGCTCACTGAAGTGGTTCTACACTTACGGCTGGTTCACGGGATCGTTCCTGGGCGGGCTCATCTATTATCTGATGAGCCGGGGTCTGTTGAGCCGCGGGAAAAGCTGAGGTTCGCAAATGGCGCTACTGATCAAGGGCGGCACGGTCGTCACGGCCGATCAGACTTTCCGGGCCGACGTGTTGTGCTCGGACGGCAAGATCGTCGCAATCGGCGAGAAGTTAGAAGCGCCTGCGCGCAGCGAAGTCGTCGATGCCGGCGGACAATATGTATTTCCGGGTGGTATCGATCCGCACACGCACATGCAACTGCCGTTCATGGGCACGGTGGCCAGCGACGATTTCTATTCCGGTACCGCCGCGGGCCTCGCGGGCGGCACCACGATGATCATCGACTTCGTCATACCGAATCCGAAGCAAAGGATCCTGGACGCCCACCGCCAGTGGCGCGAATGGGCCGAGAAGTCCGTGGCGGACTATTCCTTCCACGTCGCCATCACCTGGTGGGACGAAAGCGTGAAAGCAGACATGGGCACGCTGGTGCGAGAGCACGGCGTCAACAGCTTCAAGCATTTCATGGCGTACAAGAACGCCATCATGTGCGACGACGAGACGCTGGTGAACAGCTTCTCGACTGCACTGTCGCTGGGAGCCATCGTCACCGCACACGCGGAGAACGGCGACCTGGTCTTCAAACTGCAGGACGAGATCTACAAACGTGGTATCACGGGGCCCGAGGGGCATCCGTTGTCGCGCCCGCCGGAAGTCGAGGGTGAAGCCGCCAATCGCGCAATTCGCATCGCCGAAGTGCTCAGGGTACCTATCTACCTGGTGCACGTTTCCTCGCGCCAGGGCCTCGAGGCCATCACGCGCGCCCGCAATGAAGGCCAGCGCGTGTTTGGCGAGGTCCTTGCCGGACACCTGCTGCTCGATGACTCCGTCTACCGCGATCCGGATTTCACGCGCGCGGCCGCGCATGTCATGAGTCCGCCCTTCCGCGCGCCGGAGCATCAGGTCGCACTGTGGCGCGGCTTGCAGTCCGGCAATCTACAGACCACGGCCACCGACCACTGCACGTTCTGCGCGGAGCAGAAAGCCGCGGGAAAGGACGACTTCCGCAAGATCCCCAACGGCACCGCCGGTATCGAGAACCGACTCGAAGTGCTGTGGCATCACGGCGTCAACACCGGGCGGCTGACCATGAACGAGTTCGTGAGAATAACGTCCACCAATGCGGCGCAGATATTCAACATCTATCCGCGCAAGGGCAGCATCTCGATCGGCGCCGACGCGGACCTCGTGGTCTGGGATCCGGCGGCCACCAAGACCATTTCCGCCAAGACACATCACCAGAACATCGACTTCAACATCTTCGAGGGCATGACCGTGAAAGGCTGCACGTCACACACAGTGAGCGGCGGCAAGCTCGTGTATGCCAAAGGCGATCTGCGCGTCGAGCGCGGCGCCGGCAAGCACGTGGATCGCCCCCCGTTTGCTTCGTATTACGACGCCATGAGAAAGCAGGCGGAATTGAACACGCCGCAGCCAGTCCGCCGCTGATTCCGCATGAGCACCACCAAGCCTGTCCCAGACGATGCCGACGTCCGCGCGGGGCGGCTCGGTGACGAACAGATTGCCTCCAACTTCGCGGACATGCATCCGCCGCTGACGAAATCCGAAGCCATCATCGACGCCGACCGCTGCTACTTCTGCTACGACGCGCCGTGCACGACCGCTTGTCCCACCGGCATCGATATTCCGGGTTTCATCCAGAAGATACGCAGCGGCAACATCAAGGGCTCGGCGCACACCATCCTCAGCGAAAACATCATGGGTGGCATGTGCGCGCGCGTGTGCCCGACCGAAGTGCTGTGCGAGCAGGTGTGTGTGCGCAACACGCACGAAGACCAGCCGGTGCGCATCGGCATGCTGCAACGGTACGCGACCGATCCGATTTTCAAAGACAGCATTCCACTGTTTGAACGCGCCCCTGGTAGTGGACGCAAAGTCGCGGTAGTCGGCGGCGGACCCGCAGGCCTCGCTTGCGCGCATCGCCTCGCGATGCTGGGCCACGGCGTCACTGTTTTTGAGCCCCGGCAAAAGCTCGGCGGCCTCAACGAGTACGGCATTGCGGCCTACAAGACGCCCGACGAGTTCGCGGCCCGCGAGGTCGAATACATTCTCAGCATCGGCGGCATCGAAGTCCGCACCGGTGTGGCGCTGGGCAAGGATTTTTCGCTGGCCGATCTTCGCGCGAAACATGACGCGGTGTTTCTGGGTTTCGGGCTCGCCGGCGTCAATGGCCTGGGCCTTGAAGGTGAGCAGCTCGAAGGCGTGGTGAACGCGGTCGACTACATCGCCACTCTGCGCCAGGAGAACAAGGCGCGGTTGCCTGTGGGCCGCCGCGTCGTCGTGATCGGCGGCGGCATGACGGCTATCGATATCGCGGTGCAGAGCAAGGCGCTCGGTGCCGAACAGGTGACCATGGTTTACCGACGCGGCCAGGAGCACATGAACGCGAGCCGCTATGAGCAGGAGTTCGCGCAGATTCGCGGCGTCGGAGTCCGTACCTGGTCAGTGCCACGCAGGTTGCTCGTTTCGGACGGGCGCGTCCGGGGCGTCGAATTCGAATCTTCGCGACTCTCTACGGACGGCAAGCTGGAAGGAACGGGGCAAACATTCACGCTCGATGCCGACGTCGTGTTCAAGGCGATCGGACAGAAGGTGCTATGGGATCGTCTCGGTGACGCAGCGGAGTTCGTCGAGTTGAAAGGCGAGCGAATTGTGTGCGACGAAGAGAGGAAGACATCGTTGCCCGGCGTGTGGGCTGGCGGCGACTGCGTCTTTGGCGGTGAGGATCTCACGGTGTCCGCAGTGCAGGACGGCAAGCTCGCCGCCCTTTCGATCGACCGTTTTCTGAAGGACCAGGGTGTGCGGGGGAAATGACATGGCCGATCTAACCACCACATTTCTCGGCATCAAGTCCCCGAATCCGTTCTGGCTGGCGTCGGCGCCGCCCACGGACAAGGCTTACAACGTCAATCGCGCTTTCGAAGCCGGCTGGGGCGGCGCGGTGTGGAAAACGCTCGGCGAGGATCCGCCGATCGTCAATGTGAACGGCCCGCGCTACGGCGCGATCCACGGCAACGACCGCCGCGTGCTCGGCTTCAACAACATCGAACTCATCACCGACCGGCCGCTCGCAATCAATCTCTCGGAGATTCGCCAGATCAAACGTGACTGGCCGGATCGCGCACTCATCGTCTCGGTCATGCTGCCGATGAATGAGCAGAGCTGGGCGAAGTACGTGCCCATGATCGAGGACACCGGCGCGGACGGCCTCGAACTCAACTTCGGCTGCCCGCATGGGATGAGCGAGCGCGGCATGGGCTCGGCGGTCGGCCAGGTGCCGGAATACATCCAGCAGGCGGCGGCATGGTGCAAGAAATTCGCTCGCGTGCCGGTCATCGTCAAGCTCACGCCCAATATCACCAACATCCTGCCGGCCGCCAAGGCCGCGAAGGACGGCGGTGCCGATGCCGTGTCGTTGATCAACACGCTGAATTCGATCATGCGCGTCGACTACGACAATCTGACTATCTACCCGGCCACGGACGGCAAGGGATCGCACGGCGGATACTGCGGCCCGGCCGTGAAGCCCATCGCGCTGCACATGGTCGCCGAGATCGCACGGTCGCGAGAGACCGCGGGCCTCCCCATCTCCGGCATCGGCGGCATCACCGACTGGCGTGACGCGGTCGATTTTCTGGCGCTGGGCGCCACCACCGTGCAGGTGTGCACGGCCGCGATGGTCTACGGATTCAAGATCATCGACGACCTCGTGGATGGCCTCGGCAATTATCTCGACCAGAAAGGTTTCGCCTCAGTGCACGACCTCGTGCGCAAGGCCGTGCCGAGCGTGACCGACTGGCAGTACCTCAATCTCAACCACGTCGACAAGGCGTGGATCGACCAGGACCTGTGCATCAAGTGCGGACGCTGCCACATCGTCTGCGAGGACACCTCGCACCAGGCGATCACGCAGACCGTGAACGGCGCGCGGCACTTCGAGGTGATCGACGCGGAATGCGTCGGCTGCAACCTGTGCGTCAGTGTCTGCCCGGTAGAGAGTTGCATCACCATGCGCCCGATGACCAGCGGCATCGATCCGCGCACCGGCCGCGCAATCACGAGCGTAAAAGCCGACTGGACCACGCATCCAAACAACCCGGGGCGAAAGCGCGCTTGAGAGACGTGCCCCGGTCCTCAATCGCTCCGGCGTGAGACCGCGATGTTCGTGGCTTGCAGGATTCCAAGATGCGGAAAGGCCATCGCGAATCTCACGGCGCCGAACTGCCGTGACATCGGCACGTTGGGTGGCAGGATCGCGTGATCCGCCGTGCCGGAGGCACCGTCGCCGGACAAGACAATGTGCGCGGTCGGCGTCGCGCCGATGTCCAGCGTCACCTGCACGATGAAAGGTTTATCGCGCGGAAACGTTCCGAACTCGGTGTTCGAGAGATCGTCGATGCGGACTGTGTTGTTCGGCATCAGGTCGAGATGCAGAAAGTTCGCGATGCTGCTCAACGGCTGATTCTGGCGCTCGAACTGGATCGTGGCGACACCGGCTGTGCTCGTTGGCATAAACACCGTCGCTGAAAAGGTGTAACGGCCATCGCCGCGTACTTCCTTCAAATTGCCCTGGAACGAGGCCGGCGCAGTGTCCGCCACTGGACGGGCCATTTGAACCCATTTGCCGGATGGAAGGACCGGCGCCGCCTCCACCGTGACACCGCCATCGGTTTTCACCGTTCCGATCTCCGCCGTCGTCGGCGGATGTCCGGCCGGCGTGGAATCGAAGTTCGACTGGAAAAGCTTTTCACGCGCACATCCTGCCAACAGGAGAACGGTGAGGGCCGCGCCGAATCGACAAACCACCTTGCTGGTATCCATGTTGCCTCCCTGGCATTGCAGCGAATCCTTTCTCGTACAGTTGCGAGCTTCTTCCGAAGGTGTGCGCCGGAGCAAGACACAAGTGGGCCCCACTGTCGCGATCTGTGACAATTTACCGCGCAACGTGGGATCATCCGCGCGCGCAAGAAATCACCGTCAAGAGTGAGGTATCCCGATGAAACGCCGCGACTTCCTGAATTCCTCGATCCTGGCCGCCGCCGTATCCGTTCCCGGAATCCGCGCGGCGTACGCCGTAGTCGGGACCGACACGGTTGCCGACGTGTTAGCCATCACGGGCGACGGCCGCGAGATCACGCTGCGCGGCGCCGACATCCGCGACCTCGCCGCGAAGATGCGCGGGTCCCTGCTGCTCGCCGGCGACAATGGTTACGACAAATCGCGCCTTGTCCTCAATCCCTCGTTCGACAAACACCCTGCCCTCATTGCGCAACCCAGTGGCGCCGCGGATGTCCAGGCCGCCGTGAGCTTTGCGCGCGCTAACAACCTGCTGGTCGCGGTAAAATGCGGCGGCCACAGCGCCTCGGGTCAGTCCACCTGCGATCGCGGCATGATGATCGACCTGTCGAACCTTCGCGGCGTGCGCGTGGACCCGAAGGCACGGCGCGCGTGGGTCGAGGGCGGCACGCTGCTCGGACAGGTGGATCACGAATGCATGGCGCATGGGCTGGTGACGCCCCTCGGCACCGTATCGCACACCGGCGTCGGCGGCCTGACGCTGGGTGGCGGATTTGGACGCGTCGCGCGCCGATTCGGCATGTCGATCGACAATGTCGAATCGGTGGACATCGTCACCGCCGATGGACAGCTTCGGCACGCGAGCGCCAAGGAGAACAAGGATCTCTTCTGGGCCGTGCGTGGCGGCGGCGGCAATTTCGGCGTCGTGACGAATTTCGAATTCCGGCTGCATCCGATGCAGCGCGAGGTCGTCGCGGGATCGTTGAGTTTTCCAATCGCCAAGGCGCGCGACGTGCTCAGCATGTACGCGGACTTCGTCGCGACCGCACCCGATGAGCTGTATGTAGACCCCGTCATGGCATTGCCACCGGGAGGCGCTCCCGGCTTCGTGTCACTCGAGGTCTGTTACAGCGGCCCAGCGGGAAACGCAGAGGCCGCGCTCGCGCCGCTTCGCAAGCTGGGCAAGCCGGACCGCGACACCATCAAGGCCAATGATTACGTCTACGTGCAGCGATGGAACGATTCGGGAGACTCGCGCGCGATGGGCTCGTATCTCAAAGGCGGCTTCATCTCGCAGGTGCCGGACAAACTTGTCTCGGCACTGGTCGACGGCATCCAGGGCAACCCGGGTCGCATGACTCTGCTGTTCTTCCAGCACTGCGGGGGCGCGAGTGGGCGCCAGGCGGAAGGCGCCACCGCATTCGCCCAGCGAGACTCGGTGGCCAACATGATGACCGTGGCCGGTTGGCGTCAGGGTGATGATCCCGCCGCGCACATCGAGGCGACGCGCGGCTACTGGAAAACTCTCGAGCCGTTCACGCGCGGGTTTTACGTCAACGATCTGGCGCGCGAAGCGACGGCGAAAGATATCAACGCCAACTATCGCGGCAACTATCAGCGCCTCGTGACGATCAAGAAGACCTATGACCCGTCGAACTTGTTTCGTTTGAACGCCAACGTGCAGCCAGGCTGAACTACGATCCGTCGACGAGGTGCTTTCGCTGGATGACGATCTGGCGGCCCAGGGTGTCCAACCCGAATCCGCAGACGTGAAACCCGGATTTGAGATTGAGGATGATCATCGCGTTGTTGACGGCGCGCGTCTGCGTTTCGATCTCGGTGTAACCCTGCAATTGCGCCCATTCGTGCTGGCGTCGCATGAGCTCGCCCGCCACGCCCTGGCGCCGGGCCTCCGGGTGCACTCCCCCGAGCCATGAATAGAACAGCTTCGCCCCGCGCCGATAGCCAAGTTTGAACCCGGCCAGTGTCCCGTTGGCGAACCTCGCAGTAACCACCGAGGGGGCGGCGAC
>Ga0307513_10009513_pt1 | contig 12291 bp, 13 predicted proteins | sample 15_EM_MG_FD_202174 | JGI IMG/M metagenome (GOLD analysis project Ga0307513, IMG submission 202174) | Populus trichocarpa ectomycorrhiza microbial communities from riparian zone in the Pacific Northwest, United States - 15_EM | ecosystem: Host-associated > Plants > Roots > Unclassified | place... | reverse complement strand
GTGACCTCTTGGAAATGAAGGGACGCGGCTCGCGAGCGCGTCCCATTTTCAGTCGGCGGGTACAGTGCGTCCCGCCGCCCACTCGCGAAGCTCATGGATCTTCTCGCCCAGCACCACCGACAACGGCTTGGTGGCGTCGAGCTCAGCGGCGATCATTCTCGCGTCCACGGTCTTCTGGCTGGCATGTGCGGTGTACAACGCCGACACGATGGCTTGTTCGATCTCCGCCCCCGAGAAACCTTCGGTGCGTGCGGCCAGCGCCTTCATGTCCTCTTCCGACAGCGTCACCGCGCGTTTCTTGCAATGAATCCCGAAGATCTCGAAGCGGGCCAAGGGCGAGGGCAGGTCGACAAAGAAGATCTCGTCGAACCTTCCCTTGCGCACGAGCTCGGGCGGTAACGCAGTGATGTCGTTTGCCGTGGCGACGATGAACACACGCGCACGCTGTTCCGCGAGCCAGGTGAGGAACGCGCCGAGTACTCGCCGCGATGTGCCGCTGTCACCGTCGCCAGTGGCCAGGGCTTTCTCGATTTCGTCGAGCCACAGCACGCACGGTGCCAGCGCTTCGGCCGATTCGAGCGACTCGCGCAGGTTCTTCTCGGATTCGCCGTGCCATTTCGAGAACAGCGCCCCGAAATCGAGCCGCACCAGCGGCACGCCGAGTACACCGGCGGCGGCGCGCGCCGCCAGGCTCTTGCCGCAACCCTGCACGCCTAACAACAGCACGCCCTTGGGGGCATCGAGCTCGGGTGCGCTGCCATCGAATGCCGCCTTGCGTTGCAGGATCCAGCGCCGCAGGTTCTTCATGCCGCCGACTTCGGCGAACCGCGCCGTGTCGGGCTCGAATGACAGCGTGCCGCCGCGATTCAGCAGCTGGTACTTCGCCGTCAGCATCGGGGTGAGGTCGTCTTCAGTGAGCGCGCCGTCGTTGAAGATGGCCTGGCGCGTGAGCCGTTCGCAGTCGTGCAGCGGCAGGCCGGCGAGATTGTCGACCATCTTTTCCACCACCTTGAGGTCGACGCGCGGCATGCTGCCGTTGCCGAGCGCCCATTCGCGCGCCATTTGCATCACGATCGCCTGTCTTTCTTTCTTGTCAGGCATGCGCAATGAGAATCGCGCGGCGAGATGGTCGAGCTCCTGCGGCAGCTTCAGCTCGTGGCTGATGAGCACGATGGTGCGCGCGCACTTGTTGTACTCCTGCGCGATGTCCTTGAGCGTACGCACGAACATCGGGTTGTCGAGATAGGGGTGGAAGTCGAGCAGCACGTAGATGCCGGCCATGGTGGTGGCCTTGATGTGCCTCAGCAGCTGTTCGGGCTGCGCCAGCGTCTTCTGCGCTCCGCCGAGATCCACGTCGACGCGTAGCAGCCCTTCGGTGACCGTCCACTGGAAGACGCCCCAGTTCTTGCCACGCTGGGCTTTGAGCGAGGCCTCGCGCACCAGCTCGATCACCCGCGCTTCTTCCCGGCTTTCGATGACCACCAGCGCCACGCGCGAGGCGAGCAGGGTTTGCAGTTCTCCGGCGGGGGAGCTGTCGGGAGCAAGGGTCTTCATGGCCGGGGAGCACTGTAGCAAAACGCTCTGTTTGGTGACCGCGTACGGCGTCGTGTTTTGCCATGACACCGGAACCCGGCACGCCTACAATTCGCCCCTTTTCCGGAAGGAGCAGGCGGTTGCTAACTCGCACGCGCAAGGCGCAGACCACGCGGTCGTACATCGATCCGTTCACGACGACGGAGATCAAGCGGCTGGTGGCGGAGTTCGGCTCGCCATTGCTCATCATCGACTGCCAGCGCGTGCGCGAGCAGTACCGCAAGCTTCACAAGGCGCTGCCGGGCGTCGACCTGCACTACGCGCTGAAACCGCTGCCGCACCCGGCGGTCGTGCAGACCATCATCGAGCTCGGTGGCTGGTTAGACCTGGCAACCACCGGCGAAACGCAGCTGGTTACGCAGCTTGGCATCGATCCGGCGCGCTGCATCCATACGCATCCCATCAAGCGCGACATCGACATCCGCAACGCGCTGCATCTCGGCGTGAAGACTTTCGTGGCCGACAACCCCGACGAAGTGCGCAAATTCGAGGGATATCGCGACCAGGCGGAACTGCTGTTGCGCGTGTCGTTCCGCTCGCCGGGGGCCGTGTGCGATCTGTCGCGAAAATTCGGCGTGGATCCCGAAGACCTGCTCGAGCTCGCACGCCTGGCGCGCAAGCTCGCCATTCCGGTGCGCGGGCTTTCGTTCCACGTGGGTTCCCAGGCGAGCGACGCGGGCAAGCACGTGGAGGCCATCGAGGCCTGCGGCAAGCTGATCGCCGCCGCAAAGCGCGAGAAGTTAGGCGTATTCGACACGCTGGACATCGGGGGCGGCTTTCCCATCGAATATGTACAGAAGGTCGCCGACATCGGCCGCTTCTGCGCGCCCATCCGCGCGGCGCTTGCCAAACTCCCAAAGAAGCTGCGCGTCATCGCCGAGCCGGGGCGCTACATCTCCGGCCCTGCAGCCATCGGCGTGTCGTCCGTGATGGGAAGGGCGCGTCGCGAGGGGCACTGGTGGTACTACCTCGACGACGGACTGTATGGCTCGTACAGCGGCCAGTTGTTCGACCACGCGAAGTATCCGGTGGAGTCGCTGCGCCAGAGTGAGGAGAAATTTCCCTCGGTGCTCGCGGGTCCGACCTGCGACAGCATCGATGTCATCGCGGAAAATCTCATGCTGCCGGCATTGAAGGCTGGAGACCTGGTGGTCGGGCGTGCGATGGGCGCCTACACCTGGGCGAGCGCTTCCGAGTTCAACTTCTTCCCCAAGGCAACCGTCGTTTCGGTGAACCGGCAGCCCGGCGACACGGGCTCCGTAGTTCCGCTCCCGTTCTGAGCCTTGCCGCGTCGCATGCCGGGCGCCACACTGCTTCGATGCGTCGTCTTTCCGGTCTGTGTCTGATCGTTCTGTGCGCGTGCACCTCAGTCAAACAACACGACGCGGCCGGCAGGCCGCCGGTCAAGCTCGGTGAAGAATTCACGCTCGCGCTCGGCGAATCCATCGGCGTCGCCGGAGGGCAGGTCATCCTCGAATTCGACCGCGTGCTCGAAGATTCCCGCTGTCCCATGAATGCGCGCTGTATCTGGGAGGGAAACGCGAAAATCGAACTGGCGATCAGGGAATTTTCGCCGTGGCCCGGCGGTGGAAAGGCCGCCCTCGAAGTGCTGGACTCGACGGCCGAGCTCAACACCAGTTCACGATTTGCCACGACACAAAAAGTTTCTGACTTCACGGTCCAGCTACTTCGTCTGGAACCAACGCCCGTGGCCGGAGCTCAAATCACCAGCTACGTGGTTACTTTGATCGCCGGGGGTTCCCCATGAGCAATTGGACTCGCCGCCGCTGGATCCAATCGCTGCTCACCGGAAGCGCCGGGCTCTCGTTGGCACGATTCGCGTCGGCGCAGGAGATTGAGGAAGCGACGACCGAGAATGCAAAGCCTCCCGAGCGTTCCATCCAGTTGTTCAACACGCATACGAACGAAACGGCAAGCGTGGTGTACAAGCGCGGCACTGACTACGATCCGGCGGCGCTCGCCAGTCTCAAGAACCTGCTGCGCGATCACCGCAACGGCGAAAGCCACGACATGGATCCGCGCTTGTACGACCAGCTTCACGATCTCGCGCTCGCGGCGCATCGCGAGCCGCACTACGAAATCATTTCCGGCTACCGCTCGCCCGAGAGCAACGACAAGATGTCCTCACGACCGGGCAGCGGTGTCGCGAAGAAGTCGCTGCACATGCAGGGCCGCGCACTGGACGTGCGTCTCAGGAATTGCTCCTGCGCCGACTTGCGCGATCTGGCACTCGCGGCGAAGCAGGGCGGTGTGGGGTACTACCAGCGGTCGGATTTCGTGCACATCGACACCGGGGCATTCCGCACCTGGGTCGGATAGTGGTTTTCACGTGGGAGAATTCTGCGGTTGGTGACACATAGTATGGAACAACGAAAACACGAGAACTCTTTGTCAACTGACACAGCGATTCATCGTCGTGTGAACGATGCGCGCGCCGGTCGCGACCCCACCGTGCTCGGGCGTTGCGCCTCCGGATGGGCGGTGTTCGGCCACCACCAGTTCGTGCAGGGCTACCTGTTGCTGCTCCCCGATCCCGTGGTCCCCGACCTCAATGCGCTGACACCCGAGCGGCGCTCGCAATTCCTGCTCGACATGTCGCGGCTCGGCGATGCCCTGGTGCGAACCACGGCGCCGGTGCGCATCAACTACGCCATCTTCGGCAACGTCGAACCGGCGCTGCACGCGCACGTGATTCCGCGCTATCGCAACGAGCCCGAGCACATGCAGACCCAGCATCCCTGGGCGTATGACTGGAATGCCGCGCCGGCTTTCGATCCGATTGGCGCCGGCCCGCTGATGCGCGCTCTTTGTACCGAACTTGCGCAGCTCGGGGCACTGCGCACACCATGAACCACGATGGCCGTGCAACCGCAGTACCTTGCATACATCCTGGAGCAGCTCGCGGGGATCAATAGCCTGCATTCACGCCGCATGTTCGGTGCCGTAGGGCTGTACAGCGGCGAGCTCTTTTTCGGGCTCATCGACGACGACACGCTGTTCTTCAAGTCGGACGGCAGCAACGCGGCCGACTACACATCGCGGAACATGCCGCGATTCATGCCGTTCCCGGAACGGCCCGAGGCCGTCATGGCCTATTACCAGGTTCCCGCGGACATCATCGAAGACAACGAGGCGCTGCACGCCTGGGCACGCAAGTCGGTGGCCGTGGCGCTGGCATCGCGAGTGGCGAAGGCGCGTCCCAAGGGGCGAGTCACCGGCCGCGCGAAGTCCGCGAAGAAAAAGAAACCCATCCGGCGCGCGAAACGCCGCAAGAGTGGTTAGCCCGTCACGCGCGCCTGCGCGGTGCGAATGAGATCCGCGAGCGACTCCACCGGCGCCGAACACGTCGAGCCGCGGCAAATGTAGGCGCGGTTGCCGTTGCCGGCTTTCTTGTCGGTGATGGCAGGGTCCAGCCCTTCGAGCGCCGCGGGAATGGAGAACACCATACGATGCGGCGCATACAGCTTGCCGAGCTCGCGTTGCCACGCACCCGCGTCCGCGATCTCGCGAATGATCACGATCTCGGGTGGGATCAGGTACTCGGCCAGCGCCTCGAGCAGGCTCATGTGGCCGTGCGGAAAGCGGTTGATCGCCAACCACGCGGCGCGCAGCGTGCGTTCCGCGGCGGTCAACCAGCGCGTCTCGCCTAGCAAGTAGCCGGCGCGGATCAACGCGCGCGCGGCGATGCCGCAGCCGGCGGGAATGGCGTCATCGCTGAAGCTCTTGCTGCGATGGATCAGTGTCTCGTGATCGTCGGAGGTGAAGAAAAAGCCACCGAGCTCACGGTCCTCGAAGTGTTCGAGCATGGCGCCGAGGATCTCGCGCAGCCAGGCCGCATCTTCATTGCGCCAGCGGAGCTGCAGCATCTCGAGCAGGGCATGGGCGAGATAGGCGTAGTCGTCGAGGTAGGCGTTGAGATGTGCGACGCCATCTTTGGCCGTGGCGAGCAGGCGGCCACCTCCATTGGGACCCGGGCGCCACAGATTCCGGCGCACGAACTCGAGCGCCCCGTCGGCGGCGGCGGCGAACTCCGGCTTGTCGAGCCCGCGCGCGGCGATCGCGAGGCCGCGGATCGCGAGCGAGTTCCAGCTGCCCAGAAGCTTGTCATCGAGCCCCGGCCACACGCGCTTGCGGCGAATCGCCAGCAGTTTGGCGCGCGCGGAATTCACCTGCTTTTCGACTTCGCCAATATCGAGCTGGAGTTCCTTGGCGATCTGCTCGAACGACACGAATACGTGCGCATGCCAGGCGCCTTCGAAATTCGGTTCCTCGTCGAATCCAAAGCGGCGGCTGAACACGCTCCACTCGAGCGAAGTCAGCGCGGCGCGCGCCTCGGTGCGGGTCCACACGTAGAACTTGCCCTCGTGCCCTTCGGAGTCAGCGTCGTAGGCCGAATAGAAGCCCCCGCTCTTGTCCCGCATCTCGCGCAGCAGCCACTCGCCGGTTTCCGAAGCGATGCGCGCGAACAGCGTATCGCCGGTGGCGAGCGCCGCCTCCGCATAGGTCGCGAGCAGCGCGCCGTTGTCGTACAGCATTTTCTCGAAGTGCGGGATCATCCAGAACTGGTCGACGGAGTAACGCGAGAATCCGCCGCCCAGCTGGTCGTACATGCCGCCTTCACCCATGCGTGTAAGCGTCAACGTCGCCATGAACAGCGCATGCAGGTCGGGCTGCTGTGTCACCGAGGTGGAATGCCAGTGGTGCATCAAGCGGTCGATGGAGCCGGGATGCGGGAATTTCGGCGCGTCACCAAAACCGCCATAGCGCTTGTCGAAGGTGGACTCCAGATGCGCGCGCGCGCCGTCGAGCGGTTCCGCGGTCAAGGCCACATTCGCATCGACTGGCATCGGCGTGAGATCGCCGTAGACGTCCATCAGTGTGTCGTTCTGCGCGCGCAGTTCATCGCGCTGCTCGCGGTAGTACTCGGCCACGCGCTTGAGCAGCGTGGAGAACGCCGGCATGCCGTAGCGCGCCTGGTCCGGGAAATAGGTGCCGCCGAAAAAGGGTTTCTGATCGTCGTGCGTGAGGAACATCGTCAATGGCCAGCCGCCGCCACGCTGCGTCAACACCTGGTGCGCGAACTGGTAGATCTTGTCGATGTCCGGGCGCTCCTCGCGATCCACCTTGATGTTCACGTAGAGCTCGTTCATGAGCGACGCCGTGGCCGCATCCTCGAAAGATTCATGGGCCATGACGTGGCACCAGTGGCAAGCGGAATAGCCGATGGACAACAACACCGGTTTGCCGCTGGCGCGAGCCGCATCGAAGGCTTCCTTGCCCCAGGGATACCAGTCCACGGGATTCGCCGCATGCTGCTTGAGGTACGGGCTCGTTTCCCGAGCCAGCCGGTTATTGCTCATGTTTTGAGGGGGTCCTTCCATAGGCCGGTAGAATAGCCGCGATGCCCATCCCCGTCCTCAAACTCAAGCGCGGCGAAGACCGTCGCCTGCGCGCCGGCCATCTGTGGATCTTCAGCAATGAAGTCGACACCGCCGCCACTCCGCTGACCCAGTTCGAACCCGGCACCGCGGTGCAGGTGCATTCTGACCGGGACCAGTTCCTTGGGCACGCCTACGTCAATCCGCGCACGCTGATCGCGGCTCGTATCGTTGGACGCGACGAGTCCTATCCACTCGATGCGTCGCTGCTGGTGCATCGACTGCGCGTCGCGCTGGCGCTGCGCGAGCAGCTGTATCGTGAGCCGTTCTATCGCCTGGTCTACGGCGAATCCGATGGGCTGCCGGGCCTCGTCATCGATCGGTACGGCGACGTGGTAGTGGCACAAAGTGGAACGGCGGGCATCGATCGGCTGCGCGCGGAAGTCGAGGCCGCCGTGGTCAAGGTGCTGGGCGCGGTGACCATCGTCTGGAAAAACGATTCCGGGGCCCGCGAGCTCGAAGGGCTCGAGCGCAGCGTGTCGCTCGCTGGCGCCGGCGCCAGTGGAAAGGAGATACCCGCGGAGATTTCCGTGCGCGAGCAGGGCGTCGACTTCGTCGCGCCGCTGGCCGAAGGGCAGAAGACCGGCTGGTTTTACGACCAGACTGCCAATCGCGAACGGCTGCGCCGGTATCTGCCGGCGGGTGCGCGTGTGCTCGATGTCTGCAGCTATGTGGGCGCCTGGGCGGTGACCGCGCTCAAGGGCGGCGCCGCGAGCGCGACCTGCGTGGATTCGTCGTCGACCGCGCTCGAGTACGTCGCGCGCAATGCACGCGCGAACGGCGTGGGCGTCGAGGCCATCAAAGACGATGCATTCGACGCGCTCAAAGCCCTGCAGGAAAGCGGCGCCAGATTCGACGTGGTGATCCTCGATCCGCCGGCCTTCGCCAAGCGAAAGAAGGATGCCCCCCAGGCGGCGGCCGCATATCGCAAGCTGAACCAGCTCGCGTTGCCGCTCATCGATCGCGATGGATTGCTGGTGTCGTGTTCGTGTTCGTATCACATGGGCGCGGATGAACTCGCGACCGCCATTCAGAGTGCGGCCCGGCACTCCAGTCGATTCGTACAGGTGCTGGAGCTGGGCGGACAGTCGCCGGACCATCCAGTCCATCCCGCGATTCCGGAGACCCGATATCTGAAGGCGTTTTTTTGCCGCGTCACGCGCGAATAGAAAGTAGAATTTGCGCCCATGATTCCGTACCCGAATTTTCACCCAATCGCCTTCGAGATCGGCCCGTTCGACGTCTGGTTTTTCGGCGTCGTCACGCTGAAAGTGCATTGGTACGGAATCATGTACCTGGTCGCGTTCTCCGCGGCCTGGTGGTTGGGGCGCGTGCGCGCGAACAAGCCGGGCTCCACGTGGAAGCCCGCGGACATCGACGATTTCATGTTCTTCGGCATGCTGGGCACCATCATCGGCGGGCGGCTGGGCTACGTTTTCTTCTATGGCCTATCGTTCTGGGGCACGGATCCCTGGTATCCAATCAAGGTTTGGGACGGCGGCATGTCGTTCCACGGCGGCTTGTTAGGTGTGCTCATCGCGTTCGCTATTTTTGCCGTGAGGCGAAAGCGCCGCATAGCCGATGTGTTCGACTTTGCCGCGCCGCTGCCCGGCATCGGCATCTGCGCGGTGCGCATCGGCAACTTCATCAACGGTGAGCTTTGGGGCAAGCCGACCGACGTGCCCTGGGCGTTTGTCGTGAACGACGAAACGCGCCACGCCACGCAGCTCTACGAGGCGGCGCTCGAGGGCTTGCTGCTATTCGTCGTTCTGTGGTGGTTCACCTCGAAGCCGAGGCCGCGTCTGGCGCCGACTGGCCTCTTCCTCATCATCTATTCGGTGGCGCGCATCACGGTCGAGTTCTGGCGCCTGCCGGACGCGCACCTGAACGAAGCCAATGGCGGATATCTGATCGGCCACTGGTTCACCATGGGCATGCTGTTGTCCCTGCCCATGCTGCTCGTCGGCGCCACGCTCATGTACATGGCTTATCGCCGGCGCGAGGCTTCCGGGAATTTCGCGGCCGTTCCCGTCTGAAGTGACATGAAGCCCAGGAAATGAAGCAATATCTCGACTTCATGCGCCAAGTGCGCCGCAACGGCGCCCCCAAAGCCGATCGCACCGGTACCGGCACGCTTTCGGTGTTCGGCTATCAGATGCGTTTCGACCTCGCCGCGGGTTTCCCGCTGGTCACCACCAAACGCGTGCATTTCAAATCCATCGCCTACGAATTGCTGTGGTTCCTGCGCGGTGAAACCAACACGAAGTTCCTGCGCGAGCATGGCGTGAGCATCTGGGAAGAGTGGGCCGATGCGAACGGCGAGCTCGGCCCGGTGTATGGCAAGCAGTGGCGCTCCTGGCCTGCCCGTGACGGGCGCGAGATCGACCAGATCGCGCAAGTGGTGGAACAGCTGCGCAGCAATCCGGATTCACGGCGCATCATCGTCAGCGCGTGGAATGTGGGCGAGCTCGACCAGATGAAGCTCATGCCCTGTCATGCGTTCTTTCAGTTCTACGTATCGGACAAGCGCCTGAGTTGTCAGCTCTATCAACGCAGCGCGGACATTTTCCTCGGCGTGCCGTTCAACATCGCCTCCTATGCGCTGCTCACCCACATGCTCGCGCAGCAATGCGATCTCGAAGTGGGCGAGTTCATCTGGACTGGAGGCGATTGCCACCTCTATTTGAACCACCTGCAGCAAGTCGATGAACAGCTGGCGCGAGTGCCGCTGACCTTGCCCCGGCTGAACATGGCGCGTCGGCCGCCGACCATCTTCGATTACAACTTTGAAGACTTTCAGATCGTGAACTATCAACACCACCCCGCCATCAAGGCGCCCGTCGCGGTATGACCCCCCCAAAAAACAGCAAGACCAAGAGACCAATGAAGAAATCCCCGGCTTTCGATCAGTCGCAGCCCGTCCGAGGCGGACCGCCCCTGTGGAGCTCGCCATTGATCGAGGTTCGCGACTCCGGTGTGCACGGCCGTGGGGTCTTTGCGGTGGCCCACATACCCAAGGGCACGCGGATTCTCGAGTATCTCGGCGATCGCGTTTCGCACGCCGCCGCCGACGCGCGCTACGAGGATCATGACGAGAACGACAATCACACTTTTCTGTTCATTGTCGACAAGAACACCGTGATCGACGCGGCCGTTGGCGGCAATGACGCACGCTTCATCAATCACCAGTGCGCAGGCAATTGTGAATCCGTCATCGCACATCGCCGCGTGTTCATCGACGCCACGCGCGACATCGCGCCGGGCGATGAGCTCGGCTATGACTACGAAATCGGCCGCGACAAAGACGATCCGCCCAATGTCGATGAGATCTACGCCTGCCGCTGCGGTTCTGCGCAGTGTCGCGGCTCCATGCTATGGCCCCCGAAGAAAGAGATAGCCAAACGACGCAAGCCGGTGAAGGTTCGCAAGAGCCGTCGTCCGGAAGCGAAGCGTCGCGGCGAACGTCCACGCCGGCGCGCTTGATCGACCAGCTCGCGGAGCGCGGCTTCGGCGTGGCCGACGATTTCGTCGACCCGAAGCTGCTGGCCGAGTTGCGTGCGCGCTGCATCGAGTTGCACCAGGCCGGAGAACTGCGTCCGGCGCGCGTCGGACGAGGCGCGAACGAGCAGCTCGTGCCGGAAGTTCGCGGCGACATGATCTCCTGGCTGCAGCAGCCCGAGCGCGACGCCGAACAGCGCTTGCTGGCGCGCCTCGACGATTTGCGCGCCGCGCTCAATCGCGCGCTCATGACCGGGCTCGCCGATTTCCAGGGTCATTTCGCGCTGTATCCGCAAGGCGCCGGCTATGCGCGCCATTTCGACCGGCTGGTGGGCAGCGACGTGCGCGCAATTTCCGCCGCGCTGTATCTCAACGACGGCTGGGTGGCCGATGACGGTGGTCAGTTGCGCCTGTATACGGGCGGCGGCGCCAGTGTCGACGTGTTGCCGCAGGGCGGCAGACTGGTGGCATTCCAGTCCGACCGCTTCGAACACGAGGTCCTTCCGGCGCGACGCGAGCGCATGAGCTTTACCGGCTGGTTTCGCCGCCGTTCGCTGGAAGGGTTTGTTTGAGCAACCCCATCGTGACGTTGATAGTTGCGGTCGCCGACAGCGGCGTGATCGGCCACGACAACGCCTTGCCCTGGCATCTGCCCGACGACCTCAAGCGCTTCAAGCGTCTCACGCTGGGCAAGCCTGTGGTCATGGGTCGCAAGACTTTCGAGTCCATCGGCAAGCCGTTGCCCGGGCGGCAGAATATCGTCGTGACGCGCGATGCTAACTACCAGCGCGAAGGCATCACGGTGGTGCATGGCGTGGATGCGGCGCTCGAGGCGGCGGCGGGGCAGGCCGAAGTCATGGTCATCGGCGGCGCGGAACTCTTTCGGTTGTTCCTGCCGCTCGCGTCGCGCGTCCATCTGACGCGCGTGCATGGCGACATTGCCGGGGACGTGAAGTGGCCGCCCCTGGATGTCCGCGAGTGGAAGGTCATCGAGAGCGAGCGGCACGAGACCGACGATCGTCATGTCCACGCAATGACATTCGAGGTGTGGGAGAAGAGGCGATAATTCACAAAAAGCCTGTGCGCAGGCCGTCGGGCGCGTTATTCTCGGCGCCCTATGAAAAAGCTAACTGCCATTGCGGCACTGCTCTGCACGTTGTCCCTCTCCGTTTGCTCCGCGGATGCGGGCAAATCCAAGGCGAAGGAACAAGCCCCCATGACCGAAGAACAGAAGACGCTGTATGCGCTTGGCATGTTGATGAGCCAATCGTTGAGCACCTTCGAGCTCAAGCCTGAAGAGCTGGCGCAGGTACAGAAAGGCCTCGCCGATGGCGTCGGCGGTGTGAAGGGCACAGTCAATCCCGAAGAGTACATTCCGAAAGTGCAGGAGCTGCAGCGCGCGCGCATAGCAATCGTGTCCGAGAAGGCCGCGGCCGCCGGCGTGGCGTTCCTCGACAAGGCCTCGAAGGAACCGGGGGTCACCAAGACCGCGAGCGGCATGCTCGTCAAGCAGACCAAGGAAGGCACGGGCGCATCGCCCGCCGCCACCGACCAGGTGAAGGTGCACTACGAAGGCCGTCTCATCGACGGCAAGGTATTCGATAGTTCGATCGCGCGCGGCGAACCCGCGACCTTCCCGCTGAATGGCGTCATCGCCTGCTGGACCGAAGGCGTGCAGACCATGAAGGTGGGTGGCAAAGCCCAGCTCACCTGCCCGGCGAGCCTGGCTTACGGCCCGAAC
>Ga0307513_10009512_pt1 | contig 12292 bp, 13 predicted proteins | sample 15_EM_MG_FD_202174 | JGI IMG/M metagenome (GOLD analysis project Ga0307513, IMG submission 202174) | Populus trichocarpa ectomycorrhiza microbial communities from riparian zone in the Pacific Northwest, United States - 15_EM | ecosystem: Host-associated > Plants > Roots > Unclassified | place... | reverse complement strand
TAAGTCACTCCTGTCCTTCTGACAGTGATTAGTACGGACTTGTCTAATCACAACTAGACTATACACTCCCTAATGGGTTGATACCATCCTTTCCATGAGACACTGTTATCCCTTGCTCTACCGCGAGGAAAGGTGAGAGATGAGCCCCCTCGGTGAAGCAAATAAAATTCTACGCCCGGTAGTCCTGCACGCTCACCTCTTTCTCTAGTATCTTGAGGTCGACTCAAATCCATGGTCACCGCTTGGTTGTGGCAAATTATGTCGTCCCCGTGGCGGCGCAGATACCAAACACAGCCAAACGGATTCCTTCTTGGCTCTTGCAACAGGCAATTATTGATAGGCAAGCCACATCACCTTCCACCTAGGTCCTCGATTGAACATGTACATAGGGTCGAGGAGGTGACGAAAAAGAAAAGGTACCGATAGCTCAAATTGCGATTGCTTGGACCCTGCCCAAGGGTGCCACGGCCCCCATTATTGGCACTACATCGCTCAGGAAGTTGGAAGAGGCCTTGAAAGCTGTGAAGGTCAAATTGACACCCAAGGAGATCAAGGAGCTAGAGGCGCCGTATGTTCCGAGGCCGGTGGTCGGGCTCGTCAACCGGAGGTCGCACATAGCACAATACCCTAATTGGTTACGCTGAAAGTTTATTGTTGGTTCCTCAGAGCGAATGAATCCATGTCACCCGTCAAACGCTCTACCTTAAGCTTCGGTTCATGGCACAGATTCATGGAAAGATATCGCTACTTCTTAATTCTAGATCTACTATATCCGGGACAGTTTACGTTGTCACTCGAGCGCCTCCCTGAAGAAGCGACTACCTGCTACCTATCTCGGCCACGGTAATCGATACTACTGTCGTCCAAACTTATTCCGCCGACTTTAATGAACAACATATGGCCAAATAACGATGTTTTGCAGTAATTCACAAGGAAAACACCAATAGGACACAAAGGCGAAAGGGGTTGTTCACCGGTTTATTCCCTACCACCCACGCACATCGCATCCAGCCTTTAATTCTCCCTCTCAAAAATCGCCATCCAACAGCCTTCGGGGTACGCCTGCCACTGCAAGTAAGTGCTGCCGGGCTGGTCGATCCAATTCGACTCTACAGTCAGAAGCGGTTTCCAGGGGCTGAACAACCATTTGGCTTAACACCGCGTCCTCACACACACCAAGAACTCGCATATCCATTCTACGCAATGTCCGGCCACTCTCGCATGTCCGAAATATCAATCGAGTACATATAAAAAAGCAGTCTCATAAGTAGTTTAATAAAATTATACTATGTGAATATCGACCTAGGAGTTAGAGCCTCATAACTCACTTTTCCAACACTAAATCACCGTCTCACCGAATTGCAAAGCGTCCCATCATTACTGTTGTCACTACGCAACTGCTGGTGCTATTATCAACGGATTGTATTTAGTGGCTCAGGCGAGATAGGAGAGAGCACGCTTGGATCGAGGTTGAGGAAGGTGCTAGCATACTTGTCTTGTCTGGTAGGGGCACAGGACCAGGGATAGTCGGACGCTGGATAAAATTCCTTTTGACTCCAGGCGGTGACTATATCGAGACCAGTACTGTGTGGGGTACTGAGAAGCCCCGACGTGTCCGAGGAAGCCGACGAGATCAGCTCCGTCAGCGATTCAAACTCTGATCCGATATCAGCTCCACCCAAGGTGTCAAGGCAAGCATTCAGCGGCGCAGTGGTCGGAAGTGGTGGCAGAGGTCGAAAGGGGCGAACAGGAGTATGAGGGGGAGGTAGAAGAACCCGCGAGTTTAGCCCTCTGACATGCTTGAAGCTCCGTCTATACCCCTGTGGCGTGTTTTTATCGGCTCGCTGTGTCCGGACTTGGAGTTGAACCAATCCCTCTTCTGGGGTGAGCGAGGTAGGACTTCCGGGCTCGGACACGTTTTGGGTTGACCCGTAGAGCAACTGAGGCTGCCTAATGGATCGGCGGGACCGTCTTCGCGGCGATGGAGTGGGAGGGAGTCGTCTGGGGGCCTGGAGGGGGACGCCCCTCCGAGCCGGAAAGCGAACCTTGACAGGCGGAGGGGAAAGGACCTGCGGGGCCGGGCCGCCCGAGGAGACGGGGCGGAGCATCAGGGAGGTCCGGCGCATGTGCCTCACAGGTTTCGGGGGACTAATAAATTGAAGGACGGGACAACTCAACTCCTCTTCCTCGTTCCGTAAGTAAATCGTTTGTGACGTACTATACTCACTGTCACCTGCCGATGAAATACTGTGGACGGAGCATTCCGAGGGAGATTGGGCAAAGACCAAGCACCCAATGGGTTCGATTTCGTGATTCAGTGGCTCCTTTGGTGGTGGAAAAGGCCTGGACTCAGGGTCCGCAGTAGATCGATGGGTTGAACTGTGGTCGATGGGGGGTACTTTGTTGGTGGGTGATAGTATATCGTAGAAAGCGGGACCTTTGTTTGAGAATATGGACGTCCTCACATCCACAGAACCGCGGCTGCTGAAGATGAGAGTCAGTACATATGTCAGTCATTCAGAAGCAAGTAACAGTTCCGACTCGAATACATGCAGGGGATTAAATGTACGTACTATACAGTCTTAGCATAATCCCATTGCAGCCTGTGAAGTGATGTAGGAGTGTCGAGTTCGGAACTATCATTTTTATCTCCCGCCACTGCGTCAGTGTGGAATCTAAGCCAAAAATCCTTCCACGTTTTGTCTCCTTTGGATACATTCAGGCTCGGAAAGGAAGCCTGCTTTCCTAAGAGCTTCTTGAATAGATTGACAGGTCGGCGGGACCTTGTGCTTGCTGGGAGGCGTTCAGGCCGGGGCAAGACGACAAGCGGCATTGGTGTATTAGAGTAGCGAAGGTTTATAGTGAGAGGTGTGGATGGAACGGGGGACGGAAGAGAGAACAGCTCCTGAGAGGATGGGGCTAGTGTAATATTAGACGATTTGCCCGGGGAGGAGATGATTGGGACCGCAGGTGCTGAACCCCTCCTAGCAAAAGGGGGTTTGAGCAGTAAATGGTGGCCCATAATGCGGTTATATCCCCGCGCCTGACTTCGTGTGAGCAGGCTGCAACTTCGACGTCGGCGGTCACACTTGCAAGGTGGCTAAATGTATTCAGTTAGCTTGACGAGATGATCGGATTGGCAATGCCAGCTGTGTGAGGTGAATGCTGGTGGTTGATTTGCTCCGTGTATACGTGGATAATAAAGTCAGTGGGCGTGGGGCGGGGTGTGAGGAGAGTCGCGGACGTTTTAAACGCTGATGACCGACGGTGAGAAAGGCGACAGGGAGCAGCACAGGGGCCGGTGGTTGCGACTGTCCAAGAAGGGGTGATGGCGGGGGTGGTGTGAGTAGAGGACGAACGGGAGTGGAGGAACTCAGGGGCCAGCGCAGCTAGGTGGAATTAAATTGCAACCAGGTCCCGAAATGCCCCGGCACCCTTTGATCGGAGGGGCGTTGGAGACCACTGAATGCCTTAACCATAAATGGCGACCGCCTTTGGAGTTGAGGGCTGGGGTGGAATTGCCGTTTCGTTTCCGGGGTTCGCATGGCGCGGCTCCGATTGTTGCTCATAGACTGCATGATTATGTCACACCACGTGCAGGGTCGACACAATGTAGCGACCAAATTCAGCCTCCCAGAAACGGTCCCAAGCCGCTGTCTAAATGAGTCGGCTTTATTATTTGGATTTTGTGATACAGAGCCTCGTAGGTTTTTGTCGAGACTGCCGCCTCGGCTTGTTGCATCATGTCCGCACAGTCGCGGCAGTCGACACCCGGAATGAAACGCGTCTCCTGAACATTCAGCAAATAATACTCCTTATCTCTATGACCTCCTGCTTCATTCCTCGGTCTTCTGGAGACGTAAGAAGGGGTTTGTCGCTCGTCATCCAAGATAAGACCCGAAGATCTGTGAGGTTAGAACTCATGGATGTTCTGGACTACACTCAGGTGAGATGATCCGTAACTGCTCCACATTGCCCGTAGTTCCCTGAACCTCTGTGGTGACCATATTGCGCCGTTGTCAAACCCACTGATGCTCCTGAGGCGCTATCGCCATTTCTGAGTTGCAACTCGGCTGTGGGTGATTGACATAGTGAATGGAACCACGCACCAAGCCTGCGAATGAGACCCTGAAACCGATCTATTCCTTTGCTCAGCCCTATCAACCGAATGCGCTTTTGCACATAAGCGACTGCCATTAATGGAGTATCCTTAGACCCGACCCGGCTTGCATGAACCGCAGATGCTCCCTCATTCGACCTGGTTCTTGCTTACGCCACAGATCAGGCCCCACTTCTTGTAAACACCAGAACGCCTAGCCATAGCGATCCACAGGTTCGAATCTTTTTTGGTGTGAACACGGGTGCACTCGACGGTAGTGCAGTTTCGACATAGGCCCCAATTGCTCTAATCCCGGCATTCAGAGCTTTGGATCTGAGGCATTCCAAAAAAATAAAAATAAATACCGATATGCTTTTTTTGTTGAAGACCGCGCATCGCATCGCGCGTATAATACACTTTCTGCTCCTTTATCACCAACGCCACAAATGCCAGAGACACCCCGTGATGTTGAAGCTTTGATACAACGCCGAGGCGTGGTGCGAGAATATATTCCAGCATAGTAGGTTGCACCTCTGATCTTGGCTTTTCTCAACAACAATCTTCCCGACTTTTCTGTCTCGGAATCACATGAAACGGGAGCCGGACTGTATGGCTGTCCACAACCTCAACGACCAAAGCTGACAGCTTGGAAACGAAGCGGGTCAATGGACCACGTCATTTGACCACTGATCCATGTACAGAGCTATGTCTTGACATCCACTCCTATTGGGATCCCACCGCTCATGGAGCGCCGCGCCGCGCCGCGTCGGATGACCACGTCCCTGAACCGCATCGAGCGCGAAGAACAATAGTCCCAAAGAGGATCACGGGTCAATGAGCAGGTGTAATCAGGTGGCAGGGTAGGTCTGTCAGCGCCCATCTAGGCGTTATTCAATCCCAACCACCACATTAGGGACGGTGCCAGAGTGGTACCAGCGAATGGAGGGCTATGTGCACAGCTGCATTCAGATCTTTTGCCTGACCCCGGTTTGTTTTTGCCATCCACAGTAGTAGTGTGGCGGGGCGGGGCGGGGCTGCCAAGTTCGAACCGGTGTGAACTCAACCGGCTCGGCTTGGGTAGTATGATGTCCCGGCACTAATAGGATTCACATTTGTACCTTTGAGCTATCCATTATCTTCGTTCTACCACTGTTCGTATCTCAACCCAATCGGCGGTTTTGAGTCGAAGGGTAAAGGTTTATGGAGAAGAATCCAAAGCAGCACATCTATAATGAAAAACGAGTGAGAGGGTATATCGAGTGTGTATATGTTTCAACGAGCGTCAGCGGTGCAAGGGAAAGAATATCCAAGGAGGCCCCCTCTGACGTGGCTTCCCATCATACTCACTCCTGTTACGTACCTCAAGTCTTCTCCACTTCAAGGTCTTCGCTTGTATCTGCCTGGCACGTGCCATGATTACCCGAGTTTGGTATCGCGTTCGCGTTGATCGTTCGTGGAGCATCCACGTGCACCTGGTTGTCTGGTCCTGCGTTTCTCGTTTCCATTGTCATTTCAATGAATCGTACAGTCGCCGATCGGTTGCATCAGAAGAAAAAGCAAACGGAATTTTCGACCCTAACGTCAACATTTCGGGATATTTCCTAGTAGATCTGACCTTCCTAAGCACATCAAGAACCATCAAGACACCCAATGGCATCCATCGACGGTCTGTTCTTCCACGCCACTACTGACGAGCTGAGACTAACTGGCCACCAACCACTCCGCACGTACACAGATGAAATCCACACCCACTACCTCCTCCTCGCCCTCACTGAATCTCTCAAGTGCCAGCCCAAACCTGCCGCCTTTAGCGTCGGCTGCATCCTCACCGTCCCTTCCGCCTCGCTCCACTCGCTCCTGCCACCCGTCCTCGCAAACGCTTTTCCTTGGACCTGGACCACACAGAATGTCAATCATACAAGCACCGATCGGAGGGTGTTGAGCACGGGCCATTCGCGCGAGCTCGAGGGCAACACGCACGCAGAGATGAATGCGATTGACAAGGCGCTCGGGCTGGTCGGAGCGTTGAGTGCTTCCAAGGCCACTATCCCCCAACAACCGCAGCCCCAAACGGGTGGATATGGGGACGGGGGATATAGTGGGGGATATGGATCCGGGGACGCTAGCACTGGACAGACCCAAGACACCTCAGAGAATACGACCGTAGAAGAGACGCAAATGGTTGACATCGACCTCTACACGACACTCGAGCCGTGCTCAAAGCGCACTTCAGGCCTGAAAACCTGCACCCAATCCATCCTCGACTTCAATGACTCCTCTTCCTCTGCAGCCACCAATGGCATCAGACTGTGCATCAACCGCGTCTTTATAGGCGCCGCGGAGCCGCCCGACTTTGTCGTGTGCGAGGGTGCAAAGCAGTTGAGTGAGGGTGGGGTCGAGGTCGTTTGGTTGGGCGCGAGGAAGGTGAGGCTCGGCGAATGCGATTTGGTCGAGCTTGCGCAGCCTGGACATGACCTTAGCGAGGAGGTTGATCTTGCCTCGGTGTGTCTGAGAGCTGCGAGGAGGGGGAATGAGTAGAGGATGATGGAGAAAGGTCAGTGATAAATCAACCCATATCAAATGTGTACGAGAGTTATGGTTCGGGAGGTAGTTAGTTCTCTAGTATATGAAATGCGAACCCACATAAAGCGTTTTCGTTTGGGATTCATACTGCGGGCCATTTCCAGAGGAGGAACCCGCACGCGCTGCTTGATGTATCTCTGCCACTAGTCCCTTTGAAGATGCCACAGCCCTGGTCCAGGCAACCGGCCCTCTTACTGGCATTTCTTCCGGCATTGGCCACTGAAAGCAGGACAGGCACTCCAACTTGCCAGGAACAAAATAATGCTCGATATGCAGCGAAGAAACATCTTCATGTAGAATACAGGCTGTATGCTCGAACCGACAGAATCACTACTTGCCCTTACCACCCCTATTCAACGACGGTCAGAACCATTGTGGGCAGCAGACTTGACGCAAATAACCAGGATGAAGGGGTGGAAGGTAACTCACTTCCACTTGAAAGGTTTCCGCGTCGGCGAAAACTCTCCCAGCTTATGGCCGACCATTTCCTGCGTAACGGCAACAGGGAGATAGTCCTTTCCGTTGTGCACCATAAACTTAGCTCTGGTTTCGTAGATTTGTCCATAAGCTTTCGCACGCACTGCCAGCCATTCGAAAGATAACGCACCCAACGAAATTCGGCAAGATTGTACATGAACGGGCGGTCGTATATATCGGGATGTTACGCACGACAGAATCTTGCAGGTTTGCGAATGGGACAAAGTATGGGCCTGTTATAATCGACCGCGAGGGTGGTATTTCAGCCACAATAGCCACGCCAGAACTCTTAGGAGCGCACCTTTCCATGCTGAACGAGAAAATAACCGTACTGACGGCCTCATATCGCGTTTCCGCACCCTGCCCAAAATGAGGAAAGGTCCAAGAACCTGCAGTGAATATTTCGGCTCCTTTCCTTTGTGTTTGGTATGGCCGTAAGTGTCAAAATGCTTCACTCAAACCGCCCCTGCTTTTCAGTGCTCAAGGCATTGAACTGCACAAGAGCCCATCGCCTTTGACACCGTATTTTTACATTACACTTTGCTATTCGCACACAATTGTGGATCATCAGCGAGTTGCCGGTGAGTGGTAAAATACGGTAATTCTGCTTCAGGTTGTACTCACACTGGTCTGTATGAGTAATTCATTATGGCATGCTAAACGTGATTGTTGCATGGTCGCCAAACAAAATTGGAAAGCTAACTTGGTTGGCATCTCTCGGATCGAGACCCACAACTGGAAGTTCCAGAATGTCAAGGTCAATTGCATTCCATCTGAGAGTCCAAGTATCATAGAAGACAGCACATGGACACGTTTTCGCTGGAGGAGAGCCCGCGGTGAAGCAATTAGATTTAACTATCCGCGTGGTACAAAAATTGGAGCCAGATCTGCTCCAGTACAGTCTTCAAATCTGATCTCATGCTTGAGGAGCTGGATTGCACTGAGGCGCAGAGGGTCGTCGTCCGCGTACCGCACACGTAGCGACGGCTTCCTCCAGTGCGACTGTGGTGTAACTATCCGCACAAGAGACAGTTTGGGAAATAGCTCGCGGTCACTGAGGCTGGACAGGAGGGTCCATGTGTTTGGGCCGTACACCCCGAGCCCCACTGTCTGCAACTCGGTGTGCTGCAGCTGATATCCTATCGGCAAAACCATACTCAAGGGTGCGGATACTACTAGGGTGGTGATATTCGGACAGGCCTGGAGAATCGAATGAAGACTCGATGCGGTGGTTGGCGCGAGAATTTCCAGGTGCCTGAGTGTTCTGCCGAGGCAAGAGACAAGGTTTGGAATGAGAGAAGGGCAAACCAGAGTAGTATCCCATACATTTATGCAGAGGTGGGTTAAGACTGGACAGGTCCAGAATTCGGTAATCGCTAAAAAAGTCTCCTCGACGTAATTCAGAGGTTTTGGGACTATTAGCGCAAGGTATTGCAAATTTTGGAAGTGTATATGAGAGTTGAGCCGTAGATTCGTATGAGGTCCGCGCAGATGTAACGAGAGATGTCGAGGACGTGCGGCGACTTGGTGGGTGGGAGTACAGGCGACGTAGAAGTGGCGAGGGGAAATCTCTATGGTGTGCGGTTGGAAAGTGCTTGGAAATTCCGTGTGGAAATACACCTCATGACCCGTGGGATTGCAAGGCAGCCAAAACCGCTGTACTTGCGCGTTTGGTAAATCGTCCATTAATAGCTTGGCGAGGGCGGACCGAGTGTTCCAATGAGCATCAACTCGTTTAACCCACCGCCGGAAGCGCTCTCCCAGTTTTGTTGTCTGTAACAAGGTGAAGAGCGTTTCCGGCTCACCGACTCTGAACAGCTCGACAACGAGGCTTTCATACATATATTCCATGGCTAGAGCTTCCCAGTCCTTGCAGACCAGCATCAGAGAGCGCTTTGTGAAGTATAGCTGGCTCTGTTCCCATGGATAGGCGACTTCAGGACCCCGGGCAGGTAGTTGATATTCAGGGATGGGGTATTCTGCGGGCCACTTGTCTATTGCGGTCGCTGGGGAGTCGAGCGGCTCGCGTCCTGATTTTGGGAGCGTGGCCCAGCGCATACACATGCACCATATCTCAGGAGGGAGTCGAAGATGGCCCTGCGAATGTAAAATGAGACAAGTCACAGTTGGAGCGGCAGTAGCGGACACTTTTAGACATTAGCCTCGGACGCGATCAGGATCAAGATGCTATGGGCCTTGCCAAAAGTCAGAGGCGGAAGGGCACGACGTCAGCATCTACGTGATAGGCTGTCTCGGCTTCTTCCACGTTAAATTTCAGGGGCCATCCCATCCAGGTCGTGTCTCAACCTGACATTGTGACCTTTGAGAGTATTAAGGGCATCACGGAGCATGCCATATCATGTTCTAACCAGTGAGAGAAGTAACAAATCAGTCGCTCGAGCGAAATGGTGTTTATCATGGTCTGGTTGTTGTCCAATTTTGACAGGTACGCACGTGCTTACAAGGAGGACAAGGAGGTCTCACTGTTAGCTGGTACCCTCATTAAATAATACACCGCGCAGAGATTCGGGCGGATAGACAGCAAATCAATCTAGTACACACACACTTGCATAAATTTATGGTAAATTAAAACGGGCCATCGTATGCGTATTATGTATATCCTCACCAAACCTCATCGCTCCGCTTTCTTCTTCTTGCTCCCGCCACCAGCCCCACCACCACCTCCCGCCGCGGCACGCTCCGCTTTTGCCTCGGCATCTGGATCTGCGACGCCCGACTTGCAGGCGATGATGCGCATATCGGGTACTTTGACGGACACCGAACTTTCCATCGTAAAGGAGACATTTTTTAAGTTGAATTTGTACACCTCGTCGACGTGGTTGAAGGTCTTGCAGGCAGCCTATTACCACGCGTTGGTGTGTGCGTGTGTGTGGATATAATTTTGCGGGGTGCATGAGGGGCAGCAGTGGAGCGAAAGGGGAAGGCCTGTCAGCGAGCCATCCCAAGTAATGGGGTAAGAAGCATACTGTGAATTTCGCCTTTGTTTTCACTTTGTTCTTCAGCGCGTTGATAATCGCATGGTCAAACTAGAAGAGTTTGACGGTCAGCCTTCAACTCGCTGCGCGCTGGGCGAGTCCACATGCGACATGCCTGGACCATGATAGTCTGTGCAAGTTGCGGCGTAATAGCCTCTTCCCGTAGTAGTTCATCAATCGAGTCTGCGAGGGCAATACCGATCCTATTTAAATAGCGCAGCCGCACCCCATCGTGAGTCGGGCGTTGCGGGCGCGACGACAGGAAAGGAACAGGTGGGATGCGTACGAGGACCACCTGTAAATATCCCATGTCTCTGGTTTTTCCATCCCTGCTTTTATGGCCTCTGAAGGAAGTGGATGGGCGGGCCAGGCAGTGGTCTGCTTTGTGGTTCTCTCTGTCCAAATGGTGTGCGGAAAATTGGAACTGCCTTTGGAGTTGCAGGGCTGTATGGGTATCATTTCCTGACGTCGGGGAACTCTGAAATTTCGATCTCGGGCAACATCAGAGCTTCCCTACCGTTGTCCACGATCAAGTGGTCCTGGCTGCGCTCGGAAGGATTCACCCATCAAATCCTGATTTCGGTCACACTCACAGCTGCCAAAAAACCGTGCCAGCGTAAATAAGATGAGGCGCTCGACCGTCCCTGGCATTTCGTTCCCAAAGGGGTCCGTCAATGGGTGACCGACTGCCACAAGAAAGGCCGGTGACCCCATACTTACTCGGTTTCACCGTGCCCGAACCATATACAGGTGCGTAGCCTTCGTTTAGGCCATACTGTTCCTTGGACTGAGTTCATGCAGCCGTTCATGAAGCGCAAGACATTCTATTCAATCCGTACGAGGCCTATTCTTTCCTTTACTCGCTTATAGCCTACTTCTCCACTTCTTTTGCTCCACCTTCCAATGCCTGCATCTACGAAACCAACTTACGGCTCAGAAAACCGGAAGGGTCACCTGTCAAGACCGAACCTAGGGCCAGTTCGACTCCTCAAAGACACCCAACAAAATGGGTGCGTTTTCTACAATCTGGATGAGCAGACGAATAAGACTAATCGAAACTCAATAGGTACTGGTCTGCCACGCTCTTGTCCGTTCAAACTAGTGTGCGTCAAAGGTGTACTCAACCATTTTGCTTCCTGGAGGTCTCTGCCTGGACAGCTCTAACAGGGACCGATCTGGCGTCAGGTTGTGGAATCGGACTCTGGGAACAAGAATGAACTACCGAGGGCGAAGACGCTCGTAGCGCGGTTCATTCCAGGTGTACCTTTGGCTACCCTTAGCGTTGATAATATTATGGGCCGGACAGTCCCGATCCAATTTCTGCAGAATTCCTTCTCGCGCTCGTTAGCTTCGAAAATCTTACATTCTTTGCTTTAGTAATGACGCTCTTTGCAGACATGGCACTCTCCTGCCTCTCCCAAAACCCCAGGGACCACCGTCGCATCTCTTCAAGCACCTGCCACGCCACTTTGTCTTGTGGTCTGGTGTATCAGTTGCTCCTTGGTTATTACAGTTCCGGTCCATTCTTCCTGATGCTTCTCATTCTGCCGCAAATGGTCACCCATCAGGTGCTCATTTATGCTTAAGGTCAGACATACCTAGGCACCGACAAATCTCATTCCCGCATCTTGTATCAGGGTCCTTACCACTTGGAACTGTTCTGTAAATTATCTAGAAACTAGCTCATTACATTGGAGGTACCCTCCTGACAGATTGTACCGTCCTCATTTCTCATGCAAACAATTCCAATCCTCCTGAACTAGGACATTACAGTATACGTTGTTGTGTTTGGGTCTCTGTGAGTATCTATTGCTGCCATTGGCATTTTTGGATGCCCCCTCAGTTTTGAACCTCTGTCCCGTTCTTGTGTATGTACAGTATAACACAATTCATAATTATATGGGTCCACTCGGTTCAGCGGTGGAACAAATACGGATACGCGATGGTTATTCCTGCTTTCGGAAATTCGCTCACCGAGACCATCGTGTACTCTCGTGCGTGATCAAGCGAGGACGAGCTTCAGGTTTCATGGCGCTTTACATTCCAAAAATCGTACATTGGCGTGCTACTACACAGATACAAGGTTTCGCCAATTCTCAAGTGCCACGCTGCTAAATCTTGTGTAAATCCCCTTTTC
>Ga0307513_10009511_pt1 | contig 12292 bp, 11 predicted proteins | sample 15_EM_MG_FD_202174 | JGI IMG/M metagenome (GOLD analysis project Ga0307513, IMG submission 202174) | Populus trichocarpa ectomycorrhiza microbial communities from riparian zone in the Pacific Northwest, United States - 15_EM | ecosystem: Host-associated > Plants > Roots > Unclassified | place... | reverse complement strand
CCGACATCCTCACCAAGATGCTGCGCCGTCTGGTCAGTCGGCACGAGACCAACGGATTCCGGATGTTCGCCGACGACGTCGATGTGGACGAACTCGCCGAGCTGACCGTCGGGATGAGCGGTGCGGATCTGAAAGAGCTGCTGCGCCGGGTGCAGATGGCCAAGGCGATGCAGGAGGTCCGGGAGGCGAGCGCGGCCGCTGCCATCACCCAGGACGACCTGCGCCGGGTCGTGGTGCAGATGCGCCGCCGGGGCAGCTAGGGAGTTGTGGAGGCAAGTGATGGTCAGTGCCGATGACGCGATGTTCCTCAGGTCGCCGTTTCCACCGATCGCGGACTACGCGTTCCTTTCGGATTGCGAGAGCATGGCGTTGATCGCTCCGAGCGGGAACATCGAATGGATGTGCCTGCCCAGGGTGGACTCCCCGAGTGTCTTCGCCGCGATCCTGGACCGGGACGCCGGGGGCTTTCAGTTCGGCCCGGCAGACGTGGTGGTGCCCACCGCCCGCAGGTACCTGCCCGGAACCATGATCTTGGAGACCAGTTGGGGGACGCCGACCGGCTGGATCGTCGTCCGGGACGCCCTGCTGATCGGCCCTTGGCACCATCGCGATCACCGTTCCCAGAGTCACCGCCGGGCCCCCACCGACTACGACGCGGAGCATGTCCTGCTGCGCTCGGTGCGCTGCGTGAACGGCGAGGTGCAGCTGTCCATGCAGTGCGCACCGGTTTTCGACTACGGCCGGGATCACCCGATGTGGCGCTACGCCGGTGACGACTACCACGTCGCGATCGCCGAGGCGGACAGTGCCCAGCCGTCGCTGCGGCTGACCACCGACCTACGGGTCGGGTTCGAGGGCTCCCGGGCGGTGGCGCGGACGCTGATGAAGGAGAACGACACCCGGTTCGTGGCCCTGTCCTGGAGTACCCATGGCGCGCCGACCACCTACGACGAGGCATACCGCCGGCTCACCTGGACGGCGCATCACTGGCAGCACTGGCTGGCCCGCGGCCGTTTCCCGGACCATCCGTGGCGTGAGCACCTGGAGCGCAGCGCCCTCACTTTGAAAGGCCTGACCTTCGCCCCGACCGGCGCACTGGTTGCCGCCACGACCACATCGTTGCCCGAAACCCCGCGCGGGGAGCGGAACTGGGACTACCGGTTCACCTGGATCCGGGACTCCACCCTCGCCCTCTGGGCCCTGGACACGCTCGGGTTCGACTGGGAGGCCAACGACTTCTTCTGCTTCATCGCAGACGTCGCCGAGCGCTCGGACGAGCTTCAGGTGATGTACGGCGTGGATGGTGAAAAGGACCTGTCCGAGGAGATTCTCGACCATCTTCAGGGCTACGTCGGCTCTCGGCCGGTGCGGGTCGGAAACGGCGCGTTCGACCAGAAGCAGCATGACGTCTGGGGCGCGTTGCTGGACTCGGTCTACATCCACACCTCCAACCGGGACGGACTGGACGACCGGCTCTGGCCGATCCTGTCCCGGTTCGTTGAGGCGGCGATCGAGCATTTCAATGAGCCGGACCGGGGGATCTGGGAGGTCCGGGGCGAACCCCGGCACTTCACCTCGTCCAAAGTGATGTGCTGGGTCGCCGTGGACCGGGGCGCGAAGCTGGCAAGGCTGCGTGAGCAGGACGAACTCGCCACCCGCTGGCGGGCCGCCGCCGACGAGATGCACGCCGACGTCTGCAGGAACGGCGTCGACCAGCGTGGCGTTTTCACTCAGTTCTACGGCACCGACGCACTCGATGCCTCCAACCTGCTGATCCCGCTGGTCCGGTTCCTGCCGCCGGACGACCCGAGGGTGCGCGCCACCGTCCAGGCGATCGCCGAGGAACTCACCGTCGACGGGCTCGTGCTGCGCTACCGGGTCGAGGAGACGGACGACGGACTGGCCGGTGAGGAGGGCACTTTCACGATCTGCTCGTTCTGGCTGGTGTCGGCGCTCGCCGTCATCGGCGAGCGCGCCGCGGCCCGTCGGCTGTGCGAGAAGCTGCTCTCCTTCGCCAGCCCCCTCGGTCTTTACGCCGAGGAGATCGACGCCTCCAGCGGTCGGCATCTCGGCAATTTCCCGCAGGCCTTCACCCATCTCGGGCTGATCAACGCGGTGTTGCACGTGATCGGCGCGGAGGACGATCTACGGTCGGAGCTCGAGGACCAGTTGCCCTGACACCGGCCGATCAGCCGGCGGAGGTACGGAAGATCGGCCAGCCGATCTCGGTCCGCCAGGCCGAGCTGTCGTCGGTGTCCGGCGGCCCGACAACGTAGACCTCCTGTACCGGGCCGGCGACGGCGAGTTCGTGCTCGGTGACGTAGCTGCCGAGCGCTCCGTAGCTGACGTCGATGTCGTCGTGCGGGCCGTGGTGGACCGTGATCGCCAGTTCTCGAGCCGGGACGACAAACGGCTGCACTCGCCAACTCGGCTGCGGGTCGGCGACCGGGACATACACCACGGCCTCGCCGCGCTCATTGGTGAACAGTTCGTGCTGGTAGAGCCCACCGGCCGGTCCGGTCGCCGTCATCCCGGCTGCGCCGAGTGCCTGGTTGAGCTCGGCCATCGCCGGCCCGTACCAGGTCAGCACCTCGCCGCGGTCCACGGTCGCCCGGATCGCCGCCGTTGTCTGGGCCGGCGCCGCGCGGTGTTCAACCTCGATCCGGGCGCCGGTTGGCGCGAGCAGCCGGCGCAGCGAGGTGACCGCGGCCTGGGTCTGGTCGAGCTGGGCCTGCAGGCGCTCCAGGTGCCCGGAGATCAGCGCACTGCGGGCCGCCAGGTCGGTGGTGGCGAGGACGTCACCGACCTCGCGCACCGGCATCCCGAGGTCCCGGAAATGCCGGATCACCTGAGCGGTGGGCACCTGGGCGAGCGTGTAGTACCGATACCCGGTCTGCGCGTCCACCTCGTCCGGTTCGAGCAATCCGGCCTCGTGGTAGCGGCGCAGCGTTTTCACGCTCAGATGGGTGATCCGGGAGAAGTCACCGATCGTCAGGCCTGCACGCATGGCCTCACTCTCGACCCTCCCGCCCAGGGAGAGTCAAACCGCGCTCGCCTGCTCAGGGCCGGATGGCGAGGAACCTGATCCGTCCGTCGTCCGTGAAGCTGAAAGTGAACTTCAGTTGCACCGGGCTGCCGGGGAAGTCACCGGAGATGTCCACGGCAGCGATCCGACCTTCGGCCATTTCCTGGACGTCGGCCACCGCATAGCTGACTGTCGGGACCTCGGTTCGCCAGGCCCGGATCTCGTTGATGCCGTGCCGTTCCTTGCCTTCGTCCTCGACCACGGCATCGGCGGTGAACTGAGCGAAGTACGCATCCCGGTCCGGCTTCGGGGCCAGGTCGAAATAGTGCTCGACGAGCTGGTTCTGGTTCGGTTCGGGGGTGTTCATGATTCCTCCTGGTTGGGTGCGCTGTGCCCACCGTGGAGGCTCCCGTCGAGGGAGAGTCAAGCGGAGTCAGGTGGCTACTCGTGGGCGAGGCTCAGGTTGCGCCGACGGCCAGGGTCACGGCCAGGGTGGTCATGACGGTGGCGATCAGGGCGTCCAGCACCCGCCAGGCGGCGGGTCGGCCGAAGATCGGCCGCAGCAGCCTCGCTCCGTAACCGAGGGCACAGAACCAGAGCAGGCTGCCGATCGCCGCCCCGGCGGTGAACCACCAGCGCTGCTCACCATGGGTCTGGGCGATCGAGCCGAGCAGCACCACCGTGTCCAGGTAGACGTGCGGGTTGAGCCAGGTCAGCAGCAGGCAGGTGCTGACGGTGGCGGCCAGCGAGGCACCGGCCACCGCGTCTGCGGAGGTCAGCGCCCCGACCGGGTGCAGCGCACGGCGGGCGGCGAGCAGGCCGTAGCCGAGCAGGAAGGCGGCTCCGCCGAGCCGGACCGTCGTCAGCAACCAGGGCACCCGATCCAGGACCGCCCCGGCGCCGGCCACACCGGCCACGATCAGTACCGCGTCGGACAGTATGCACACCGCCACCACGGTCAAAAGATGCTCACCGCGCAGCCCCTGCCGGAGCACAAATGCGTTCTGGGCTCCGATCGCGACGATCAGCGAGAGCCCGAGACCCAGGCCGGAGAGGGTGGCGAGCAACGGGGCTGAGGTGGGCATAGCTCGACCGTAGAACGCCGAGCGAGGTTAACTCCAGCTAATGATTCTTAGGATGCATTAGCGTGCCTGTTCATGGACTTCGATCTTGCCCAGCTCCGAGCCCTGGACGCCGCGGTCACCGAGGGGACCTTCGAAGCCGCGGCACGGGCGTTACGAGTGACGCCGTCGGCGGTGAGCCAGCGGCTGAAGGCGCTGGAGGCGGCGGCCGGGCGGGTGCTGCTGGTGCGGACCAAACCGATCCGGGTGACCGCCTCCGGTGCGGTTGTGCTCCGGATGGCCCGCGAGATCGAGCTGCTGGCGGCCGATACCGCCCTCGAACTCGGAAGCGCGGAACCGTCCGGCCCCCGGTTCGCGTTGCCGCTCGCCGTCAATGCGGATTCGCTGGCCACCTGGGTACTGCCGGCGCTGGTTCCGCTGGCCGACTCGATCGGCTTCCAGATCCACCGGGAAGACCAGGATCACACCAGCGACCTGCTGCGGGAGGGCTCGGTGATGGCGGCGATCACCACCCAGTCGCAGCCGGTCCCGGGCTGCCGGGCGGTACGGCTGGGCGGCATGCGGTACCGGCCGATGGCCACCCCCGGCTTCGCCGCCCGCTGGTTCCCGGACGGCGTCACCCCGGCCGCACTCGGCGCCGCTCCGGTGGTGGTCTTCGACCGCAACGACGATCTGCAGCATCGCTACCTGCGCCGGCGCACCGCGAAGCCGATCGACCCGCCCGCACATCACATCCCATCCTCGGTCGACTTCCTCACCGCGGTCCGGCTCGGCCTCGGCTGGGGGATGCTGCCGGACCTGCAGAGCGATCACCCCGAGCGAACCGGTGAGGTGATCGACCTGGATCCGCGAGGCGCTATCGATGTCGTCCTGCACTGGCAGCAGTGGAAGCTGCGGTCGGCGTCCCTCGACCGGGTAGCGGACGTCGTCCTCCAGGCCGCCCAGACCCACCTCCACCAAAACCCCCGTCCCCACTCACCCCGAAAGTGACCACTTACCCCGCGGTGATCCGTTACTCCGCGGTTTGGGACCACGCCGGCCGCGCAACCGTGCCGGGCCCACTGCCCGGTTGGGGAATCACCGACGTATGGGGCGGTGGCTACTCGGGCGCGCGCAACAGGACTCGGTATAAGTCCCGGCAACGGCCCGTGGGAGCGCGATCAGCGAGGTTAGGCCGAGTCCTGTTGCGCACGGGCCTGGCGGCCAGCGCATTCGGCAGGGCCAGCGCGCAAGCGTGCGTGATCCACTCGGATCGACCAGCAAGGTTCGCCGGATCGACCCGGTGGCCCCGAATCTCTCTGCAGCAGCCACGCCGTGCCCATCGCCGCAGCATGATCACCGGGGATCAAGGAGTGATGCCGGCGGCCGCGTCGAGTTCCTGGAGCAGGTCGTGCGCGGCGAGCTCAATCGCCTTGTGTCGCCACTCCGCAGCCCGGTAAACGCAGGCGATCAGCCCCGAACGGTGAACCCGGCGGAAGTCCCCGACCACGAAGGCATACCGGGCCTTGGTCTGGTCGGCGGCGCCCTCGGTGAGCCCGAGATGCCATTGCGCGTACTCGTCCCAGGAGTGCGAGGCCAGGTATGCGTTCTGCGCCTCGGCCCGCGGCTGGGCCTCACCCCAATCGCTGTCCAGGACGTATTGCCTGGCCTTGATCAGCTTTCGGGTGTGGGCCACCGCGGGTTCGTTGACCAGGTACTTCGCCATGGGCTCATTCTCCCCACCCACCCGGATGCGTGCCTCCCGGGACGGGAGCGGCGGGGTCGTACGGCGTCCGGGTGAACAGGAACGAGCCCAGATCCAGGGCGATCACCTGACCGGCCTCGTCGAGGACCGGCCGCAAAGGTTCGCCGGCGTGGTATCCGTCGAGGCCGACCCAGGAGCCGTCGTCGCGGCGGCGGAAGTGTGCCCCACGACCACCGCCGAGCAGGGGCAGGAGCTCGAGCTCGCCGTCGCTGTTCAGCCGCAACCCGTAGGACGACGTTCCCCAGTACCAGGTCCCGACCAGGCTCAGGTCGTCCTCGTCGATGAAGGCCAGCGGTTGCCAGGCGGGCACGATATGCGGCTCCTGCCGGCGGAGCGTCGTCAGTAGCCGCAGCACCACCCGGCCCTGCAGCCCGGTGGTGGCATTGGACAGCGCCAACGCGCCGGTCTGCTGGTCGACGTCCACCCAGAGCGCGCACTGGAAGCCGGGCATCGACCCGGTGTGCCCGGAGTACGTCACGCCGTCCTGGCGGAACAACTGCAGCCCCAGCCCGTAGGCCTCCCAGTCCGCGGACGAGGAGTTGACCCCGGCCGGCTCCCGCATTTCCTCCAGGCTCGCCCGGTTGAGCACCTCCGCCGTGTCCCCGATCAGGAAGGCGGCGAACCGGCCGAGATCGGTGAGGGTGGCCCACAACTGTCCGGCCGGGGCCATCGCCCCGGCGTCGTGCTCCGGTTCGGGCTGCAGCACATCGGCCCACGGGTGCACGGCCCAGCCTCGGGCGGCCCGGCCTTCGGGACGGGTGCTGGTGCGGGTCATCCCGAGCGGCAGCAACACCTCGTCCCGGACGACGTCCGCCCAGCTCCGGCCCCGGATCCGGGCGATCACCTCGCCGAGAGCGGCATATCCGAGGTTCGAGTAGTGGAACCGGCGGCCGGCCGCGTGCGGTGCCTCGGAGGCGGCGGTGAACTGTGCCGCCAGCTCCGGCCAGGACTGCCCGGGAGTGCGTTCCCACCACTGACCGGGAGCCTCGGCCCGGAGCCCGGCGTCGTGGGCCAGCAACTGGCCGAGAGTGCGGTCGCCGAAAGGGGTTCCGGGGATGTGCCGGTCCAGCGGGTCGCCCAGGTCCAGCAGGCCCTCGTCCCGCAACCGCAGGATCGCCACTGCGGTCACGGTTTTGGTGATGGATCCGATCCGGTACTGGACGTCGTCATCCGGCTCGGCGCCGTCCACCTGTCCACGTCCGGTGGACCAGGCCAGAGAACCGTCCCGGACAACGCCGGCGACCAGGCTCGGCACCCGGCCGGTGTGCTGGGCTTGGGCCACGTCGGCCAACAGGTGCCGGGCAGTACCGGCGGACAAGGAGGTGGAGCTCGCATCCGTCACGCGCTGTACCCTACGACGCCGGGTTCGGTCACTGGGGTGAGCGCCCGGATACCCGGCCCACCACGACAGGACTCGGCGGAACTACTCTGCTCGGGCTTCCAGGAGCAGGTCAGCGCGGTTCGGCCGAGTCTTGTCGCGATCGGTCCGGCAACGACGGCGGGGATCGTCGCCCAGTTGGCCGTCGTGCGCGGCTGACCGAAGCTGCGGTCGTAGGCTGACGGGATGCTGCGGCTCCCGGACCCGTCGCTGGTGGTGCTGGTGGGGCCCGCCGCCGCCGGCAAGAGCTGGTGGGCGGGGGAGCACTTCCGGCCCGAACAGATTGTGTCGTCCGACCAGTTGCGCTCCGTGGTCGGCGAGGGCGAGCACGATCTGGCGGCCAGCGCGGATGCCTTTGCTCTCCTGGAGCAGATCGTGGCGGCCCGGATCGGCCGTCGGCTGACCACAGTGATCGACACCCTCGGGCTGGACGCCGACCGCCGGCGGGGATGGCGTGAGCTCGCGGCCCGACACCGGGTGCATAGCGTCGTCGTCCCCTTCGAGGTCCCGGCCGCCGAGTGTCGACGCCGTAATGCCTTGCGCGAGCACAGGATTCCGGCCTCGGTCCTGACCGGCCAGGTCAAGCAGTTCGCCCAGGTGCGGCCGGGACTGGACGCCGAGGGTTTTGACGAGGTCATCGCGCCGCAGCCGGTTCGCGTCGTCCCGGCCGCCTTCGCGCAGGCCGCCCGATCGGTGCAGGCCGCTGCTCCCCGCGAGGTGGATTCGCCCGGCTCGGCGACCATTGGTGAGCGGACGGCGCGATTCGGCCTGCAGCTGTCGTCCTTCGCGGTTCCCGGCGGGCCGGCGGCACTCGCGGACCGGCTCACCCAGGTGGCGGCCGCCGCCGAGACCGCCGGCTTCTCCTCGATCTGGGTCATGGACCACTTCCGGCAGATCCCGCAATTGGGCCGGCCCTGGGAGGACATGCTGGAGAGCACAGCCGCGCTGGGTTACCTGGCGGCGGCAACCCGGACCGCCTCCATCGGCTGCCTGGTCAATTGCGTGACCTACCGGAACCTCGGCCAGCTGGCGAAGATCATCGCCTCCCTCGACGTGCTCAGCGGCGGCCGGGCGTGGTGCGGGCTGGGCGCCGGTTGGTTCGAGGCCGAACATGCGGCGTACGGCTGGCCGTTCCCGGCACCGGCCGAGCGCCTGGACCTGCTGGAGGACGCGCTCCGCCTGCTGCCGATCATGTGGGGCCCGGGAACACCGGCCTTCGAGGGCAGCCGCACCACCATCCCGGAGACGATGTGTTACCCCCGTCCGCTGCGTTCGCCGGTCCCGCTGCTGGTCGGTGGCTCGGGCGAGAAACGGACCCTGCGGTTGGTGGCCCGCTATGCCGATGCCTGCAACCTGACCGGCGACGCCGACGTCGTCCAACACAAGGTTGACGTCCTCGCCGGGCACTGCGCCGAGCTGGGACGGGATCCGGCGACGGTGGAGGTGACCCACCTGTCGACTGCCCTGGTCGCCGGGAACGAGGCCGAGCTGGAGCACGAGACGTCCACCCGGCGTCCGGCGCGCAACGTGGCGCGATGGGCGGCCCGGGTCAACCCGGGCACGATCGAGGATCACGTGCTGCGGGTTCGCGCCCTGCAGGCGGTGGGGGTGCAGCACGTCATCGTCAGTCTCGAGGGGGTCTGGGACAGCCCGGCCATCGAACGGTTCGCCGAGGTCATCACCGCCGTCAACGCACCCTGACCTTCACCGGGGTTGGGGGGTTGCCTGCCAGGCGGCTTCGGCGACGGCGAGGTCCTGCCAGCCCATTCCGACGCTCTTGAACACGGTGATCCCGCTGACCGGCGCAAGGGTGGGCAGGTCGGCGAGCGTGCTGAGCCGCTCGGCGCTGAGCGCGCCGGCCGCGATGGCCAGCACGACGTCGCCGGCCTCCCGCAAGGCGGTGGCCCGGTCTTCGACGACCACCCGCGCGGCTCGGGTGAACACCCGGTCGTCGAGTTCGCGCATGTCCGGGTGATGGGAGCCGATCGCCACCACGCAGGCGTGCTCCGCGAGCAGGTCGCCGTCGAACAGCGGGACGTCGGAGCCGGTGGCGCAGACGACGATGTCGGCGTCGCGGACATCCTCCGGCCCGCCAGTCGTGGCGTCGAGTTCGTCCGCGCGCAGCCGGGCGACCAGGTTGTCGGCGCGTTCGGGGTTGCGAGCAACGACGGTGACGGCGCTGATCGGGCGGATTGCCCTGACGGCGTCGACGTGCGCCCCGGCCTGCGGGCCGGAGCCGAAGACGGTCAGCTTTGCGGCGCCGGTGACGGCGAGGTGCTGGACGGCGAGCGCGGAGACGGCGGGGGTGCGCAGGGTGGTCAGCGCGGTGCCGTCGATCAGCAGTCTCGGCGCCAGGGTGACCGCGTCGAACAGGACATAGAGCGCCTGGATCCGCGGCAGGCCGAGCTCGGCGTTGCCGGGGGCGATGCCGACCAGTTTGACGCCGACCGCGCCGGTGGACTCCGCCGGCATCAACAGCATCTCGCCCTGGGCTGTCAGCATTCGACTACGCGGGGTTGCGGCAGCGACGTCCAGGCCGGAATCGAGCGCTGCACCGAGCGCGTTGATCGCCGCTCTCCAGGAGACCGCGCGGGTCAGGGCTTCGGCGTCGATGAACGGCAAGGCCTTCATGACACCAGCCTGTCCGGTGGCGGTGGAACGCGCCAGCACTGGACGGCAGACTGGTGAACTGGCCCAGCCTTCACTGAACCGTTAGATGCGCGGGAGCGCTTTCCGGTCAAAGTCCACCACAGCGGACGTTAGGGTCACTATGACCAGAGCGGCGATACCAAACCAATAGGCACAATGTGTTGCGGATGTTAACGCTAACGATCCAGGCTGAGATAGCCGGACAGAGTGGGATAAGCTCCCTCGCGCACCCGATCTGGCATTACTGATCGTTACTTAAGCGTTACGGCCAACCGCCTTGTCCTCATTCACTGTTAGCGCTAACACTTGCGGCAGCTGCTGTGAGCCCGATCACCCAAACCGCCAGCGAGAGAGGAAGTTCGATGTCGACCGATGACGCTTGTGCCCCGGTGGTCGGGGTCGACTTCGAAACCTTCGTTGAGGCCAGGCTGGAGCAGCTGAGCCGGCTGGGTGACATGGCGGGTGCGATGGGTGTCGCTGTGGCCCAATGGACGGGTCGAATTCACCAGCCGGTGCGGCTATTTCGGCCGAGCTTAGGGCGGGACCTGTTGGTGGCCAAGCCTTCCGGTGTCCAATCCAATGTCCGAAGCGGCGGAACCTCTACAGGCAGAGCCGATCGATGACAACGACTCACAGTGCTCAGACAGGAAACGTCCATACCGCGATGACCCGGGCGGTCGATTCCGAGACCCTTGCCGATTTCGCGCAGAACACTGCCTACCACCGGCTGGCCCAGGGCCTACCGGGACGCGGATGAACCTGAGCCGCACCAGAACCCACCGAACCGACTCGCCGACCGGCGAGCCGGATGCATCAGTGTCCGGGAGGACAATAATGAAGAGCACCAAGCTCGTCGGCGCAGCGCTGGGCCTACTCCTCGTGGTCGGTATGACCGCGTGCGGTTCGAGCGAGAAGACTGCCGACGCCAAGCCCAGCGCTGCCGCCGGTGGTGCCGGGTCCCTGGTCGGCGTCACGATGCCGACCAAGTCCTCCGAGCGTTGGATCGCTGACGGCAACAACGTCAAGAGCGCCCTGGAGAAGCTCGGTTACAAGGTCGACCTGCAGTACGCGGAGAACGACATCCCGACTCAGGTCAACCAGCTCGAGAACCAGATCACCAAGGGTGCCAAGGTTCTCATCGTCGCCTCGATCGACGGCACCGCGCTCAGCACGCAGCTGCAGGAGGCTGCGGACAAGGGCATCAAGGTCATCGCCTACGACCGGCTGATCCGTGACACGCCGAACGTGGACTACTACGCCAGCTTCGACAACGAGAAGGTCGGCGTCCAGCAGGCCACCTCGCTGCTGGTCGGCCTCGGCCTGAAGAAGGCCGACGGCACCGAAGGCACCGCGGCCGGCCCGTTCAACGTCGAGCTCTTCGCCGGTTCGCCGGACGACAACAACGCGACGTTCTTCTTCAACGGTGCGATGAAGACCCTGCAGCCGTACATCGACAGCAAGAAGCTCGTGGTCAAGAGCGGCGAGACCGACTTCAAGACCGTCGCCACCCTGCGTTGGCTGCCGGAGAACGCGCAGAAGCGGATGGAAGACCTGATCACCAAGGCCTACAGCAGCGCCAAGGTCAACGGTGTTCTCTCGCCGTACGACGGCCTCAGCATCGGCATCCTCTCCGCCCTGAAGAGCGCCGGTTACGGCACCGCGGCTCAGCCGTACCCGACCGTCACCGGCCAGGACGCCGAGGTCGCCTCGGTCAAGTCGATCATTGCGGGCGAGCAGTACTCGACGATCTACAAGGACACCCGCCAGCTGGCGGACGTCTCCGTGAAGATGGCTGACGCCGTCCTCAAGGGCGCGACGCCGGAGACGAACAACACCACCGACTACAACAACGGTGTCAAGGTTGTTCCGTCCTACCTGCTGGACTCGGTGATCGTGGACAAGGCCAACTACAAGGCCACGCTCGTCGACTCCGGGTACTACACCGCAGCGCAGCTCGGCTGATCAACCCCGATGTGAAGCGGCCCGCTGCCGTCCGCCATCCTGGCGACGGCAGCGGGCCCTTTCCCCGAACACCCTCCGCCGAGTGGCCGAATGAAAAGGACGTATCGGCATGTCAGATGTCATTCTCGAAATGCGTTCCATCACCAAGACTTTCCCCGGCGTGAAGGCCCTTCAGGACGTCAGTCTCCGGGTGGAACGCGGCGAGATCCACGCCATCTGCGGCGAGAACGGTGCCGGGAAGTCCACCTTGATGAAGGTGCTCTCCGGGGTTTACCCGCACGGTAGCTACGAGGGCGACATCGTCTTCGAAGGTGAGCACTGTGAGTTCCACGGAATCCGGGACAGTGAACACCTCGGCATCGTGATCATCCACCAGGAACTCGCACTGGTTCCGGAATTGTCGATCGCCGAAAACATCTTTCTCGGCAACGAGACCGCGAAGGCCGGCCTGA
>Ga0307513_10009510_pt1 | contig 12293 bp, 11 predicted proteins | sample 15_EM_MG_FD_202174 | JGI IMG/M metagenome (GOLD analysis project Ga0307513, IMG submission 202174) | Populus trichocarpa ectomycorrhiza microbial communities from riparian zone in the Pacific Northwest, United States - 15_EM | ecosystem: Host-associated > Plants > Roots > Unclassified | place... | reverse complement strand
TCGGGGTCCTCGGAGAAGCCCTTCGCCGAGACGCTGGGCTCGCCGACCACCTTGCCGGTGACCGAGTCGATCACCACGGTGGCCGAGATGAAGCCGCCGTCGCCGAGGATCCGGCGCTCGGTGAGCAGCGACTCGCTGACGTCGCCGACGGCCAGGCCGTCCACGTACACATATCTGTTTTTGACTCGGCCCACGTGCCGGGCGTGGCCCTCGACCAGGTCGACGACGTCGCCGTCCTCGCAGAGCACCACCCGGTCGGGCGCCACCCCCGACTCGATGCCGAGCTGGGCGTGCGCGCGCAGGTGCCGCCATTCGCCGTGCACCGGCATCAGGTTGCTCGGGCGCACCACGTTCAGCAGGAAGAGCAGTTCGCCGGCCGGGGCGTGCCCGGAGACGTGCACCTTGGCCGTCTCTTTGTGCACGACCGTCGCGCCGGCCCGGGCCAGCTGGTTGATCACCCGGTAGACCGAGGTCTCGTTGCCGGGCACCAGCGAGCTGGCCAGCACCACGGTGTCGCCCGAGTCGATCGTGATGTGCCGGTGATCGCCGGTGGACATCCGGCCGAGCGCGCTCATCGGCTCGCCCTGCGAGCCCGTCGACATGAAGACGATCTCGTCGGGGGGCAGCGAGGTGGCCTCGTCGAGGCTGACCATCAGGCCGTCCGGGATCCGGAGCAGGCCGAGCTCGCGGGCGATGCCCATGTTGCGGACCATCGACCGGCCGATCAGGGCCACCTTGCGCTCGTACTCGTACGCCGCGTCCAGCACCTGCTGCACGCGGTGCACGTGCGAGGCGAAGCTGGCCACGATGATCCGGCCGCGCGCCTTGCCGAAGATCGAGCCGAGCACCGGGCCGATGTCGCGTTCGGGCGACACGAAGCCCGGGACCTCGGCGTTAGTCGAGTCGGACAGCAGCAGGTCGACGCCCTCCGCGCCGAGCCGGGCGAAGCCGGCCAGGTCGGTGATCCGGCCGTCCAGCGGCACCTGGTCCATCTTGAAGTCGCCGGTGTGCAGCACCAGGCCGGCCGGGGTGCGGATGGCCACCGCAAGCGCGTCCGGGATGGAGTGGTTGACCGCGAAGAACTCGCACTCGAACGGGCCCAGCCGCTCGACCCGGCCCTCCCGCACGGTCAGCGTGTATGGATCCAGCCGGCGCTCGGCGAGCTTTGCCTCGACCAGCGCCAGCGTGAACTCGGAGCCCACCAGCGGGATGTCCGGCTTGTTGGCCAGCAGGTAGGGCACCGCGCCGATGTGGTCCTCGTGCCCGTGGGTCAGAACGATGGCCTGGACGTCGTCGAGCCGATCCAGGATGGGGGTGAAGTCGGGCAGGATCAGATCGACGCCCGGTTGCTCGACGTCGGGGAAGAGCACCCCGCAGTCGACCACGAGCAGCTTGCCGTCGAACTCGAAGACCGTCATGTTGCGGCCGATGGCGCCGAGGCCGCCCAACGGGATGACCCGGAGCGCCCCTTCGGGCAGCGGCGGCGGCGGTTCGAGCTCCTGGTGCGCCTGGCTCACGCATTGTCCTTTGCGATGGTGTCGAGGGACGTTCCCGTCGCGGCGGCGTCCTCGAGCAGTTGGTGAGTCTCGGCATCGGTGGCGTCCACCAGCGGGGACCGGACCGGGCCGGCGGGCAGGCCCTGCCGGTTCAGGCCGGCCTTGACCAGGATCGAGCCCTGGGTCCGGAAGATTCCGGTGAACAGTGGCAGCAACCGGCGGTGCAGCGCGAGCGCCCCGGTGTGGTCGCCGCGCTCGTACGCCAAGATCATTTCTTGGGTCTGCGCCCCGATGAAGTGTGTCGACGTGCCCACGACGCCGACCGCGCCGATCGACAGCCAGGGCAGCGTCGACGCGTCCTCGCCGGAGTAGAAGGCCAGGTCGGTGCGGCGCAGCACGTCGGAGGTGCCGGCCAGGTCGCCCTTGGCATCCTTGACGCCGACGATGTTGGGATGCTCGGCCACCCGGACCAGGGTCTCGGTGGCGATCGGCACGCCCGCCCGGTGCGGGATGTCGTAGAGCATGATCGGCAGGCCGACGGCGTCGGCGACCGCCCGGAAGTGCCGCGCCAGACCGGCCTGCGGCGGCTTGTTGTAGTACGGCGTGACGACCAGCAGGCCGTGCGCACCCGCCTTCTCCGCCGCCTGGGCCAGCTCGATCGTGTGCGCGGTGTTGTTGGTGCCCACGCCGGCCACGATCCGGGCCCGGTCGCCGACCGCCTCGACGACGGCGCGCAGCAGGGTGTCCTTCTCCGCGTCGGTGGTCGTCGGCGACTCGCCGCCGGTGCCACTGATCACCAGCCCGTCGTTGCGCTGCTTGTCGACCAGATAGGTGGCCAGCTTCTGCGCGCCACTCACGTCGAGGGAGCCGTCCGGGGCGAACGGGGTCACCATGGCCGTCAGCAGCCGTCCGAAGGGCCGCGCGTGGTCGAGCGTCATACCCCACAACTTATCGGACGGCGTTCACGCCCACCGCGCTGCCGGTGTGTGAGCTGCGGCGAACGTGCTCGACGACCCGGTAGCGCGGCCCGGACTCCGGGATCTGCCAGTCACCGGGCCGCGGCTGCCACTCGCCGCCGAGCTCGGGAGCGTACGTGTCGCCGTCGACGGCCAGGTCGATCTCGGTGCGGACCACCAGCTCGGCGTGCGGCAGGAAGGCGCCGTAGACGCCGGCGCCGCCCATCACCCACACCTCGTCGTAGCCGGCCAGGACCTCGGCGACCGAACCCGCGGTCTCGGCTCCCGGCGCGGACCAGGCGGGATCGCGGGTGAGCACCACGTTGCGCCGGCCGGGCAGCGGGCGCCACCGCGGCGGCAGGGACTCCCAGGTCGCCCGGCCCATCACCACCGTCGAGCCCATCGTGCGCTGCTTGAAGATCGCCTGCTCGCCGGGGATGTGCCAGGGGATCCCGCCGGCCGCGCCGATCACCCGGCCGTGCGCCTCGGCCCAGATCATCCGGACGCTCATACGGCCACGGGGGCGCGCAGCGCCGGGTGGTGCTGGTAGTTCACGAGGGTGAAGTGGTCGAAGGTGTAGTCGAACAGCGACGGGGCACCCGCCAGCTCGAGCCGGGGGAACGGGAAGGCCGGCCGGGTCAGCTGCTCGCGGACCTGCTCGACATGGTTGTTGTAGATGTGGCAGTCGCCGCCCACCCAGATGAAGTCGCCGGGCCGCAGCCCGACCTGGTCGGCGACCATCCGGGTCAACAGCGCGTAACTGGCGATGTTGAACGGGACGCCCAGGAACATGTCGGCGCTGCGCTGATAGAGCTGGCAGGAGAGCCGGCCGTCGGCGACGTAGAACTGGAACATCGCGTGGCACGGCTCGAGCGCCATGTCGCCGAGGTCCGCCACGTTCCAGGCCGACACGACCATCCGGCGCGAGTCGGGGTTGCCGCGCAGGGTGCTGAGCAGGTTGGCGATCTGGTCGATGCTGCCGCCGTCCGGGGTGGGCCAGTTTCGCCACTGGTGGCCGTAGACGGGGCCCAGGTCGCCGTTGGCGTCGGCCCACTCGTCCCAGATCGTCACGCCGTTCTCGCGCAGCCAGGCGGTGTTGCTGTCGCCGCGCAGGAACCACAGCAGCTCGACGGCCAGCGACTTGAAGTGCACCCGCTTGGTCGTGATCAGCGGGAACCCGTCGGCGAGGTCGTAGCGCAGCCGCTCGCCGAAGAGGCTGAGGGTGCCGGTCCCGGTGCGGTCACCCTTCGGCACGCCGGTCTCGAGCACCCGGCGAAGCAACTGCTCGTATTGCGTGTCGGGCATGCGCGCTCCAGGATCGACTCAGGTGTAGAACTCGGTGAACGGCGCCCACGGGAGATTGCGCAGGACGCTGAAGACGCCCCAGGCTCCAATGAAGACGCCGAGCACGCGCGGGCTCAGGTCGAGCTGCGGCAGCTTCCAGCCGAACAACCGCTTCCCCGCCCAGGCGACATACATGTACAGCAAGAACGGCACCGCGAAGGTGAACAGCGCGTGGTGCCGGGCCGCCGCGGGAATGTCGCCATGCAACAGATACCACGCTGCGCGGGTGCCGCCGCAGCCTGGGCAGTCGAATCCCGTCGTGTATTTGAGCAGGCAGGTCGGCGCCGCGCCGGCGGCCGCATCGGTGGGATGGGTGGCCAGCGTGTAGCCGACCGCGCCGCCCATGCACGCGAGCATCGCGACGGGCGCGACCCAGACCGGCGACTCGCGCCATTTGCGCTGCAGGAACCGGGTGAACCAGTCCTGCTGGGGCTCGGGAACGGCGTATTGGTGCTGATAATACGGCGGCGGATAGCCCGGAGGAGCCGTCTCGGGCTGCTCCGTCGTGCTGCTCATGGGCGTCACGCTACACCCGCGGCGCCCGCGACCAGCGCGGCCGAGAGGGGGGTGGCGAGATCGCCCCGCTCGGGCGGCGCGATGGCGGAAAGGCCCAGCCAGCCGGCCAGCCGCCGCAGCTCGGCGGCGAGCGCCCCGGCCGTCTCCTCCTGGTCGGCGGCCGGTTCGATCCACGCCGCCGGGATCTGCAGCACCCCCGCCTTGCGGTCGGCCTTGAGGTCGACCCGGGCGGCGAACCGGTCGCCGTGCAGGAACGGCAGCACGTAATAGCCGTACAGGCGCTGCGGGGCCGGGACGTAGATCTCGATCCGGTAGGTCATGTCGAAGAGCCGCTCGGTGCGGGCCCGCTCCCAGATCAGCGGGTCGAACGGGCTGATCAGCGTCGCGGCGCTCACCCGGCGCGGCAGCTTGGCCTCGTGGTGCAGATATGCCTGGTTTTTCCAGCCCTGCACGCTCACCGGCAGCAGCACCTTGTCGTCGATCAGCTCGGCGACCGCGCGCTTGAACCCGGCGACCGGCAGCCGGAAATAATCTCGCAACTCCCCCTCGGCGGCCACGCCCAAGGCCCGCGCGGAGAGCTCGACCAGCGCCCGGAACGCGTCCTCCGGCGCCGGCGTGGGCGCGTCGATCACCGCCTTGGGCAGCACCCGCTCGGTCAGGTCGTAGCGCCGGGCGAACGACGTCGTCCGGTCGGCGGCGCTGACCTGGCCGGTGTAGAACAGCCACTCGAGCGCCTGCTTGACGACCGACCAGTTCCACCCCCAGTTGTCTTTGCGGCGCGGGGCGTCGTGCTCGATCTCGGCGGCGGTCAGCGGGCCCCGGTCGCGCACCTCGTCGAGCACCCAGGCGACGAGCTCCGGCTGCTGGGATGCGACCCGGAACATCGCGCCCCAGGCGTACTTTTGCGCGTCGGCCATCCGCCAGCGGAACAGCGGCTGCAGGTCGACGGTGATCAGCGACGCCTCATGTCCCCAGAACTCGAACAGCTCCCGGGGCTTGCGGTAGGCGGCCCGCTCGAGCAGGGCCGCCGGATAGGGCCCCAGCCGGCTGTAGAGCGGCATGAAGTGGGCGCGCTGCAGCACGTTGACCGAATCCATCTGGATCAGATGCAGGCGGCGCAGCACGCGGCGCAGGTGGCGCAGGTCGGTGGCCCCGCCGGGGGCGGGGTCGGTGAAGCCCTGGGCGGCCAGCGCGATGCGGCGGGCCTGGGCAGCGGAGAGTGAGTCTGGAACGGCCATCGACGAGCACGCTAACCGAGGGGTACGACAAAATCGTCGCCATGGTCGAGATCCGAGCCCTCACCGAGTCCGACATCGACGTGCTGGCGCAGGTACACGTGCGCACCTGGCGGTCGGCGTACGCCGGAATCGTCCCCGCCGACGTCCTCGACGCCCTCGACCCGGCGGTGTGGGCCGGGCGCCGCCGCAGCCGCCCCGCCATCCCGGGCGCGCGGACCCTGGTGGCCGACGACGACGGCACGGTCGTCGGCTTCGCCAGCTTCGGCCCGAGCCGGCAGGAGGAGTCCACCGCGGCCGAGCTCTACGCGATCTATATCGATCCGGACCGCCAGCGCCGAGGCACGGGCGAGTTGCTGTTCACTGCCGCCCGCGCCGAGTTGACCACGGCCGGGTTCTCGCGGCTACAGCTCTGGGTCTTCGAGGAGAACCATCCGGCCCGCCGGTTCTACGAGCGGATGGGCATGGCTCCGGACGGCGAACGCGACCACTACACCCCGCCCGGGAGCACGGTCGAGCTGCCCGAAATCCGCTACGCAGTACGCCTGTAGGCTCCCGGGCATGGCACTCGGCTTCGTCCGTCCCGCGCGTCCCGAGGACGCCGGCGAGATCGCCCGCATCCAACTCGCCACCTGGCGCACGGCATATCGGCGGATGTTCCCGGCGCACGTGCTGGCCAGCCTGGACGAGGCGTACCTGGCCCGGGGCTGGCAGGAGGCGATCACCGCGACGCCGTCCGCCCGGCACCGGGTGCTGATCGCCGTCGAGCAGGGCGAGAACGTGACCACGGTGGTCGGCTTCGCGGCCAGCGGCCCGGCCGACGAGCAGGCGCTCGCGCCCGAGGAGCAGCCGCTCGGCGACGACGTCGCGGCGATCACCGACCTGCTGGTCGAGCCGCGCTGGGGCCGGCGCGGGCACGGCAGCCGGCTGCTCGCGGCCAGCGTCGACCTGTGGCGCGAGGACACCTTCAAGTCCGCGGTGGCCTGGGCCTACGACGCCGACCAGGCGATGCGGAAGTTTCTGACCTCGACCGGCTTGGACGTCGACGACATGCTGGTCAACCAGCTCCGCCTGCACGTCGCGCTCTAGCCGCTCGCGGAAACCGGCGCTTGAACGATCCAATTCCGATGCGGCATCATTGGATCGTTCAAGTTGCGAGCGTGTTTCGCGCGCTTGCCTCGTGCCGGGCACGCTGAACGAAGGGAACCTCGGTGGCCCTCCAGCCGTTGCTGCACGATCTCGTCGCCTCGGTCTGCGCGCCCACCTCGGCGCTGGCCGGGCGCGACGGGCAGATCCGCGCGACCGGCGTGCAGGGCGCCTTCCACGCCGACGCCCGGGTGCTCTCGGCGGCGGTGCTGCGGCTCGACGACCGGGAGGCCGAGCCGATCGGGCACACCATCGAGAGCGCCGGCCGGGCCCGCTTCGTGTCCCTGGCCCGCCGGCTCGGCGACCCCGGCGCCGACCCGACCGTCCGGATCGACCGGATCCGGGAGGTACGGGCCGCTCGGATCGAGGAGCGGATCGAGATCGCGTCCACCGCGTCCGTCCCGGTCGCCACCACCGTCACCATCGACCTGGCGGTCGACCTGGCCGCGATCGAGCTGGTCAGATCGGGCAGCGCCGGCCGGCCCGTGGCCCCCACGCTGAGCGGTGGCGCCCTCGTCTGGCAGCGCGACGGCATAACGGTCACCGCCGCCGCCGGGGGCGCGGATCCGGGCGCCGGCGGGCGGCTGAGCTGGCGGGTCGAGCTCGCGCCCCGGGAGACCGCCATCCTGAGCTGGGGGCTGGCCGTCGACGACCCCAAGGCCGTCATCCATCCGAGTGTCCGCGCGCACGACTGGTCCCGGCCCGTGGTGCGCGCCGCCGACCCCCGGCTGACCCGGCTGGTCGACCGGTCGCTGGATGACCTGCACGGGCTGCGGCTCGGCGACGGCGACGACACCTACCTCGCGGCCGGCGCGCCCTGGTATCTGACCTTGTTCGGGCGGGACAGCCTGTGGGCGGCGCGGATGCTGCTGCCGCTCGGCACCGAGCTGGCCGCCGGCACGCTGCGGGTGCTGGCCCGCCGGCAGGGCCGCAAGGTCGACCCGAGCACCGCCGAGGCGCCCGGCAAGATCATGCATGAGCTGCGCCGCGCGGAGTTCGCGCTGGACCACAAGAGCCTGCGGCTGCCGGCCGCGTACTACGGCACGATCGACGCCACACTGCTCTGGATCAGCCTGCTGCACGACGCCTGGCGCTGGGGCCTGGCCGACGACCAGGTCGCCGGGCTGCTGCCGAGCCTCGACGCCGCGCTCGGCTGGCTGGACGGTTATGCGGATCCGGACGGCGACGGCTTCCTCGAATATCTCGACGCCTCCGGGCACGGGCTGGCCAATCAGGGCTGGAAGGACTCCGGCGACGCCGTACGGTTCCGCGACGGCCGGCTGGCCGAGCCGCCGATCGCCCTGGTCGAGGTCCAGGGATACGCCTACCGGGCGGCGCGGGACGCCGCGGCGCTGCTGGACGCGTTCCAACGGCCGGGCGGCTCGCGCTGGCGCGATTACGCGGCCCGGCTGGCCGAGAGGTTCCGGGCCGCGTTCTGGGTCGACGGCGGCTACCCGGCGCTGGCCCTGGATCGCGACAAGCGCCCGGTCGACGCGCTGACCAGCAACATCGGCCACCTGCTCGACACCGGCATCCTGACCGTCGACGAGGAGCAGGCGGTCGCCGGCGTGCTCGCCGCCGAGTCGATGTCGGGCGCGTACGGGCTGCGCACGATGTCCAGCGCCGACGGCGGGTACAGCCCGCTGTCGTACCACTGCGGCTCGGTCTGGGCGCACGACACCGCGATCGTCACGGCCGGGCTGGCCCGCGCGGGCTTCTCGGACGCGGCGCAGTCCCTGATCGACGGGCTGCTCACGGCCGGCGAGGCAGTCGACTTCCAGCTGCCGGAGTTGCATTCGGGCGACGCCCGGGCCGATTTCAACCGGCCGATGCCCTACCCCGCGGCGTGCCGGCCGCAGGCGTGGGCGGCCGCCACGGCGATCTCGCTGCTGCAGGCCACGCTCGGTCTCTATCCCGACGTGCCGAACGGGGTGGTCGCGCTCCGGCCGCTCGGCCCGGTGTCGGCGCGCGGGCTGCGGATCGCCGGCGCCCCGGTCGATGTGGAGGTGGCCGCGGACGGCACCGCCACCCTCAGCGGCCTGCCCGCCGGGCTGTCAGTCGAGCAGGGAGTCGATGCCGATGGTCAGGCCCGGCCGGTCCGGAACTGACCGGACGGCCAGCAGCACGCCGGGCATGAAGGAGGACCGGTCCAGCGAGTCGTGCCGGATGGTCAGCGTCTCTCCGTTCGTGCCGAAGAGCACCTCTTGGTGCGCGACCAGGCCCGCGGCCCGGATGGCGTGCACCCGGACGCCGTCGACGTCGGCGCCGCGCGCGCCGGGCAGCTCCTCCTTGGTCGCGTCCGGCATCGGCCCGAGGCCCGCCTCGGCGCGGGCCGCCGCGATCAGCCGGGCCGTGTGGCCGGCGGTGCCGCTCGGGGCGTCCAGCTTGCGCGGGTGGTGCAGCTCGATGACCTCGGCGGAGTCGAAGTATCGGGCCGCCCTCGCCGCGAACTGCATCATCAGCACGGCGCCGATCCCGAAGTTCGGCGCGATCAGCACGCCGACCTCGGGTTTGTGGGACAGCCAGCTGCGCACCCGGGTGAGCCGCTGCTCGGTGAAGCCGGTTGTGCCGACCACGCAGTTGATGCCCTGGTCGACGGCCCAGTGCAGGTTGTCCATGACCACGTCGGGCGTGGTGAAGTCGACGAGCACCTGAGCGCCCGCGTCGGAGGCGTTGAACAGCCAGTCGCCCTGGTCGACCATGGCCACCAGCTCGAGGTCGTCGGCGGCGTCGACAGCCTTGCAGACCTCCAGCCCCATCCGGCCCCGGGCGCCGACGACGCCGACCCGGATCGGTTCCCGCTCGTCTGTCACGTTCGCCAACTTAACCCACCTCACCCTCGGTCTTCACAGCCGGCTTGCTCCACAGCCGTTCGGCGAGCCCGACCAGCAGGAAGGTCACCGCGACGTAGATCCAGCCGACCAGCACGTCGATGACGTAGTGCTCGCCCGAGTAGACCAGGGTGAACGTCATCGCGAGCGGATAAGCGAGCAGAAGTGGCCACCAGCGCTTGCCCACGACCGGCAGGAAAAAAGCCACGGCCATCATCGCGTACGCGGTATGCAGCGACGGCATGGCCGCGACTGGGTTGGACGCCTCGACCTGCAGGGCGTTCAGGGTGTTGCCGGCGCCGTGCAGGCCGATCGCGTTCCAGCCGGCCGTCGAGATCCGGGCGACCGGGTCGCCCAGATAGCCGTGCAGCGCGGCCCACCACGGCGGGGCGGCCGGGTAGAGGAAGTAGGTGATCAGGCCGGCCACGCTGAGCGTGAACCAGCGGCGCATGTAGCGCGCCCACTGCTCCCGGGAACGCAGCCACAGGATGACGGCCACGGTCGGCACCGTCAGGAAGTGCGAGACGTAGACAAGCGAGACCGCCACCTCCCACCACTGCACCTGGCCGGGGTGGTAGAGGTGCTGCTGCAGCCAGACCGTGGGCACATGGCCGCCGAACATCGCCTTGTCAGCGTCGATCATCGCAGTGACGTGCGGCGCGAACAGGTCGTCGGCGTAGCCCCGGGAGACGTTGTAGACCACCAGCAGCAGCGCGATCGGCAGCCAGTCGCGCAGGAACAGCAGGTGCTGCTTCCACGGCAGGTCGCTGCGCCAGGCGATGGTGGCCAGCCAGAGCCAGCCGAACGCGATCAACGGGTCGCTGGTCGGCACGCCGATGAAGTACGTGCCGACCGCGAAGGCGAGCGCCCAGACGACCATGCCGATGATCCGGCGCCGGCGGCGGTCGACGGCCGGCGGCTGGTCCAGCTCCGGTGGGGGGATCAGGGTGGTCACGGCGTCCCAGGTTAGCGGGCGGGGAAAGCCGACTCGTCGAACGGCCCGACCACGGCCAGCGACATCGGCTGGGTGAGCAGGTCGGTGGCGAGCGCGTTCACCTCGTCAAGTGACACCCGGTCGACCCGGGCGAGCAACTCGTCGACGCTCATCAGGTCGCCGTAGAGCAGCTCCGACTTGGCCAGCCGGCTCATCCGCGAGCCGGTGTCCTCGAGGCCCAGCACGTACGAGCCCTTGACCATGCCCTTGCCGCGGGCGATCTCCTCGGGCGTGACGCCGTTGGCCGCGACCGCCGCCAGCTCGGCCCGGATCAGGTCGAGCACCTCGTCGACCTTGCCCGGCGCGCAGCCGGCGTAGATGCCGAACAGGCCGGCCTCGGCGTACTGGCTGCCGTAGGAGTAGACCGAGTAGGCCAGCCCGCGCTTCTCCCGGATCTCCTGGAACAGCCGGCTGGACATGCCGCCGCCGAGCACGTTGTTCAGCACGCCGAGCGAGAAGCGCCGCTCGTCGAGCCGGCCGATGCCGACCCCGCCCAGCACGATGTGCGCCTGCTCGGTGTCGCGGTTACGCACGGCCGTCTGCGCCGAACGGGTCCGCACCCGCTTGGTCGCCGGGCGGTGTGCCTCCGGCGTGGCCGGGGCGGAGTCGAGCGGCGTACCGGCGAGCGCCTTGCGGACCAGCCGGACCACCGTGGCGTGATCGAGGTTGCCGGCCGCCGCGATCACGATCCGCGGCGCGATGTAGCGGCGCCGGTAGAAGCCGTTGATCTGGCTGCGGGTCATCGGCGAGATGGACGCCGCCGTGCCGGAGATGAGCCGGCCGAGCGCGGTCTCCGGGCCGAAGATCGACTCGCTGAAGACGTCGTGCACCTCGTCGCCGGGCTCGTCCTCGTGCATGGCGATCTCTTCGAGGATCACCCCGCGCTCGGTCTCCACGTCCGCCGGGTCGAGGACCGAGTTGGCCACCGCGTCGCAGAGCACGTCCACGGCCAGCGGCAGGTCGGCGTCCAGCACCCGCGCGTAGTAGCAGGTGTATTCCTTCGTGGTGAAGGCGTTGGTCTCGCCGCCGACCGCCTCGATCTCGGCCGAGATGTCCAGCGCCGTGCGCTTCTGCGTGCCCTTGAACAGCAGGTGCTCGAGGAAGTGCGAGGCGCCCGACATGACGGCCGTCTCGTCGCGCGAGCCCACGTTCACCCAGACGCCGATCGAGGCGCTGCGGGTGGTCGGGATGGCCTCAGTGACGATGCGCAGGCCGCTAGGCAGCACTGTCTTGCGTACGCCGCCGGAAAGAGTTTGGGTTTTCATCCGGTTTTGGGCGGCGGCGGGGTGGTTGGATGGGGTGACGACGCGGGCCGGCCTCTCGGCCGGCCCGCGCGAACTCGCTGTCATCTGGTGTGTCAGTTACGGTCGCCGCTGGGCCGCTGCCGGCGCCGGCGCGGCTCGCCGCCACCGTCGCCCTCGCGCCGGGGGCCGCGGTCCTCGCGCGGCGGGCGCGACTCGCCGTCGGCCGCCGGGGCCGCCGCGGGCGCCTCGGCACCCTCGGGACGGACCTTGTCGAGGTAGATCTTGCCGCGGTTGTCGATGTCCGCGATGGACACCTCGACCTTGTCGCCGACGTTGAGGAAGTCCTCGACCTTGTCGACGCGCTTGCCGTCGCCCACCTTGGAGATGTGCAGCAGGCCGTCGCGACCGGGCAGCAGCGAGATGAACGCGCCGAACGCGGCCGTCTTCACCACCGTGCCGAGGAACTTGTCGCCCATCTTCGGCAGCGTCGGGTTGGCGATCGCGTTGATCCGCTCGACCGCGGCGTCGGCC
>Ga0307513_10009509_pt1 | contig 12293 bp, 8 predicted proteins | sample 15_EM_MG_FD_202174 | JGI IMG/M metagenome (GOLD analysis project Ga0307513, IMG submission 202174) | Populus trichocarpa ectomycorrhiza microbial communities from riparian zone in the Pacific Northwest, United States - 15_EM | ecosystem: Host-associated > Plants > Roots > Unclassified | place... | reverse complement strand
CCCCGGCTCTCCGGCATACACCATGGTTTACTCTGTTTTTTGGGTGGTGGGATTAGTCCCATATACATTGATCATGTATAGTGGGCTAAACCCCAGTTTGAAGGCTTGGGGGTAGCAGCTACAGGTGTGGACAAGTTGGCTCACATGCGCGATCTGCACTCCACACCTGTGTTCAGAAGCTCACGTTCGACTTGGTATGTATTATTCAAACGTGCTACAACATGGTTCTGACGTATGGCACACAGGCCGCATTATGGGACCATACATTTGGTGGTGCAACTCTCATCATTCACGTTGAGGGCACTACCCATCCCAATGCACCCAGGCGGCCTGAATACATCAAGTCAGACATCTACTTTCCTGGTTATTTAATCGAAGAGGACCCCCGGCTTTCACCCATCATCTCCGAACTGGTTCAAAAATATATTATCAACATTGGCATGCCAGTTATTGAATGGTGGGAACGATGTGGAAGATCGATTTGGTTGATGACTCAGGGTGAAGGCGGCCAAGTTCCCCTTCCATATCCATCACAGCCTATCCAACCACAGGTGACACCCAGAGGTTCTAGTACCTTCGTTTACAATGGCCGCCCACTCAGCTCTGATCGCCGTGTCATCGTCGTCGATGAATATGAGGAGGAGGAGTTGACTTCCACCATGGTGGAACTGCTAAACATGATCGAGGAACGCGATAACTTCAAGTCTCAGGTCAACAATGTGCAATCTGCACTCGCTATAACTGAGAAGGCTCTTTGCGATTCCCTGGCCCGCGAAGAGCAGCTCAAGTCTGAGCTGGACAATACCAGGGCTATGGTATCCACTTGCATCGACGGTGCTGATTCCAATACCATTGTCAGTCGTCAACACCTCAAGGATCCAATTCGTCATACTTCCCCCTGTCTTCATGTCGCACGTCATACTTTGCCTATTTCTCACCTGACAACTCCCAGTTTTCACGATCAGTTTGATCGTTTCAGCCATATATCTCCAACGCCTCCCTCTCATCGTGGTAATGCCTACGCATCTCCATCTTCCGCAAATCTGGTAAGCCGCAGGTTATTCCCCAATGCTGTGGCTTCGCCCTCTCGTTGCAAAGGTTCCTCCGAATCTGATGGATCTGCCCCTGCCCCTGCCTCTCATGTGATTGATGCACTGGCAGATTACTACAATTTTTTGAACTCCCACAAGATCATACATTTACGGTCCACCCTGGATGTCATTCGTCACGCCAGCCCTATCTTGACCTGGGCCTTGCAGCTTGAAGACGCTGGCGTACCTTTGGATCTAATTGATTCCGTTATGACCTTAATGGTTGCTGCTAACGCCTAATTGTTTTATTTGCCACAATGTTCCTTGCTTGACCTTTGAAAAAAAAAATTATATGTTTTCTATTACATCAACCCTATTTCTATGCAGTTTCTGATTTGAGTGGCACAGGATCTTCAGATACTTTTGTATGCCTTTAGGAGAATTCTTTTGTATGCCATGTTGGACGTTTCAATATATTTTCTTGACCCTAGTTGCCACCCTTCACAGCGTTGTAAGTAATTAAGAGAGAGGGAAAGTATGTAGCTGCAAAAAATGCCTTACACAAATTCTTACGCAAAATCTCTTCGCCTTCCTGCTTCACACAAGCGGCACACTGTCTCTCGAAGGGCCCCTCTCACTGATTCCCAGCGCAAAGAAAGGTCCACTGCATCACAGAAGCGTCAGGATGAGATCGATGAAGCTGTTTGTGACTGGAAAGCTAACACATTAACATTGGCTACGGACTTGGCGCGTCGTTTTAACAAGAAACGTTGGTATTTCCTCAACCTCTTTTTTCAAGGTGGCGTTCACTAGGAATTATCACAGGTAACCCTGGGGTATTCCAGGGCTACCCATACCCGTACCCAAGAAAACCTGTAAGTACCCGCATTCAAGGGTAGGGGTTTCAGCGGGTTGGGGTCTGGGTTTTGTAAAAACCCGGGGGTACTCCAACCCGTGTGCAGGTATGCCTCCAAAACTGACTAAGAAACCTCGCAACAGCAGTGCAGGTGTCAATTGACACTGCCGTGCAGCATTGCGAGGTTATGGATTCAGGGATGTTGGGAAAACGGGGTCGAAATGATATTAAAATCATCTCTCCAGCTTGCTGTTGCATGCGAGGAAGGTGGAGGACACACAAACGGGGTCGAAATGCCATAAGAATCCACCCCTGGCTTGCTGTTGCGTGCGAGGGAGGAGGAGGAGGCACTTGGTTCGAGGGAGGCGGTGACGTGGCGTGTTTGTGGGAGAAACAGTCGTGGTTTGTAAATGCAGAAATGTTGTGTTTACACCTCATCTTGTCTTACTCGTATAAAAGTTTTCGATTCACACACCCAATACACCTGGTGCTAAGCCCTAGAAAAACTGAATACATGCAAGGAACTCTGACAACAGAAAACTCCAAGTGGTTGTACAGTCGAACGAGCCTCGAAAGATAATCCTGGACAGCGCGACGAGTAATCGGTGTGTCGGGTTGGATCCACGACACCACTTTGGGCGTATATAGACCCAGGAACGCTGCTCGGCCTCGGTGTGCGTGCTTCTCTTTTCTCGCAAGTCCTTCGCCATCCCTCACCAATGCCTTGAACCCTTCGAATATTCTTCCAGGTAATTATTTGGTAATTATGTTGTATCTTGTCGACTTGACCAGGTGGCATTCATTTCTCGGACGATGAAGGTTCAACGAAGAATGAAGGGGCTGCGACGGTTCCTATACGCATTCTCCGGTGCCATATTTGAATTCGCCCCCACCCATCCCAACCTCGGGCGGCCAATCGTCAGTGCGACTTCATGAAATATGGGACCTTGAATATGGGATGGAGAAGATTAGAAGGTGGACGTAGTGGCAGTGGCAGCGAGGAGGCGCAAGAGTTTAGAGGGCAAAGAGTTGGATTTTGGGTTTGAGTGGATGATCGTTTAAAAGAAGTCAAGTCGCACCACCTTTCTTCATGCCCTCAATATAGGCTATAGCTCATGTCCCGCTCCATCCAGTCAGTCTCTTCCCACCTGCTCCCCCGCCTCGCCTGAAGGAAAAGTGATCGAACGTTCTGTTGATTCAGCAGAAGACTGCGCGAGTGTCCGTGGAAATTAAAGTTCGATGGGTGGTAGTATAATATTGATTGTCATCAATATCATAAGGTCTGTTTTAGGAGACTAGGTGGTAGTATGGACACGCCTTAAGCAGGCTGTAGTCGAACATGAAATCCACACTTCGTCAATCCATCTTCGCAGTTACTTACCGTCTTCTTTGTACCAACAACCGTGTTCCGCGATTGCGCCCCTAAGAAACGGAACCTGAGCCTCGGAGGGAATGAAGACGATTTTCGAGATGAGGTTGAGGGGCTCAAGACAGACTGTAATACGACGGCTCCTCGCCCTCCACTGGCATTGACAAGAGATCGGAAGTTGGCGATGACACCGAAGAATTTGATCTAGGGTTATGCCGTCAGATTTGACATGAGGCAGTTCCTTGTACCTGACAGGCCAAAACAGATCGCGTGCGTTATCCGACGCTGCCTCTTACCATGTCGACACCCCCAGACAAAGAACGATTGCTGGGGAAACGCTTCAAACAGAAGTTGCGTTCAGTATTCTCATCTAAAAGTTGCAACTCGGATGTGCCGGATGCACGACCCACAAGCACTAATGTTCCTTCCACCGCAACTTCGGCTCCTCTTTCAGTCTCTTCAACCCAGAGCGATACCTCTCGTGTTCATCTCGTCCAAGAAAATGTCATCGCGAATCCACATTCAACAGTGCAAGGCTCCATGGGTATAGGTGAGCTTATCAGCTATCCCTCGTACTTCGATCGAGCCCTCATCCCTCCTCCCAGATCGTGGATCCGATGTGGACGCGGTGGTGCCTACCAACTCTCCACCTCCCCATGAGATCCAAGGAAATCCTGCGTCGGAAATATCAATGGGAGGAGGTACGTACTCGATCCTTGCATATCATCCAAGCCTTAACACGGCTCCCAAGTTGTTAACCCCACGTCCGGCATGGCCCCGCCGATTAACGCTTCGTTCCTTGCTACTCAGGCCACTGGGTTTTCGACTCCCGCAAATGTTACGACGAGTGCCAGTACGTCGTCATTAAAATCGTGGTTAACAGTAAAAGGTATTCACTACTACCCACAGGTCGCAATCGCCAACAGAACTCGATGAAAAAGGATAAGCTTAAAATGGCTTGGCATGGCGTCGAAGTGCTTCTCAAGAAGGCTGAGAGGCCGCTAGCTGGAACCCCCTTCCAGACTCCTGTCGCCGCAGTTAATGTCCTTATTGAGCTCGGAAATGTATGTCCCTCTCTCTTATTCTTTATACTACGTTTGCTAACAATTGTCGTAGGCCGTTGTCGACAACAAGGACGTGCTAGAAGAACTCGTGACTAGAACTGCGGAACGCCTCGCTGTTGTGAATACGGCGTTGGTGAACGAGGACGAGGTAGTATCAAGGGAGATGGTAGAGCGCTTTGCTGGGTGCGCTCAATGCTACCTCTCAACATTTTGGTTCTGATATTATGCAGGATACTCATTGATAATGTTCTCGAACTCAACAAGATGTTGAACAGGGGGGTGTGGAAGAGGGTTCTGGAGAACGAAGAAGACAAGACAAAAATCGCAGAGATCTTCAAGCGGATCGACGAACATACAAAGAATTTCCATGTGCGTTCGCCTACATATTTCGACCAATAAAGATCTTGGTGGCTAATGTTCCCCAGCTCAAAATCATGCTAACCATTGACAGGAACACGCGTGGCTTGCGCGATTCACTAGCCGTATGTTTTTCAAAAAAAGCTTGATGGGCAACACAATTTGACGTTACTCTAGCGATTGCAGCTAGACAGCTGGCCTCGCTCTTCCAAAGCTCTCTACAACGCTGATATCGAAGGGGCGGGAACAATGTCTCGCAGGGCTTGCACGCCAGGGACACGTGTTGCCATCCTTGACCGCATCTACCATTGGGCCCAGGATCCATTGCCCAACAGCCCACGGGTCTTCTTGTTGAGTGGTAATGCAGGCTCAGGCAAGTCGACAATTGCCAACACCGTAAGCCACCATTTCGACATGGATGAAGAAACCCTGGACAGCGAGGTGCCAAATATCCTTCGAGCCACCTATTGTTGCTCTCGTCAGTTTGACGACACGAGGCGGCAGAAGTACATTATTCCCACTTTAGTATACCAGCTTGCACGTCGCTCGAAATCCTATGCGCGTGCTTTGCTTGATGCTGACAAGTTCGACTCGGTGGAGATACCCTCGAAGCAGATGCAGGACCTGTTTGTTAGCCCTTGGCAGCAATCTGCTGGTAATCGCCCCCACGACTTACCACCATACCTGATTGTAGTTGATGCCTTGGACGAGGTTGATGACGGAGGAGGCTTGGCCTTCCTTCAAGCACTGCTTACAACAATCCAGAAGGGCCACTTGCAAGGCCTCAAGTTTTTTGTCACAAGTCGAGAAGATGACAAAGTTGCTTTGCTTTGTGACCAGTTTTCCTCTGATGTTGTGTGTCGTCTACACAAGGTGGCTAAAGAAGAAGTCAGTGCAGATATTTTGAGATACTTGGATGCTGAGCTTCCACTTTTGGACAAAAGTGAACGTGCAGAACTTGCACAACAGGCTGGGGGTCTATTCATTTATGCAGCAACTGCTGTGAGATATATGACACCACAGGCTGGATTGACTAGAAAAGAACAACTTACTCTGATGGGGAGCCTGCTTGGTGATAACTGTGGTCCCAAACCATGGGATTCCAGTGAAGGTCCTGAAGAAACACTGCAGGTTGATATCTTATACCGGCAGATTCTTTCTGAAGCATTTGGAAAGCTGAAAAATGAGCTTCGCCTTGCTCGCTTGAGGATTCTATATACTTTCCTCTGTACAAAAGAGCGTGTCTCCACATCAGTTGCTGCAGGACTGCTTTCTGATGCTTCTAACTCTTCTGATATGGTTGAACGTGCCAAACAGGTTGTTAGTGACCTTCATGCAGTTCTCTATATTGATAATGGCAAAGTTTTATGGTATCATGCCTCATTTCCAGACTTTATTTTTACACAGGCTCGCTCAAAATTCCAAATCATGCCCACCACACATTTAAGCACTTCCTCAATATATATTGTTGATATGTCTTGTAATCAAGCTTCCCATCATGCTCTTCTCACCCACTCCTGCTTTCACATTATGATGTCAGGTCTTCACTTCAACATTTGCAATCTGCCTTCATCATTCCTTTTTGACTCTGAGGTGCCCAATCTTCAAGTTGAAGAGAAGATCTGTGATATTCTGAGGTACACCTGTCAGTACTGGGCTGAACACATGACCCAAGCTGCACCTAGTCAGCATAAGGCTCTACAAACACATATAGTGAAATTCCTTCATACTTGTGTCCTCTTCTGGATTGAGGCTATGAATCTACTGCAGGTATCTTCTCAGTGTACTCGCCTGCTTCAAAAAGTTCGTAACTGTATTTTGGAGGTGAGAAAACTATATTTTTAACATACTTCAATTAATATCATAACATTGGAAAAAATAGCATAATAGTGATTGTTCAGATCTTGCAAAAGACATTCTTGATGCTGCTAATTTTGTTAAATATTTCACTGCAAGTCCAGCAGCACCCTCAACCCCCCATCTATATATCTCAGCATTGGCAACATGGTCCAAGCATAGCTTCATATCTCAAACATGGATAAAAAAATTTCCCTTTATCCCATCCCTCACTCATGTCAGAGGCAATATAACAATGCCACTTATGGCTATAAAGACTAAAGGTCGCATCCTTTCTGTTGCATTTTCAAAAGATAGTCGTAAAATTGTCTCTGGCTCAGATGCCTGCCGTGTGCAGGTGTGGGATGCCTCAACAGGTGCAGAGATACAACATTTAAATGGCCACACTGATGAAGTTAATTCTGTTGAATTTTCACATAATGGCACCAGTATTGTCTCTGGCTCAGATGACAAGTCTGTGCGAGTGTGGGATGTCTCAACAGGTGCAGAGCTGCACCAGTTAAGTGGCCATGCTGACAGAATCAATTCTGTTGCATTTTCACATGATAGCACTCATATTGTCTCTGGGTCATGTGACAAATCTGTGCGAGTGTGGGATGCTTCAACAGGAGCACAGCAGCAGCAGTTAAATGGCCACACTGACTGGGTCAGATCTGTTGCATTTTCACATAATGATGTTTATATTGTTTCTGGCTCAGATGACAAGTCTGTGCGAGTGTGGGATGCCTTGACAGGTGCAGAGCTACACCAGTTAATTGGCCACACTCAAAGAATCAATTCTGTTGCATTTTCACATGATAGCACCTATATAGTCTCTGGGTCATGTGATACATCTGTCCAAGTGTGGGATGCCTCAACAGGTGCAAATCTACAGAAATTAAATGGCCATACTGACTTTGTCAATTCTGTTGCTTTTTCACATAATAGCAACAGTATTGCCTCTGGCTCAGATGACAAGTCTGTACGAGTGTGGGATACTTCAACAGGTGCAGAGCTGCAGCAGTTAAATGGCCACATTGACTTTGTAAATTCTGTTGCTTTTTCATTTGATGGTATCCACATTGTCTCTGGTTCAGATGACCAGTCTGTGTGGGTGTGGGATGCCTCAACAGGTGCAGGGCTGCAGCAGTTAAATGGCCACACTAGCTGGGTCAGATCTGTTGCATTTTCACATGATAGCACTCAAATTGTCTCTGGTGCAGATGACAAGTCTGTGCGAGTGTGGGATGCCTCAACAGGTGCAGAGCTACAGTGTTTAAATGGCCACACTGATGAAGTTAATTCAGTTTCATTTTCATATAGTAGCACTTGCATTGTCTCTGGCTCAGATGACAAGTCTGTGCGGGTGTGGGATGCCCTGACAGGTGCAGAGCTGCACCAGTTAAATGGCCATACTCACAGTATCCGATCTGTTGCATTTTCATATGATGGTATCCACATTGTCTCTGGCTCCTGTGATAAGTCTATACGAATGTGGAATGCCTCAACAGGTGCAGAGCTGAAACAGTTAAATGGCCACACTGATTGGGTCAAATCTGTTGCATTTTCACATAATGGCATCTATATTGTTTCTGGCTCAGATGACAAGTCTGTACGAGTGTGGGATACTTCAACAGGTGCAGAGTTGCAGAAATTAACCAACCACACTAAAAAAGTTAATTCTGTTGCATTTTCACATCATGATGTCCATATTGTCTCTGGTTCAGATGATAAGTCTGTGCGAGTATGGGATGCCTCAACAGGGGCTGAGCTGCAGCAGTTAAATGGCCACACTGGCTTTGTCCTTTCTGTTGCATTTTCACATAATGGCACCTTTATTCTCTCTAGTTCATCTGATAGGTCTGTGTGGGTGTGGAATACTTTGACAGGTGCAGCACTACACCAATTAAATGGCCATGGTGGCTATGTCAGATCTGTTGCATTTTCACATGATGGTAGTCACATTGTTTCTAGTTCAGATGACAAGTCTGTGCGGGTGTGGAACAGAATGCATCATGGTATTCTTTGGACTTCTACTATGAATGGTTGGATTATATCACTTTCTGGCCAAGATCATCTAATGTGGATGCCCCAAGGCATTCGTGAAATCACACATCATCCATACTGTACCCTTATTATTTCTCAAAAAGGCTATGTACACTTAGACCTTCAAAGTTGCAAATTAGGTAGTAACTGGGCAGAATGTTATAAACCATAGTTTGTAGTCATTGTGTATTCTTTGCAGGCTTGTGGACAATTATCTCCAAATAAATAAATAAACCTCTTATCCACTTCTTAACAAGGATATATATGATTTGAGAGACAAGCTTCAAGATTAGCAAAAAGAGAAGGTCACTTGTATGCAATTGTAAATACATATACAAGCCACAATTATAATACCTACATTATATTTGGTTGTATGTAGAGTATTATAATTTTGACTTGGTTGCAATATCTACAATTGCATACAAGCAACCTCCTCTTTTGCTGATGACTTATCTTGAAAGACAAACTATTGATCTATTTATCTTAGCATACCTTAAAGATGCTTTAGAGAGCCAACAAAAGGTCTTAGGGCCTGTTTGGTTCCCGGCTTTTTAAAAAGCCGCCTGCCAAATATTCGGCTTCGGCAAATTTTCAGGGCTTTTGGGAAATGGAAGCCGAGGTGGTGTTTGGTTGCACTCGGCTTTGACTTTCCATATGACAGCCCCAGCTTTTCGCCTGCATCATATCTCTGGTTCGTCTGCCACGTCACCGCCCTTTTCTACACTCATTACATTGACACACACTTTTAATGGTTTATACCTCTTACTTTTTTATACATGCTTACTATAATATCCCCCCAATAAGGCTCCAGAAGTGCATATGGGTGTTTTTGGTGTTGAAGTAAGTAGTGGTTATGAAGCAGCTACAAGATTGTACCTTGCATGAGACCTTTTTAGTGGGTTTCTGTGGCTGACAGCCACGAGTGACATTTATGAACCATTTCCGTATATATCTGTACCATAATTGCATAGAATGAAAGTGAAAGAGGGTGAAAATGTCAAGTTGAACCAAAGTCAAACAGCTATCTAATTACTGTGACCGAATGTGACTCTATCCCAAAACCCGTGGGAGTCGGCTTTGATGCAAACCAGGTTTTGGAAAACCGAAGCCGAATTGGATTCGGGAAAAAAAAGCCAGGAACCAAACAGGCCCTTAAGAATTTAATCCAACACCTGAGGTTGTGTTTTTTTATTTTGTTATTTTGCTAAACCAGCCACTTACATGATTCAGCTGCATTTTCTATATGTGGCAATGTGATATCATTTCATCAACTTTCCCTCTCTGAAATGACTGGAAAGCATTGAAAACCCAATTTCCAGGCACTTGCTCAAGTTCTGCACATGTGAGATATAAGATAATCCTAAATTATTTGAAGGTAAGTATAGCACTGGAATCAAGACCCAAATCACATAGATACCAATTAGAGGTTATACTAGGCAGAAGGTCATCTGGCCTCAGCAATTTGCATGTAAAAAATGTTGATTTTCACAAAAAAAGATTGCAAAGGACTATACAGAATCAAGATACCTCTTGTGAGGTACAAGTTCCTGAAAAATAAAAATCGGAAAGTCTGATCTGTCATGATAGAAACAAGGGCTGTGCCTTAATTAAATGAACAACCTTCAGCAATTGACCTGTCATCATGAAATCAGGGTACTATTAAATCCCCTTGGAAACATCATGACGCTCCTGAAATTTGATTGTCTGGTTTCCAAGGTGCTTAGCTAATGACAGATCTTAAATGTCAAGGGGGTCCCAGACCGAGATTCCCAAACTGGGGGGTGGTAGGTAGATCGGGCCACCAGGCTGCGAAAAAAAAAATTGGACCCACCCAAAAAATCATGTTCAAAGGTGATTTTTACTATGTCCAGTGCAGATGCAAACTTTCAGTGTGTATTTATGAGCCTTACTAATGTGCAAAAGGGAGAATACCACTTGAATACCACACGATATGTTCATCAAGCCCTGCTGTAAACAAGTGTCAACACCTCCACTATGGCTATGAGACAAGATGGGTGAGCTTTTCTTGTCTGGGGAAAACTTCAACCACTAGTACTGACAGAATTAAATGGTGCTAGTACCACCTTGAATGCTTAAATTTGCATATAGCGCCCAAAAATTGGATCTGCGAGACGTGCTTATCGGCTCGGGCAATGGCGATGATGTAATATTACCATATATATCGATGTGCCTGATTACGTAGGTAGGTAGGTCGCCCAAAACCTGGCGAGATAAAAAATTGGACCCTAGTTATTTTTTTCTGGTCGGCGTACCCCCTTGTTAAATGTATATAAATACCTCTAGAATTTTTTGGTTCAAATGAGTTATCTTGCTCCAACCCCCACCTTTCTCATGCCTCACACTTCACACCTTGGGAGACTGAACAAGCACAAGAAGTGCAGGGATTGGCCAAAGTATCTATCTCCCTGGTGAACATCTCTATTTTTTTTTACTTTCTTGTGTCGTTTTTCTTTGCCATGCACATGGTGAAAGAAGGAAAAAGAGTCTACAAGGAAGTAAGAAAAAAAGTAAATCATCATCAGGGAGATAGGTGCTCTGGCCTATTTCTGCACTACTTGTGCTTCTTCAGTCTTTCAAGTTTGGGGGTGAGGTGTGAGGCATGAGGTAGGTTGGAATGGTAGAATTTTCAGATCATAATTGGAACTCCAGTTACAGGACTAGAATAAAAACAGTTACCTAACCCAAAGGCCTTTGGGATGCCTTGCTAGTGTTCATGTGTCCACACAGGTGCTGTAGACTGTAGTTGAGAAATATTTCAATGAATTTCCGTGCAAGGGTGAGGCAGAGGAGGGCACAGTTGCCAGTCATACAGAAGGTGAGGCTTTGCATGTAGACAAGTTGGAATCCTGATCTTTGCCATTCGGAGTCCTCAACTATGCAGTTGGCATTTGGTAAATTTGCGACCCTTCCTCGGGAATAGTTTTGTGGTCAAACAAATACTGACCAAGGAAGACAATGTTCCCAGTATGTCGATGCCAACCCGACCCTGGCAGCCGCACTTTCAAACATGACTGTGAAATTGGCCATCTACAAACCATTCCATTGTCCTGCGCCTTCGCCCTGCAAAGACATTGCACTCAATCTTGATTTCAACTTCACGGAAGTGATGAAAGATCACGTGTACGTATGACGAGAAATATCAGTTTTTCCAACTGTTCTTGTTCCTCTGGCTTCCGAATCAATACTTCAACACTACACACTCCTTAAATAATAAACTCAGGGAAAATGCCAAATTCTATCTTCGGTCGCTCACCGCACCGCACCGTATTCATCGCTGTTGCCAACGAAATGACGACATGAGGCAAGTCGGATCCTCGTGGTGAGAATTCCCGGTGTCAAAATGCTAAACGTTGATAGGTCCTTGTACAGTGGGCGCCTTGTCCCCACTGAACCTTGTATTTGGGAGCACCGGTTCCGCAAACTCTCCATCCAGACTCATACGTTCACCATCTCTTTAACGACCTCTACGCCTTTCCCCCTCAATTTCTCTCTTCCCCTGATCAAGAACGAATGTCGGTCGCCTCAACCGCACCACACTCTCCCCGGAATCACCACGGACATAACTATCACACTTACAACCAAAACTCCAATCACCACCTCCAACCGCCACCTCCGCTCGCAAACGGACATGGCCCACCCCCGATGCCCGGTGGCCGCTCACACAATCCCCCACCCAAGACTACCAAGTCAGTAGGGCACACCGTTTCGTACGC
>Ga0307513_10009508_pt1 | contig 12295 bp, 8 predicted proteins | sample 15_EM_MG_FD_202174 | JGI IMG/M metagenome (GOLD analysis project Ga0307513, IMG submission 202174) | Populus trichocarpa ectomycorrhiza microbial communities from riparian zone in the Pacific Northwest, United States - 15_EM | ecosystem: Host-associated > Plants > Roots > Unclassified | place... | reverse complement strand
AGATCATGCGCGGCGGCCTCGACGTGTTGACCGCGCACGGCGTCGCGCTGCTCGGCGGCCACAGCGTAGACGATCCGCAGATCATGTTCGGCTACTCGGTGACGGGGCTGATCGATCCGCGCCGCGTCATCACCAATCGCGGCGCGCGCCCCGGCGACGCCCTCATCCTGACGAAACCGCTCGGTACGGGCGTCGTCTCCACCGGCATCAAGTTCGGCAAGGCGAACGAAGCGATCATGCGAGCGTCGCTCAAGACGATGCTGCTCGCGGGGCGCGAGGCGTCCGAGTTGATGCAGGAGTTCGGCGCGCACGCCGCGACCGACGTGACGGGCTTCGCCCTCCTCGGCCACGCGTGGGAGATGGCGCGCGGGAGCGGCGTAACGATTGAGATCGAAGCGGAGCGCGTGCCCACCATCGAGGGCGCGCTCGAACTCGCGGCGCAGGGTTTGTTGACGAGCGGCGACAAGTCGAACCGTCTCTACGTCGGCGACGACATAGAGATCGGCGTCGAGGTGAGCCAACCGCTCGCCAGTCTCTTCTTCGACCCGCAGACGGCGGGCGGCCTTCTCATCGCAATTGACCCGGCACGCGCCGACGCCCTGCTCGCGCGCCTCAACGAAATTTACCCTGACGCCGCGCGCATCGGTCGCATCGGCGAGCGCGGCGCGCATTCCATCGTCGTCAGATGACGGACGCACGCTTCGAGTCGGGCGCGCCCGCCTACGCCGCCTATTTGCAGACCGCAGAGGGGCGGCTGCGTCTCGACATCGCGTGGGAAAATTTTCTCTCCGCCATCGATGAAGCAAACGAAGCGCGACCGCGATCCGTTGCGCCATCTACCGCGATGCCCGACGCGGAGACGAAACTTGACGGCGCGGAAGCTACGACGCATGACGGCGCGGGAGAGACAGCGAGTGGCGGCGCGGGAGAGGTGAAACGCGTGCTCGATCTCGGCGGCGGCACGGGCGCGCTCGCCTTGCGCTTCGCCGCGCACGGCTGGCACGCGTCAGTCGTTGATCCATCGGCGACGATGCTCGCGCTCGCCGCCGACGCCGCCCGCGCCGGAACGCTCGACGCGCGTCTCACCTTTCATCAATCCGCAGCCGAAAACGCGCATGAACTTTTCGCGCCGCAGACGTTCGACGCGGCGGTCTGTCACAACGTCCTCGAATACGTCTCCGACCCGCACGCCTCTGTGCGTGCTCTGGCCATGCTCGTCAAACCGGGCGGCCTCGTCTCGCTCGTCGCGCGCAACCGCGCGGGCGAGGCCATGCGCGCCGCCCTGAAAGCTCACGATCTGGACGAAGCGGAGCGAGCGCTCACGGCCATGCAGGTCAACGAATCTCTCTACGGCGGTCCGGCGAGACTTTACGACGCGCGGACGCTCTCCGGGTTAGCGACCGGCGCGGGGCTGTCGGTGTTCGCCGAACGCGGCGTGCGCGTCGTCGCGGACTATCTGCCCGCCTCGCTCTCCGACACGCCGGAAACTTACGCGCGCCTGCTCTCGTTTGAACGTACGCTCGGCGCGCGCCCCGACTTCGCCGCCGTCGCGCGCTACACGCAGATCATCGCTCGCGTTTAATGTCTCGCCGGGGCGGCAACGGCGGCGAGCGACGGCTCATCGTACCTGTCGCTTAATACTTTTTAAGAGGACAACACCGACGTGCAACGCAACGCGCTGACACTTTTCATCAAAGCAATTCTGTGCGTCGCGGCGTCGTTCACGCTGCTCGGCGCGTCGCTCGCTTTCCAACAGCCCGGACACGCGCCCGGCAAGTCGAAGCCCTCCGTCGCGTCGCCGCCGCAAGTCGCGCCGCCGAAGGAGTCTGACAAACTCGACCGCCCGACGAGCGACCCTTACACGGGCAGCCTCTCGATCTTCGAGGACGCGAAGCGCGAGGAGAAACTTCAGATCAACCGCGTGATGGATATTTTGCAGATCAGGGAAGGCTCGCGCGTGGCCGACATCGGCGCGGGTTCGGGTTGGTTCACGGTGCGCGCCGCGCGGCGGGTCGGAGCGAAGGGCACGGTCTACGCCGTAGAGATCAACCGCGAGTATCTCAAGCACATCGAAGAACGCGCGGCGCAGGAGGGACACGCGAACGTCCGCGCGGTGCTCGGCAAAGAAGACGACCCGCTGCTGCCCGAAGCGGGCGTTGACGCCGTGCTCTTGCTGAAAACCTACCACGAGATCGCCGAGCCGATCCGGCTGATGCGCAACCTGCGCCGCTCGCTCAGCGCGGGCGCGCTCGTCGGCATCATCGACCGCAACGGCGCGGGCGACGACCACGGGTTGGACGACCGGAAAGTGATCGCGGAAGCCGAACGCGCGGGCTTCACACTCGTCGAACAACACGACTTCGTGAAGCCCGACAAGATGGATTATTTTCTCGTCTTCCGCGCGCGTGATTAGTCTTGGTTAATTAGACGGAGATTGCCGCCGCGCCTGCGCCCCGTGAAGGGACGGTTGGAGCTGTTCGGCTCGCCCTCTCCGGGAAAGACGCCGCGCGCGACGGCGAGGCGCGCGGGCAGCCGGAGTTCGGGACGTTGCAGCCTGTCGGCGGCGGCGCGTGCGTGGTCGAAATCGACGGGCGCGAGCGCGGCCAGCGTCTCGTTGACTTGCATGGCGATTGAAGCCCACAGGTAGCCGTCCTGCCCTCGGAGTTCGTCCTGCGTGAAAGCATCCTGCCCGAAGCCGTCGAGGATGGCCGCCGCCGCGACGAGTTCGTTGAGGTGCGTCACGCTCGCCTCGATGATCTCGAAGGCGCGCGGCGGCGCGAGCGCTGCGTAAGTGTGAGCCAGTTGCAACTGCATGGCGAACTGCGTGTGGCCTTTCGCGCGCCCGCCCGTCAAGTTCCAGGCTTCGTCCAGAAAGCCGACCGCCGCCTCCTTGTTGCCCTTCCCCGAGGTGACGCGCGCCAGTTGCAACAACATCCCGACGCGTTCCTCCACCGACTTGATGCGGGCGAGGAACGCCTGCGCCTGTTCGATCTTGCCTTCCGATATGGCGCGCCAGAACATCTGTTGATCGAGTTCCTTCAACATCTGCTCGCGTTGGCGCGTGCCGTCGATGTTGTTGTTGATGATCTGCCGCGCGCGATCCGGGTTGCCGTCGTTAAAAGCTTTCCAGGCCGCCGTGCGATAGAGTTGCTGCCGCATCTCCGGCGCGGCCTTCGCCGCCGCTTCGATCATCGCTTCCGGCGTGCCCGTCTCCAACACCTGCCGCAACTCGCGCGGGTTGCCCTCGGCTCTGCGCTCGACGCCTTCGAGACGGCGGCGCATGGCCGCAGCCTGCGCGGGCGCGTAGCGTTCGACCTCCGGCATCAACTGCCGCACCGTCGATAACAGCCCGGTCATGTTGCCCCGGCGCGAACTGCCCGTGCTGTTGACCGCCGCGTTGACGACCAGATTGACGAGATCACGCCGCGTCGCTTCGTCCAACTGAAGACGACGCGAGTTGTTTTGACTGGCGGGAATCGTCGTCTGGCCGTTGGCCGTGGTCGCATTCTCCGCCGTGCGCGTCGAGATCAGGAGATGGTTGACGATGTTGACCGCCTCGTAGTCAACGGCGAGGTTCGCGGTGCGAAGTTTCTTGACGATGCCTGCGGTGAGCCGCGCCGCGCCTTCCGGGTCGCGCGTGCGCAGTTGATCGAGCAGCGGCATCAGGTTCGAGGAGAGGCCGCGACTCAACACCTCTTCGGCGATGCGCAAGGCTTGCTGCGGGTCGCGCGCGGCGATCTGGTGTGCGAGTTGCGCTTCCAGCATCAGTTCCTGATCGGGCTGGCGGAAGTTTGCGCCGGGCTGCACGGGCGGGGGCGGCAGGCGCGTCGCGCGCAGGAATTCGAGCGCGCTTTTCGGGTCGCGCTCGGAGATGACGCCGAGCATTCGCTGGCGCAACTGCGTGATCGAGTTGATGAGATTGTAATACTGCGGGTCGTCCGTCTCGATGCCGCTCGTGACAGCGGACAGATCGTTTGCCGCCATGTTGAAAATCTCGCGCGCGCGCTCCTGATTGCGCGGCCACAGAATCTCCGCCGCGGACGCCTGAATGCGGATGCGGTTCTCCACGAGTTTCAGCGAAGGCGTCTCGCCGACCACTTCGTCGAGCAACGCCAGAGCTTTCCGCTCAAGCTCCGCCTGCCCGGCGATCTGCTCGTCGGTCTTCACGGCGGTCGGCGCGGCTATCGGCTCCTGGGCGATTGCAGACGCAGCCGACAGCGAAGAGGCGAGAAGGAGCGCGGCGAGTGTTCTTGTGTATTTCATAAAAGCGTTGAACTGTTGTCGTCATTATCGAGTGGGCGATCAGGTTCGCTCCCATGCGATGCGCGCGACGGTGTAAAGGATGCGCGTCGCGGCGCGGATTGTGCCCCGCAAACTGCCCGACACTTTCGACTCGCCGCCCGCGCGGCGACGATGCTCGACCGGCACTTCGAGGATGCGCAAGCGGGCGCGCGCCGCACGCATCTGCATCTCCAGATTCCAACCGTAAGTTTCCTCGCGCATCGGCAGGCGCGCGAGCGCGTCGCGGCGGATGGCGCGAAACGGGCACATGTCCGTGTAGCCGACGCCGTAGAGCGCACGGAGCAGAAGTCCGGCGGCGCGTCCGGCGAAGAGTTGTGAAACGTTCATGCTGCCCGGCTCTCGTCGCCCGCGCGTGCGCGAGCCGATCACAAAATCGTGCGTCCGCGCTTCAATCGGCTCGACCAGCAGACCCATCAACTCCGGGCAATCGCTCCCGTCGCCGTCCATGAAAACTATGATCTCGCACCCTTCCGCAACCGCGCGTGCGCCCGCCAGACACGCCCGCCCGTAGCCGCGACGCGGCTCGGAGACGATGCGCGCGCCCGCCTCGCTTGCACGCTCCGCCGTGCGGTCGTCGCTCCCGTTATCAACCACGATCACCTCCGACGCGATCTCACGCGGCACGGCGCGCACGACCGCCCCAATCGTCTCCTCCTCGTTCAGAGCGGGGATGACGACGGAGACGCGCGCGGTCGTGTTTGCACTCGTGTTCACGTCGCGGTTGAACGCGTGTTTGCGTCGCGGTCGGGCGCAGAGCAGCCGCTCGGTTAGCCGGTCAGTTGGCGGGGCGATGCGCTGCTCTGAGTTTGGCGGTGATGGCCGGGTCGTTGATGATGAAGGCCGTGAACGTCCCTGTCTCGACGCTCTTGATGAATTCGGGAAACGGGTTGCGCGCGTTTGTGCCGCTGAACACGTCTATGTGCTGCCCCTTGATTAGCCCGCCCGTGTCGGCGGCGAAGAAGTAGCCGTCGTGCCTGACGGTTGCGCCCGAGGGCAGCCGCACCTCTCTGCCGCGCGCCTGCGGAATGAAGACGACCGCACCGAACGGAATCGGCCTCTGCCGGTTGTCGACGGCGATTGAACGATACGGCACGAGGACCATGCTTTGCACGCCCGTCCCGAAAGGCCCTTTGGCTACCTCGAAACGCGTGCGGGCGAGGTTGTCAATCGTGGCGCGCGCCACGCTCGGGAAGAAGGGCGCGCAGTTCACCTGCCGCGCCCCGCTCCTATCCGCGAAGTTGAACGTGCGGGTCGCGCCTGCGGCGTCCGACACCGCCACCGTTCCCTCCAAAGCCGCGTTGCACCAATCGCGCTCGCTGACCGACGCGCCGAGACTCCGCCCGTTCATTCCCAGCAGTGGCTGCCCGCCGTCGAGTTGTCGCGCCGGAAAGACGTGATAGAAAGTTGACCAGAGCGTGAGACGTTGGCCGCGCGTCGCGTCGGTCGGTTCGGGGAGGTTGAAGTCGCCGGCGACGTTGGGGGCGGGCGGGTCGTTGACGACGGGCGGCGCGGGCGGGTCTGTGTCGCCGGAGCGAGCGGACTCCGCTTCGACCTCGGCCAGCAGGGAGCGCAGGCTGCCGAGCCACATGTCGAGATCGAAATTTTGCGGGTCGTCGTGCGCGTTGGGGAGCGGGTCGTCAACGGCGAGGTGGAAGGCCGGGAGCAGCCAACGCCCCGCGCGCAGGCTGGCGGCGACGTAGAGCAACGCAAGGCGATCCAGTTGCTTCGGTGTGAGGCCCGGAGTCGGCGCGAGATCGAAGAAAGTGTTGGGTCTGGATTTACGGCGCGGCTGAATCAACTCGACGTGGATGAACTGCCCCGCGCGCTGCGCCGCCCTGCGCCTTCGCTCCGCGCCCGCCGGAGCGTCGCGCCCCGAATCATACTTCGTCCCGTTGACGTTCACGCTGAAGTTCGCCTTCGTCGCAGACGCGCCGACGCGGTTGACGAAGATGTGCGTCGGCGTGGTCGTCCTGAGCCACGTCGCGAGGCGGTTGGCAGGCCACGACGCGTCGTTGATGTTGGAGGGAAAATCCGGCGCGGTGATTTCCGGCGAACTCGTGTCGTGGATGACGAAGTAGCGCGCCCGCGTCAGATCGTTTACGAACCGCCCGCCCGTGAAGACGAGCGCGCCGCCGATGTCGGCCTCGCTGATACCGCGCGTGCGCAGGTACGCGCGCAGTTTCTCCGCGTTCACGTTCAGAGGGTTGCCGATGAGCGTATCGAGCGGCGCGGGAAGCGTGGCGGGCGGCGTGCCGAGATTACCGCCGCGCCGGACGGGACGCAGCAAACATCTGGCGAGGCGATTCGTGTCGGTCGTGTCGAACGGGCAAGAGACTTGTCCGAACGCCGTCAACGCACAGAGAGAAAGGAATAAGCAGGCAACCGCGAGGTTGAATCCGCGACACATATTTTTTTGTCTCCTCGATTCGTGAATGAGCGCGGGGATTCTACTCCCTTCGCGCTTCCCGTCAACTAAAGCGTTTGGCAATTCAGTGTTCGACAACACTCAACACCGCAGACACTCGCAGAAGCCTCGACAACGGCGATGAAAGTTTGGCGACGTTCCTCTATTTCGCCGCCACGCGATGCACGATGCCTTTCGTGCGCAGCAACGTTTCAGCCGCCGCGAAGTAGTCGCGCACGTCCATCTGTTGACCGATCCATTCGATGTAGCGGCGGATGCCCGTCGCGAGTGAAACTTGCGGCTCGTACCCGGCGGCGCGAATGCGCGTCGTGTCGGAAATGAGGTGACGCATCTCGCCGGGACGAAACTCGCCCTGCGCGACGGCTTCGACGGGAACGTTCAACGCGTCGGCGACCAGACGCGCGATCTCGCGGATGCTGGTCGCTTCTCCGCTCCCGACGTTTGCGGGCAGGCCGTCGAGTTTGTCGGTCGTCGCGGCGATGAGGTTGGCGCGTGCGATGTCTTCGACGAAGCTGAAGTCGCGCGTCTGCGCGCCGTCTTCGTAGAGCACGGGCGGCTGACGGTTCAAGAGGCGCGTGCAGAAGATGGCGATGACTCCGGTGTAAGGATTGAAAATGGACTGGCGCGGCCCGTAGGTGCAGGAGTAGCGCAGGGCGACGGTGGGCACGCCCGTCTGCCGTCCCCACGTCAGGACGAGTCGCTCCTGATCGACTTTCGTGATGGCGTAGACCGTCTCGCCGCCGATGGGCGCGTGTTCGGGCGTGGGCGCGGGCGTGGTGGCGCGGTCGCAATAGGGACAGTGGACGCCGAAGTCTCCGGCGCGCAGTTGTTCGACGGGACGCACCGCCGGAAAGACCAGACCGTGTTCCTCTCGACAGACACCCGCGCCCTCGCTGTAGACCGCCTGCGACGAAGCGACGACGATTTTCCTGACCGGCAAATTCTCGTCGCGGATCACTTCGAGCATCTGCGCCGTGCCGAAACTGTTGACGCCCACGTACTTTGAAATCTCCGGCATGTAGCCGCCGTAAGCCGCCTGATGAAAGACGACCTCGACGCCTTCGAGCGCGGCGGCGATGCACGCGCGGTTGCGCATGTCGCCTTCCACGAACTCGGCCACAGGGTTGACCCACGCGGGCTTGCCTTCGCGGTGCGTGTTCGGCTCAAGATTATCGAGTATGCGCACGCGCCAACCCTCTTCCACCAAGAGATCGACGATGTGCGAGCCGATGAGTCCCGCGCCGCCCGTCACCAGCGCGCGCCGCCCGTTGCTTAACCGTCGCGTCAAACAGTTCGCCCCCTTTTCCCTTCGTCTCCCGAAACTCTATCACGTCGCCGCGAGCAAGTTATCAACCTTCCCCGCGCCGCGTCGCCGGTAACACACGAAGAGCAGCAAAGCGAACGACACGTAAATAGAGAGGTTGAGTTGAAGCATTTCGGCGGGCGCGTCGCCGAGCCACGTGCCGTAGAGCATGAAGGCGGCGACCGTCAGACACAGCAACGGCGCGACCGCTTTCGCCCGCGCGACGCACAGGAAAGCGACGAGCCACGCGAAATACCAAGTGTAATGCGGCGACAACAGGACGGTGAACGCCGTCGCCAGCAAAGCGGCGCGCTGCACGTAGTCGCGTTCGCCCGCCTCGCGTTTGAGCAGACACCACGCGGCGAGAGCGGCCATGACGACGAGCGCGAACACGACGTAAGCCGCGCCCGCGACGCGCTCCTCGCCGAAGAGCGCGCGCACGAGTTGCAGCAAAAAAAATCGTTCGCCGCTGTGCAAGCCCTCTTCGCTCGCGTAGCCCGGCAAAAACCCAAACACGCGCCGCGCGCCGACCGGGAGATACGGCAGATACCCGGCTGCCAGCGTGACGCAGAACGCCAGCGGCATCCGCCAACTCCGGCGGCGATAGAACGCGGGCAACAGCACGAGCGGAAATAACTTAACGAGCACCGCCGACGCCAGCAGCGCACCCGTCAACGTCTCGCGCTCCCGTCGTCGCGCCAGCAGCGCCAGCGCGATAAAGCAGATGACGAGCGCGTCCAGATGGCCGCTGCCCGCAATCTCCCAGACGGCGAGCGGATGCCACGCGGCGAGCAGCACGCGCTGGCGCGGCAGTTTGAACGAAGCGAGCAGCGCGGCGAGCGCGTACAACCCGGCGGCCTCGAACAAGACCATCAACACCTTCATCCACACAACTTCCTCGCTCACGCGCGTTGCGAGAAAGAAGATCATTTGCGCGAGCGGCGGATAGATGGTCGGCGCATAGTCGCGCCGGTTGATGTTCGGGTAGATGTCGGCGTCGCGCAAAAACCGGAGCGCGTCCGCGGCGGGGACGTAGCGATAAGGATTGATGCCCGCAGCCTGCACGCGCCCGTCCCAGATGTAACGATAAATGTCGTCCGACAAAAGCGGCGGCGCGAACAGCACGCTCAAACGAAACACCGCCGCGAAGACGACCACGACCAGCAGCGTCGAACGCCTCGCGCCCGCGCGCCACACGACCCACGCGGCGAGCGCGTAGAGCGCACACTGCGCCAGCGCGAGTTTGATGAACCAGACGATTTGGAGTTTATGCGCCTTGTCGAAGTTGAGTCCGTACCTGTAGAGCGCGAACGACGCGAGGCCGAGCGCGACGAGCAGCAGGTTCGTCCAGACCACCGCGCGATGCGTGGAGACTTCCCCGCGCGCCGCACCCGCGTCCTGCGGCGCGGCTACTTCATGCAGCGCGACCGCATCATGCGACGTGGCGACGACGCGCGACTCGCCCGCGCGCGGCTCTTTCATGCGACGCCTTCCTCGCGCGCACGCCTGACCGCAAACTCACTTCGGAGGCGCGCGCGCCCTCCCGCACCGAGCAGGCGCGCGAGTTCGGCGCGCGTGTGCGGCGCGGGATAAGGGGCGAGTTTTCCGTCGTACGCGGCGTCGCCGCCGCCGGACGCGTCGAACAGTTCGTCGCAGAGACGACGCAGAGTGCTTGCGTCGTCCACGTCATACCACGCGGGCAGGAGTCCCACGTCGAGATCGATCTCTCGCGCGCGCTCGACGGTTTGGGTCAACACCTCCGCCGTGCTCCACGCGATCTCTTCAAAGATGCGGCGGTGCTCGCGCTTCACGCCGATTAGGTAATAGCCACCGTCGTCCGAGGGGCCGAGGATGAGACGGTCGCCCGGTCGCCGGAGTTCTTCGACCGCCGCCGTGAGCAACGCGCGCGGCAGCGTCGGGCTGTCGGAATCGATGAGGCAGCACGACGCGTAGCCGAGCCGCAACAGATCAGCCGACGCGTGGAAGAGGCGTTCGCCGAGCGTGTCGCCGCGTTGCGCGAGCAGCGCGAAACCCTGCGGCAGCAGTCCGTCAAACGCGCCCTCCGCACCGGCGGGCGTGTAGACGGCGACCGCGTGAACCGCGCCGCCGGAATCTTCCGCGCACGCCTCCGAGATGTTCGCCGCCGTGTCGCGCAGGAAATTGACGTTCAAACGCGCGGCCTCTTCATGCGTCAGCGGCGGTACGAGCCGCGTCTTCGATGCGCCCGCGCGTGGGACTTTGATCATTACGCCGAGCGCACATTCGCCGCGCGTCGAGTTCGTTTCCGATAAATGCGGATCGAGGATCGGATAGAGAGTTTTCATTCTCAGTAATTTTTGTCGCTGACAATAGAGTGTGCCGGTCAAGATTGCGTGCGGCGATTCTAGCGGAAAATCGGCACAGGCGAGAGGCGTTTGAATTTGAGAAAGCGGCGATTCGGACATCCGCGCGTGCGGCGTGCCATTTTGACGCGCGCCCGGCAGCCTACTTTTCGGCGTTTCCGGGCATCAAACCTCTCTGTTGCGTCGCCCTCCGGCGCGTGCCGTTTGACAGCCGCTAAGATGGTACGGTAAGTTAGTTTACCGTTGTTTGGATGAACTAAAGTCCCGTTCGTCTAGTGGCCTAGGACACCGCCCTTTCACGGCGGCGACACGGGTTCGACTCCCGTACGGGACGCCACTTTTCGCCGGAGCGCGTGACGGGTCGCGCTACAACTCGCTGGATTCGGAGGCCGTCGCGCGCCGTGCTTGATTAATCACTGCGCCGACGGCCTCGCCGTTTTTACGGCCTTAGGAATGAACAAAATGTTTAGAAGAAGTTTGACCTTGCTCACCTGCGCACTCGCTCTCGTCTTTTTCGCGGCGGGCGGGCGCGCGCAAACGGCGCAAAGCGGCGACGTGATCATCGTCCTGCCGTTCGAGAACACGACCAACCAGCGCGAGTACCATTGGATCGGGACGAGTTTCGCGGACTCTCTGACCGACCTCTTGCAGATGTACGGCCTGCGCACCGTCTCGACGGACGAACGCGAGTTGATCTTTCAACGCCTGCGCCTGCCCCTGACGGCCACGCCCTCGCGCGCCACCGCGATCAACATCGCGATGAAGGCGAAAGCGACGCTCGCCGTAATCGGCACTTACGACGTGGTGACGCCGCCCGACGGCAAGACGCCGACCGAGGTGCGCGTCAGCGCGCGCGTCGTGCGCGTCAACGAGGGGCAAATCTGGCCGCCCTACATTTTCGGCGACGCGCTCGTCAACTTGCAGAAGATGCAAGGCATCCTCGCCTACCAGATTCTTCATCAACGCGATTCCACGCTCGCCTATTCGCGCAACGAGATCGTCGAGCGTGCGACGAAGATTCCGCCGCGCGCCTTCGAGAGCTACGTCAAAGGCGTGATGACGGACGACCGCGAGAAGCGTTCAAACTATTTGCAGAACGCGATGAAGGAGTACGCGAAAACCAACGCGGGCGCGAGCTACCCGCAGGCCGCATTTGAACTCGGCAACCTCTACTTCAAACAGGAAGACTGGAAGAAGGCCGCGGAGCATTTCTCGCGTCTGCAAAAAGGCGACCCGCACTTCGCGGAGGCGTCCTTCTACGCCGCGCTCAGTTACTGGCGCATGAACGATCTCAAGACCGCGCTCGGCGCGCTGCTGCCCGTCGCCACCGACCTGCCGCTCACGGGAATCTACAACAACGCGGGCGCGCTCTCCATACAGGCCGCGCAAATCGAGAAGTCTGCGGAAGAGCGCGACCGCCTGCTCAAACAGGCGCAGACATTTCTCGAACGCGCGAAAGAGTCCGACCCCGAAGACGCCTCCGTCATCTACAATTACGCCTACACGCTCTTTCTCTCCGGTCGTCACGGCGACGCCGCCGAACAACTCCGCTCCGTCATCATGTTAAACCCGCGCGACGGCGAAGCGCGCTTCCTCTACGCGAAGGCTCTGGAGAAGTCCGGGGCGAGCGCGGAGATGACCACGGCTGCCGATAACGAAGCGCGTCGCTACCTGCCGACGACCTACGCGAAGATGCAGACCGACTGGCAGAAGTCGCAGGCGATTGCGTCGATCCCCGTGCGTCTGAATCAGCAGTTCGACATCGCCGAAGCCGTCAAGGCGCAAGCGCCGCTCCCGGCGGTTGACACCGCCAGCGTCACCACGCAGGACCTGTTGGTCAAGGCTCGCGCCGACTACACGGCGGGGCGCGACGACGATGTGCTCTCGGAACTCAACCGCGTCCTGATGATCGAGCCGATGAAC
>Ga0307513_10009507_pt1 | contig 12295 bp, 10 predicted proteins | sample 15_EM_MG_FD_202174 | JGI IMG/M metagenome (GOLD analysis project Ga0307513, IMG submission 202174) | Populus trichocarpa ectomycorrhiza microbial communities from riparian zone in the Pacific Northwest, United States - 15_EM | ecosystem: Host-associated > Plants > Roots > Unclassified | place... | reverse complement strand
CGACCGCAGCACCGTGCTCAACGGTGTCGATCTCGACGTCGACGCCGGAGAGGCGCTCGCGCTGCTGGGCCGCAACGGGGCCGGCAAGTCCACGCTGATCATGACGCTGGCCGGGCTCGTCACCCCGTCGGCGGGCACGATCGAGCTGGACGGGCAGCCGCTTGCCGGGCTGCGCCCCGACCAGATCGCCCGCGCCGGCGTGGCGCTGGTGCCGCAGGGCCGCCGGGTGTGGGCGACGCTGACGGTCGGGGAGCACCTCGCGCTGGCCGCCGGGCGACGTCGCGGTACGTGGACGGTCGACGGCGTGCTCACGCTGCTGCCGCGCCTCGCCGAGCGCCGGAGCCAGCTCGCCGGGAAGCTCTCCGGCGGGGAGCAGCAGATGCTCGCCATCGCCCGCGCTCTGCTCACGAACCCGCGGCTCGTGCTGATGGACGAGCCCTCCGACGGGCTCGCACCGGCGATCGTCGACCAGGTGGGCGCGGTGATCGCCACGATGCGTGCGGAGGGGGTCGCCGTGCTGCTGGTGGAGCAGGACCTGCACCTGGCCTTCGACGCGGCCGCGGAGGTGGCGGTGATGGACCGCGGCGCCATCGTGCACCGGTCCCCGACGGCCGAGTTCCGCTCCGACCCGGCCACCGCGCAACGGTTGCTCGGCGTCAGCTGAGCTACGGCTCGGCGACCGTCACGTGGTCGTCATGACCGGCGTGCCGCTGGATCGCGGGCAGACCGCACAATGTGGCGACAGGCCGTCCCGCCCGGCAGGAGGTGACCCCCATGCGCATCGCGCTCGCCCAGGTCGACGCCGTACTCGGTGACATCGACGCCAACACCGAACGTGCCGCCCGTGCCATCGACGAGGCGAACGCCGACGGCGCCGAGCTCGTCGTGTTCCCCGAGCTGTCGCTGTCCGGGTTCTCCGTCGGTGATCTCGACGACGACGTCTCCATCGGTCTGGACGATCACCGTCTGGCCGACCTCGCCGCGCGGGCGCGGGGAGCGGTGCTGCTCGGCTTCCCCGAGGCGCAGGCGCACGGCCGGCACATCTACAACAGCGCCGCGTACTACGACGGCGGCGCCCAGGTGCACGTCCACCGCAAGCTGTACCTGCCGAACTACGCGATCTTCGAGGAACGCAAGCACTTCCTGCCCGGTCAGACGTCGCGTGCGTATCCCGTCAACGGCGGGCGCCACCGCGCCGCCACCCTGATCTGCAACGACGCCTGGCAGCCCCAGCTGGCCTTCCTCGCCACGCAGGACGGTGCCGTGATCATGCTCGTGCCGGCGGCGAGCGCGCAGAGCATGTTCCCCGAGCGCTACGACTCCCGTGACTACTGGCGCGGCATCACCCAGTTCTACGGCCGCATGTACCAGTGCTACGTCGTGTTCGTGAACCGCGTCGGCGAGGAGGGGCAGCTGAAGTTCTGGGGTGGCTCGCACGTCGTCGACCCGTGGGGCGAGGTGATCGCCGAGGCCAAGGAGTTCGAGGAGCAGGTCCTCACGATCGACATCGACCTCGCCGAGGTGCGCCGCCGCCGGCGCAGCATCCCGCTCGTCCGCGAGGCCCGTCTCGGTCTCATCCGCCGCGAGGTCGACCGCTTGCTGGACGAGGGCGGCGACCTCTAGCCACCCCGAGCCGCGAGTTGCCCGGATCGGGACGGCGAGTCGTGATTCTCGCGACGGCGAGTTGTGGTTCTCAGGACGGCGAGTTGTGGTTCTTGCGACGGCGAGTTGGCCCGTTCAGCAGGGTGAGTCGGCCGGATCGACAGTCGAGATGGCCAACTCGCCCTGTCGGGATGGCCAACTCGCCCTGTCGGGATGGCCAACTCGCCCTGTCGGGATGGCCAACTCGCGGCGGGGGTCAGGCCGTGGCGAACGGGGTGAGGGTGGCGTCGGGGCGGATGCCGGCGAAGTGCTTCTCCCAGATCCGGTAGTACATGCGTTCCTCGTCGTTGCGCAGCGGCCAGCAATGCGCCGGCACGTCCGCGACGGCGTCGGTGTCGGCGTGCTCCACCTTTTCCACGGCCAGCTTCGCCAGCACGATGCCGGCGCCGGACCCGTCTCCGAACTGCTCCTTGCCCCGCCACAGCAGCTCGTCGGGCAGCCAGCCCCGGAACGCCTCGCGCAGCAGGGCCTTCTCCGGTCGCCCGTCGGGCGTCTGCTTCCACTCGGGCGGCAGCGCCATGATCGTGCGGACGAGCGCGCTGTCGAGGAACGGCTCGCGCGCCTCCAGGCCGTAGAACATGGTGGTGCGGTCGCAGCGCTGCAGGTTGAGTCCGTGCAGCTGGCCAAGGCTGCGCACGAGCTCACCCTGCAGCGCATCGGGATCGGCGAACTCCGCGCCGTGCATGTAGAGGTAGCCGCCGAACAGCTCGTCGGCGCCCTCGCCGGTGAGGACGACCTTCACCTTCTTCGACGCCTCCCGCGCGAGCACCAGGTTCGGCACGGAGCTGCGCACGAGCAGCGGATCGAAGTGCTCGATGACGGCGACGGTCTCATCGAGGGCGGTGCCGATCTCCTCGGCCGTGACGACGACCTCGTGGTGGTCGCTGCCGATGTGCTCGGCGACGCGACGGGCGGCGGCGAGGTCGGCGCTCTCCGGGGTGCCGACGGCGAACGTCGGCACGATCTCGCCGCGCGCGGAAGCCTCCCGGACGGCGATCGCGGCGACCAGCGCCGAGTCGAGCCCGCCGGAGAGGAACACCCCGATACCGACGTCGCTCATCATCCGTCGCCGGACGGCGGCGACGACGGCGTCGCGCACCTGGTCGAGCACGACGTTGTCCCACTCGGGGGTCTGCGCTCGCCGCGCCGGCACCACCTCGACAGGCACCGCGTCGGCGAAGCGGACGACGCCCGCGGTGGGCGTCCACAGGCAGCCGGGCGGGAACGCCGTGACGTGCGGGCGGTGCTCCGGCTCGAACGCGCGCAGCTCGCTGGCGAAGAGTGTGGGGGAGTCCTCGTCGCCCTCGACCCAGTAGAGCGGTTTGACGCCCAAGGGGTCGCGCGCGACGAGCCCGGTGCCGGCGAGCGTGACCATGGCGATGGCGAACATGCCGTTGAGGCTGGCAACGGCGGCCGGACCTTCGCGCATCACGGTGTGGAGCGCGGCCTCGGTGTCGGACTTCGATTGCAGCACGCCGTCGGGCAGCCCGGCGGTGAGCCGCTCGTGGTTGTAGATCTCCCCGTTGCCGACGATCCAGGCGGTCTCGTCGACGTCGGCCAGCGGCTGGTGCCCGCCGCTCACGTCGATGATCGAGAGACGTTGGTGGCCGAGCCACGCGCCGTCGACGGCAACCACGCCGGTGTCGTCCGGGCCGCGGTGCTGCACCCGTGCGAGCATCCGCTCACAGGCCTCCGGGTCGTACCTGCCGAACGCCGCGACGATTCCACACACACCCCCAGCATGGCCGACAGGATCGTGTTCCGCTGGCACCGCCGACGCCGTAACGCGATGATCACTGCGGGCGACAGGCTGATACGCGGCCGGGGGATCGTCGCGGCGAGGGGGCACAGGGTAGTGGGCACGGAGCAAGGCACGGCGGCGTGATCCGGCGGACGAACGCACGATCGGTGGCTGCCCGGGTATCGCTGGCCCATCCGACGCGCTGGTTGGTGACGGCGGCGGTGCTGCTGGCCGTCGCCGGCTACGTCGGGGTGCTGGACGGGCTCGGCGGCCTGCGCGCGTGGATCGGGGGATGGGCGCCCACCGGCGGGGAACCGATCCTCGGTTCCGCGACACCGGGTGTGCTGGTCGCGGTGCTGGCCCTGATCGCCGGGATGTTCGCGCTGCGCCGCGGCCTGTTCGCCCTGCTGGCGCGTCGGCCCGGTCCGATCGAGGTGACGGCGTTCCACGGCCTCGCCGACGACGGGTACGCGCCCGATCCGACGGCCGACACCGCGCAGGTCGCGGCCGAGTTCCGGCGCACGTTGACCGAGATGAGCCTGTCGACGCCGCTGTCGATGCCGACGTCGCCGCGGCAGGACGAGTTCATCGACGACGTCGGGACGGTCGGCGATTCGTCGACGACGTTCGGCGCGGCGATCGCGCTGGTGCGCGCGATGCTGCGGATCCAGTACGCCTACCGGGTCGCTGCGCAGATGCGGGTGCGCCGCGACGAGGAGCGGTTCGGCATCACCGTCCACCTGGTGATGCAGCCCGGTGGCCGCGGCGAGGTCGCGACCCTGTGGGGATCGGACTGGCCCTCGGTGGCGGAGCGGGCGGCGCACTGGGTGGGCGCGCAGATCCTGCCGCGCAGCCGGCTGGCCCGGCGGGCCCCGTGGACGGCGTGGCACGGGCTGCAGATGCCGTTCGAGCTGTTCCACCACTCGCAGCTGGCGCGCCGTTGCGTGGAGGAGCGGCGGTTCGACGAGGCGCTCGGCCAGTTCCACGCGGCGCTGGTGCTCGACCCGCAGAACCCGTATCTCCGCATCGAGCGTGCGCAGGTGCTGGAGCAGATGGGGCTGTCGATGGACGCGGTGGTGGCGTATGCCGACATCGTCGCCGTCGAGTCGTGGCACGACCGCGCTCTGTGGCGGCGGCTGCGGCGTCTCGCCCCCGACCGCGGCGATCGCGCCGCTGCCGATCGCGCCGACGGTCCGCCGCCTGCGCGGCTGCGGACCGTCCTGCACGGGCGGCAGGCGCTGCTGATCGCGCGCTACCGGCTGGTGACCCGGCTGGCGAGCCAGACGGTGGCGGAGCAGTGGTGGCGGGTCGACGACTACGCCGATGCGCGCAACACGAAGCGCACTGCGGAGCGTCGCGAGCTGCGCGCCCGGCTGCGGACGTGGCTGGAGCCGTACTACGAGGGATACCTGAAGGACATCAAGGGCAATGCCGACAAGGTGCCGTTCGACGTGGCGGTGCGCCGGCAGCGGCTGCTCGCGCACCTGCTGTGCTACGTCAGCAAGGTCGAGACGGAGCACCTGCTGACGGATTACCGGTGGTGGCGGCTGCGCCGTCGACCGGGGATGGCGGTGTCACAGACGGCGCTGCGCGTGTTGGGTGTCTGGGCGCCGCTGCTGGAACGGCGGGCGAAGGCGAAGGTCGAGGGCCCGGTGTGGGATGACCTCGGAGCGCCCCGGCTGCCGAACCCGCGCGATCGCAAGGTCCGCATCTGGCCGCCCGCGATCGAGGTCGTCGAGGCCGACCTGGAGCGGGTGCTGCGCCGCAAGCCGAACGAATGGCGGGAGTGGCAGGAGTACTACAACGCGGCGTGCGCGGCGGCGGTCGCGCTGGGCGGTCGCCGCGACGACTATCCCGAGGCGCTGCGCCCGTGGGCCCGGCTCGCGGTCCGCTACCTGGAACGGGCGGTGAGCTCCACCGACAGCGGGTTCGTCGGCGCGTACACCCAGTGGCTGTCGACGGGTGACGACGATCTGCGGAGCCTGCGTTCGCTGCCGGAGTTCGTCGACTTCCTCGACCGGTACCTGCCCGCCGACGACCTGCGGGCACCGCCTCCGCACCGGATGGTCGAGCTGGTGATGTCGCAGCACACGGTGCGCCTGCTGCGCACGTTCGTGACGGACCGGCTGGCGGCGCTGGACCAGCGGGAGGAGGCCGAGCTGATGTGGGAGGCGCGGGCCCGCGCGGTGGCGACGGAGTTCACCGACCAGGACCGCGACTGGCGCTGCCGGTTGCGGCTGGTGAGGAGCGGCCAGGCGTACCGCGTCCGTTCGGGCGGTGCCCGGTTCCCGAGCGCGCTGCCCGAGTTCGACGACGACCCGGCGGCGTGGAGCTACAACCTGATCCGGGCGGGCGAGACCGACGGCGAAGCCGCGAAGCGCCACTACCGCGGCTACATCACCGCCCGCCGGGCGGCGCTGGCCGTGGCGTACCGGATCCTCGCCGGCGCCGACGAGCCGATCACGTTGGCCGGGAGCCGGGCCCTCTGGCAGCGCGTGCTGGCCGTGATGGACCAGGCGCTCGAGGGCCCGACTCCGGGCCGGGTCAGCGCTTCAACAGCACGCGGACCGTCTTCAGGATGATCAGCACGTCGAGGCCGAGCGACCACCGGTTTGCGTAGTCGTTGTCGGCCCGCGCCCGCTCCGGGATCGACGTGTCACCACGCAGCCCACGCACCACCGCGAGCCCGGTCAGCCCGACCGGCACGCGGTGGCGGTCGGCGTAGCCGGGCACCGTCTTGGTGAACCGATCGACGAAGTACGGCCGCTCCGGGCGGGGCCCGACGAGGCTCATGTCGCCGATCAGGACGTTCCACAGCTGTGGCAGCTCGTCGAGCGACGTGCGGCGGATGAACCGGCCGACCGGCCCGAGGCGGGCGTCCTGGTCGATGTTCCACTGCACGTCGCCCTCACCGGACGCCGGTCGCAGCGACCGCATCTTGTAGAGGGTGAACAGTCGTCCGTGCTGGCCGACGCGTTGCTGCCGGAACAGCACCCCCGGGCCGCCCTCGATGCGTACGGCCGCGGCAACCATCAGCAGGACCGGCGCCACGAGGACGAGCCCTACCAGCGCAGCGATCATGTCGATCGCGCGCTTCATCGCTCGCGCAGCCCGGCCACCCCGAGCCGGCCCCGCGATCTTCTCCTCGACCGACGGCATCTGCACGGCTGTCGGTACCCCCACCGACGCCGGCACGACCGCCGGATCCCCCACTACCGTCTTCACACTTTCGAGGATGCTCCTGGAGTCTGTGAAATACGTCAGTGATTCCCCCGAGTTGGCCCTGAATCGCTCAGCAATTCCTCAGCGATCCTCAGGTGATCTCAGGAATCGGCCCTGGTGGTAGGCCCACTGGTGGTGCGGACGGTGCGAGCCAGATCACGTCCGAAGGTGACGTCGAGCCGCTCGGAGATGGCCATCTCCAGCACGGCGACCATCGCTTCGCCGGAGATGTGCCGGAGCCGCTCGACGGTCTCGTACACCCGTGGCCACTGCTCGGCGGGTCGCCCGGACGAGTCGAACGGCTTCCACACCTCGTCGAGGAACAGGTCGACGTAGACGCGGGCGATGCCACCGGCGTGCCGGCCGAGCTGGTCGACGACGTCGAGGGACCGTGCGAGCGGGATGCCCAGCTCGTGCAGGTCCTGCGCGGCACGCATGAGCCGGGGGCTGATCTCCTCGTACTGGCCGTCGCCGACCTCGCGCAGCAGCCCCATCTTGAGCGCGCGCTTGAGTGCCGTCTCGTCGGTGCCGGGGAAGCGCTCGGCCAGCTCGCCCAGGTCGGAGATCTGGCGGTCCTCGCCGGCGAAGACCTTGCGGAGGCGCCGGATGAACGCCACGACCTCCTCGGTGGAGCCGCCGGTGGTGTCGAGCAGCTTCTTGATGGTGTCGAGCTTGACGCCCTCGGCCTGCAGGTCCTTGATCAGTTCCAGGCGGGCCTCGTGGCCGGATCCGTAGAAGCCGGTGCGGGCGCGGACCTCGGGCGGGGGTAGCAGCCCCCGGGCCTGGTAGGCGCGGATGTTCCGTACGGTCACGCCGCTGACCCTGGCGAGATCGTCGATCGTCAGTGCCGCCTCGGTGGGGCCCGGGGCGTCGTCGTCCGCTGACATGGCGCACACCTTACCGCCACACGAATGTCACATAAGTTCGACTGAGACTCATGTGACATCAGTTCGGGATCACATCCGCTTGCGATGTGACATCATGATCTGACACGGTGATGTCATGTTCCGAATCGCACCGCCGAGGCGCCGCACGTCCCGCGTGCTCAGAGCTGCCTCCGCGCTGACGACCCCCCTTCTTCCCGAGGACTTCCTCGGGCTCGTCGACCCGCTGTGGAGCGTCACCGAGCTGCGCGGCCGCGTCGTCGACGTCCACCGCGAGACCGCGCGTGCCGCCACTCTGACCATCCGCCCGGGCCGCACCTGGACGGGCCACACGGCCGGCCAGTACGTGCGCATCGGCGTCGACATCGACGGCGTGCGCCACTGGCGCACCTACTCGCTGTGCAGCACCGAGAACGACCGGGAGCTGCGCATCACCGTCCAGGAGCACGAGGGCGGCGTGGTTTCGGGCCAGCTCGTGCATCGCACGCCGGTCGGCACGATCGTCCGGCTGGAGTCGGCGATGGGGGAGTTCGTGCTCCCGTCGCCGGCGCCGCGCAAGCTGCTGATGCTCACGGCCGGCAGCGGGATCACGCCGGTCATGGGCATCCTGCGCACGCTCGCTGCGCGCGGACCGCTTCCGGATGTCGTGCTCGTCCACTCCGCCCGTACTCCGGACGACGTGATCTTCGGTGCCGAGCTGCGGCGCATGCCAGGGCTCACGCTGATCGAGCACCACACCGCCGAGCACGGCCGGCTCGACCTGGCCGAGCTGCCGGTGTTCGACGCCTGCGAGCGGGTCGTGCTGGCCTGCGGCCCCGACGGGCTGCTCGACGCGGCCCGGGAGCGCTTCGGCGACCGCGTGCTCGTCGAACGCTTCACCCCGCCGACCCGCAGCGCGGGCGGCGCCGGTGGCACCGCCGTGATCGGCTCGACGATCGTCGAGGTCGACGGCGGCACCAGCCTCCTGGAGGCCGGCGAGTCCGCCGGGGCGCTGATGCCCAGCGGCTGCCGCATGGGCATCTGCCACGGCTGCGTGCTCCCGCTGCGCGACGGCCAGGTGCGTGACATGCGCACCGGCCAGGTGTTCGGCGAGCCCGGCGATCTCGTCCAGACCTGCATCAACACCGCGAGCGGACCTGTCCGCATCGACACCGATTCCTGAGGAGCTCAGACATGACCCTCGCCTTCACCAAGACCCCCGACGTCCTCACCCCGGAGATGGAGGCGATGCCCACGGGCACGCCCCGCCCGCCAGTGCGGATCGTCGCGTCCACCCCGTCTCCGGTTGCCTCCGGCATGACCGCCGAGCAGGTCGAGGAGCTGGGCCGCCGGCTCGACACGATCCGTGAGCGGATCGAGGCCGAGCGCGGTGCCGACGACGCCGCCTACATCCACGACGTGATCAAGAAGCAGCGCTGGCTGGAGATCGGCGGCCGCGCGCTGCTGTTCGCCGGGATCCTGCCGCCCGCCTGGATCGCGGGCACCGCGATGCTCTCGGCGGCCAAGATCCTCGAGAACATGGAGATCGGCCACAACGTCATGCACGGCCAGTGGGACTGGATGCGTGACCCGAAGATCCACTCCTCGACGTGGGAGTGGGACAACACCAGCCCGGCCGCGCAGTGGAAGAAGACCCACAACTTCGAGCACCACACGTACACCAACGTCGTCGGCAAGGACCGCGACGTGGGCTACGGGATCCTCCGCATCTCGGAGGAGCAGGAGTGGCGCCCGTACTACCTGCTCAACCCGGTGATCAACCAGCTGCTCGCGATCTTCTTCCAGTGGGGCGTCGCCCTGCACGACCTGGAGGCGGAGAAGATCCTCGCCGGCGAGAAGTCGTGGAAGGACGCCTTGCCCACGCTGAAGGGCATCGGCCGCAAGGTCCGCAAGCAGATCACCAAGGACTACCTGGTGTTCCCGGCGCTGGCCGGCCCGTTCTTCCTGCCGGTGCTGCTGGGCAACGTGACGGCGAACCTGGTGCGCAACCTGTGGTCGCACGCGATCATCTTCTGCGGGCACTTCCCCGACGGCGCCCTGCAGTTCGACGAGGAGCAGCTCGAGGACGAGACGCGCGGCCAGTGGTACCTGCGCCAGATGCTCGGCTCGGCCAACCTCGACGGCGGCCCGCTGTTCCACCTGATGTCGGGCAACCTGAGCTTCCAGATCGAGCACCACCTGTTCCCCGACCTGCCCAGCAACCGCTACGCCGAGATCGCGCCGGAGATCCGCGCGATCTGCGCCGAGTACGGGCTGGAGTACACGACCGGGCCGCTGTGGAAGCAATACCTGCAGGTGCTCAAGAAGCTCAACCGGCTCGCGCTGCCGTCGTCGTAGGTACGCGATGCCGGCTTGCTGCCCGGCGCCGATCTGCGTAGCTCTACAGGCGTGCTCGGCGGCGGCTGTCGTCAGGATCGGTCTGTGGATGACGGACGAAGCAGGCGGACCTGGCGCGACAGGATCTCGGGCGCCACGCGCGGCCGCAGGACGGCATCGGTGCGCGTGGGGGAGCAGTGGGTGCTGCGCGGGCAGGGACTCGGCAGGGTCGTGGACATCGCGACCGACCACGACGGCACCTGGGTGCACGTCGACGTCCCGGACCGCGGGCTCACCGTGCGATTCCCGATGCAGAACGTCGCGACCGCCCTGCGGGCCCCGCTGGCGCCACCGGACGCGCACGCCGCGTGGACGGCGCTGCTCGAGCCCGGCGGGCCGGTCGACCGGCGTCCGCAGCCCGAGCGGTACGGGTCCTACCTCGGGACCCTCACCGATGGTGGCGTCGACGACCAGATCCGCACCCTGCGGTCGCTCTACGCCTCGCCCCGCCCGTCGGCGGGCGTGATGCGGTTCATCATCACGTTCGAGGACATGCTCCTGCCGGAGCTGGCCGGCGCGCTCGGCCGCCCGGTGGCGTACCTGCGCGTCGCGGCGCGTCGCGGCCGGCCGGCTTTCCCCGACCAGGGGTAGCGCTTCGTGCGACGATCGCCGGGTGGTCACACCATCTCCAAGAGCTCCCGGTCACGGGAGCGGGCTCGTCAGCGTGCGCCGGCAGGTCGATGGTGCCGTGGAACGGGACCCCGAGACCGACGAGTGGATCCTGAGCTTCGAGGTGATCTGCCCCGACTGCGGGGACGACGGTGGTCCGTACGCCGACCAGCCTCCGGCGGTCCAAGCGGTTCGGGGCCCGTACTCCGGCATCGTCGCGGCACGGGCGGCCGCGCACGACCACATCGCCGTGGAGACCTGACGACACACCCCTTGACTCTTGTGCGCTGACCAAGTTCACTGAATTGGTCGTCGTACAAGAGCGTGGAGGAGCTGCCGTGCGGAACACCAGCGTGTTGATCTCCGGTGCCAGCATCGCCGGCCCTGCGCTCGCCTTCTGGCTGGCGCGGTACGGCGCGAACGTGACGGTCGTGGAGAGCGCACCCGCGCTGCGCACGGGCGGGCAGCTGGTGGACGTCCGCGGAACGGCTCGCGGCGTGCTCGAACGAGCCGGTCTGGACGACACCGTCCGCGCCGCCCGTACGGCCGCCGAGGGCCTGTCGTTCGTCGACTCCCGCGGCCGGCGGCAGGCGTCCGTGCGCTCCGACGACTTCGGCGGCGACGGCGCCGTCGCCGAGATCGAGATCCTGCGCGGGACGCTGTCGGGGATCTTCCACGACGCGACGAGCGAGACCGCCGAGTACGTCTTCGGCGATCGCATCGTCGGCCTGGACGAGCGCGCCGACGGGGTGCACGTCACCTTCGAACGGGCGCCCGCAGGGGTCTTCGACGTCGTCATCGGCGCCGACGGGCTGCATTCGGGCGTCCGCGACCTGCTGTTCGGCCCGGACAGCGCGCAGCTGCAGCACCTGGGCACCTACATCTCGTTCTGGACGGCCGAGAACGCCGCCGGCCTGAAGGCCTGGACCGAGGTGTACTCCGAGCCGGGTCGCACCATCCTCACGCGGGCGATCCGGGACGACACGGCGGTGATGACCGCCTTCTCGTTCCGCTCGGCGGCGTTCGCCTACGACTATCGGGACCTGGACGCGCTCAAGGCGGTCATCCGGTCGCGGGCCGCCGGGATGGGCTGGCAGGCCGACTTCCTGATCGGCCAGATCGACCAGGCGCCCGACTTCTACTTCGACTCCTGCAGTCAGGTCGTGCTGCCGCGCTGGTCGCGCGGGCGCATCGGGCTGGTCGGTGACGCCGGGTACTGCGCCTCACCGCTCTCCGGCCACGGAACGTCCATGGCGCTGATGGGTGCGTACGTCCTGGCCGGCGAGCTCGCCCGGGCCGCCGGTGACATCCCTGCCGGGCTGCGTGCGTACGAGGCCCGGTTGCGTCCGTGGATCATGCAGGTCCACCGGATGGCGCAGGGCAACGGGAAGATGATGACCCCCGCCACCCAGCTCGGCATCGAGTTCCGGCGCCGCGTCGTGCAGCTGGTGGAGCACCTGCCCTTCGCGTCGCGGCTCAGCGACGACACCCAGATCTCCAGCGCCTTCGCCTTGCCGGACTACACCGCGTTCGAGGTCGACCGGACGCCGAGTTCCCCGGAGGAGACCCGCACATGACCGTCGAACACGTGGACGCCTCCTAGCGAAGGGCGCGGGCGATCTCACCCCAGCGGTCCATGGTCACCGTGCCGGAGCCGACCGACTCCTCGACGAGGTAGCCGACGATCCGCGCGGCGATCCCGTCGTACCGCTCGTGGAGGGTGTCGGCGATCGTGTCCCACGGCCCGATCACGGCGAAGTGCTCGAGCATCTCGTCGGTGATCGTGTCGCGCATCCCGTCG
>Ga0307513_10009506_pt1 | contig 12295 bp, 11 predicted proteins | sample 15_EM_MG_FD_202174 | JGI IMG/M metagenome (GOLD analysis project Ga0307513, IMG submission 202174) | Populus trichocarpa ectomycorrhiza microbial communities from riparian zone in the Pacific Northwest, United States - 15_EM | ecosystem: Host-associated > Plants > Roots > Unclassified | place... | reverse complement strand
GAGCGACGGGCTTGTTATGATGCGCGTCGGCATCCATATTGGCGACAATGCAGTTCTTCTCGTTCTTAAAGTACCTCGCGACGTTCTCGTAGACGGGTTTGAGAGACTTGCAGTGTCCACACCAGGGAGCGGTGAAAGTAACGAGAACGTCCTTGGTGTTGTCCAATGCGATGGAGTTGAAATTGTCAACGCTGAGAGACGTGACCTCAGATGGGGGAGGTGGTTTGATGTTGGACTTGGCGCCGGTATTGTCAGTGATGCTGTGGGGTGGTTAGTCCGCGCCAGGGAGTGGGGTATCTGGAGCTGACATACAATTTGACAAAATCTTCCAATTCGCGACCACCTTCGTAATCTTGGGCGACGTTACCACTCCCATCAAACCATTTGAGGGCTAAGGTGACGAATGGACACGTCAGAAATAGCTATGCCCACATGCATGGTCCACTTACTGGGGAAGCCCTTCACCTCATACTTTTGACCCAACGGTTTGCCCTCGCCGTCAGCATCGACCTTGGCAATAACGACCTTGTCTTTTGCATGTGCAAATGCGTCTGCGAGTTGTTCGTACTTGGGTGCGAGGTTTTTGCAGTGGCCACTATATATGCACGTCATTACATTGAGCCTCCACGGGGTTGCTACAAAACGTACCACCAGGGGGCAAAACTAAAATCGGATGAGCCTAAACTTCAGAAGATACGTTCGCATTGCACGTACAACTCGACGAGTGCTGGTACACCCTTCCCAATGGTGCTGTCCCAGTCGGACTGAGCGGACAAATCTTTGACGTTCGTAGGAGTTGTGTGTCCTGAGTGGGCGAAGGCCAGCGCGCCGAGACCAAGGGTGAAGAAGAATGAGGTGACCTTCATAGTTGGTGGGGGAAGGTTACGGTCGGTGTTGTGACCGGACGGTGGCTGACTTTTTCGGCTTTTAACACGCGTGGGCTCCGCTGTAATCCACGTGGCGGGTAAGCACAGGCTGAGATTAGATCGCTTACAGTTTGCGAATTTTAATCAGCAATCTTACCAATCCCTCAGACTCATCCAACGGGACCGCCTCGGTTCCCACTCGAGAGAAAAAAACGTATATAATTTGACGGGTGCCTAGGCATTGCCCTGCACACTGATATCCTTAGACCCGCCACTCAAAAACATCAACGATGGCCTCCAACCACCCGGAAATCGTAGACGAGGAGAATGCTCAGGATGAGTTCATCGGCCCCGATGACGTGCTTGTTGAAATGGCAGAAGACGACGGCGTAGAGTACGCCATGGACGAGGACGACGAGGACGACGAGGATGGTGCTGGACCCTCTGGGGCGGATATCATCTACGAGGACACCTCGGTCCAACGCTTCACGAATCACACGAATTCCGTGTTTACAGTTGCCGTTCACCCTTCCGCCCAAATAGCGGTATCTGGTGGCGAAGACGACCTGGGTTATATCTGGGACTACGCGACCGGAGAGGAACTGGTGAAGCTGACCGGCCACACTGATAGCGTGACCAACGTTGGATTCAACCATGACGGCGAGATGGTTGCAACTGGCGGTATGGATGGGAAAGTCCGGGTGTGGAGGAGAGTCGGGAAGGAGGGCTTTAAGGAGTGGACTTTCTTGACCGAGTTGCAGGGACCTGATGAAGTCACGGTCGGTTTTCGTTCTTTTATGCCGACGATTCTGAGCTGACCTCCTACCTTTGTAGTGGATGAAATGGCATCCAAAGGGAAATGTGCTACTTGCTGGGTCTAACGACACTACTGTGTGGCTATGGAATTGTATGCGTTCATTCCTTAGAATCCGCCTAACAGTCCTCACCATCTCCTCAGTACCTTCCGGAAATACTATGCAAGTATTTGCCAGTCATGCGTCGCCCGTTGTATGCGGTGAATTCACCCCAGATGGTACCTGGTTCAGTCCCCTCCGTCATCCTTCCATCTCGTTCTCATTTCCAACATTATAGGCAAACGAATTTTGACCGCAGACGCTGACGGTACTCTCATCCTCTGGGACCCACGTTCGCCAACGCCGCTCTGGAAACTCACGCCGGAGGATGGACGGTTCGATCTCGATGGTATCACTTCGTTGGCTGTGAACACAACATCTACGGTCGCCGTGATTGGTGGTGCATCGGGAGGCATCCGAGTCGTTAACCTCAACAAGGGAGATATTGTCGGTGCTTTGGCTGCTCACAAGGAGGGCGAGAGTGTGGAGGCTATCGCTTTTGTCGGATTCGCTGGAATGGCTGAGGTAGTTGTGACCGGCTCGACGGACGGAAGGGCCTGTGTGTGGGACCTGAACACGCTAAAAATCAGGAACGCATTAGAACATGGGGTGAGTTTTATTCTCATCCTCCCCACCACTCAATGGATGTCTGACAAAATGGTTCAATAGGAGCCCGTTACGTGCTTGGTCCCACTCCCAGCACCCAAGTCACATTTGGTTGTCTCAGGATCTGCCGACAACGCCCTTAGAACATGGGACACTCGCACTGGTGCACTGATCAAAGAACATAGGGGCCACCACGGACCCGTGCTTGGTGCCGCTGTTGGGCACGACGGCAGCTTCGCGGTCAGTGCTGGGGATGATGGTGCATGCCTAGTCTTCCCTACCGAGTAGAACAGATTTCCATCTCGTTTGCCAGTCCTTTGTTATTGACGACCAATAATTACGAGTTGGAATGGAGGGCTCCTCGGGCTTGCTTTTGCCCCACAAACATTGCATCTCCCAGCCCAAGTCCAGCGCACACAAAGTCGTAGTTATTATGCCGGAGTTTTGTCCTGTTGGGTTGCGCACGGTCCTGGATATGACGACAAACATTGAAGCTTGAAGATTAGCCACAAGCAACGACAGTATTCTCAGATATAAATCGACAGAATGCGGGTTATAGCCCCATCGGCCAGGGGGTCGCAGGAGGGGAGAACACAACGGTCTGTTCTTGGCACGTCGAAGTGTAAGCGTAGTCGCGAGCGCATTCTCAGTCGTTTCCAACGGCGTAAGCTAATAAGGGGGTCGGATATGCGCTGGCTCGGACACAAAAGTATGGGGAACGGTGTTGATGGATTCTCGAAAGTTGTGACCTTTCCGGAGATGGGTCGCCGGGTCTCTGATCGGGATCCGTCGAACCCTCCTCCGGACAACTCCGTTCCGTCCCTTTGCGGCATTCATCCTCTCACTTCCTAATCCCTTCCACTTCTTTAGTCTCATGTTCCTACGCGTCTCACCGTGTCTCGCGAGACGGACACTCCTTGTGAACGGAACCGCTGCATCAAGGTTCAATCGCAAGTCCAGGTTCCGTCCAATCTACATGTAGGATGTGTCTCGCTGACTCAACGGGTGTTTTGTTTTGAAGGTTGCTATTCGAAGGCACACTCACCCGCCGTAGATTTGGAATACGACCTCTTGACACCCAAGGATTTCTTACCGAGTGGTGGTGAGAAGGGGCCAGTTGTCATTCTCCATGGTCTACTGTGAGTGAGGGATTGTCGCTTTGTCTGGCGGCTTCGCGTAGCTCATACATGGTGTGATCTCCAGAGGCTCAAGGCGGAATTGGCTGTCGCTGTCGAAGGAGATGTCTCGGAAACTTCGCCGACCGATTTATGCCCTTGTATGCTTCCCATTCACAGAGTAACGTTGTATGGGGGTGATGAGCATGCTTTCTTGCAGGATTTACGAAACCACGGCTCCTCACCACACGTTGAGCCGATGAACTACTCCGTTATGGCGAACGACGTCGTGCATTTCTTCCGTAAACATTCCTTATCCGAGGTCTCGTTAATCGGTCATTCAATGTTGGTCTGTTCTTCGTTGACCCAAAGCACCATCCGAGTATGCTGAACGTGCAAATAGGGGAGGTAAAGTGGCGATGGCTACAGCGCTGAGCCCAGAACTACCTCCAAATGCGCTTTCCAACCTAATAGTTGTGGACATCGCACCCTCCCGCGCCTCGTCTCTATCTGATGAATTCGCCGGGTACTTCAAAGGAATGCAAGAGATCGAAGACGCTCAAGTCAGCACTCGACAGGATGCACAAACTATCTTGACGGAGTACGAAAAGGTAAGGTGGCTAACTCTAAACACAGTGCTCGGTATGAAACATCTAACACAGGATCCGATGATTCGTGGATTCTTATTGACGAATTTGCTGACGGCACCGAACGAGCCTGCAAGGTTCAAGGTCCCTTTACGGATCCTCGCGAATTCACTGGGAGAGCTGGCGGATTTCCCACATGGCCCTGGTGGACGTACTTGGAAGGACGGCCAGACCATAGCGATCAAGGGGAAAAGGAGCAAGTGAGTTTACCGCTCACATCCTGTGTCTTCCGCTGGACCGACCCGCGAACGGAACAGGTATATCCATAAACACAACTTCCCTATAATGCAAGATATGTTCCCGGAGGTCGTATTGGAGGAGTTGGATACCGGACACTGGGTGCATTCCGAAGCGTACGTTCCACCCTTTGACGTGTGTGAGTCCTAACTCATATTGTGATGAAGCCCTAGGGAATTCCTCCAGACCGTCTACAAATACATCAAGTGAATAATACATCAAGTGAATAACGGCAGTCAGCGGGTCGGATCTGTCGCCGTATACCAACCAACAGGCCAATTACCAAATTATCGATAGAAGTTGGACTGGCGAATTGGTTATCTAACGGTCAAAGATTGGGAGCGGCTCCTGGGGAGCAGTGGTCCAGTTCGCACGATTGTTTATGTAGGTGGTAGAATTAAGGTAGCATGAAGGGATGCACTGCGTACAAATAAGAAGATTATACACGAACAATAAACTGTGTATCAAAAAGCAACAGGATCATCAGAGGAAGAGAACGGCACTGGGAATCATAGTGTGCATCCTCAACTTCTGCCTCCATTCGACCCACACAAGAGTCATGACGATCATGTCGAGGATGTCCTCGGAACCCTGACAGAGTTCGAGGGTAGCTTTGTTCGAGGTGAAGGGGCACGATCGATGGAACCTGGCAATGACCGTCTCAGTGCTGTCGTTGAGTTTGAGCTAGTTGATCACGTATGAGCCCCTAGATCTAATCAGATACCGTGACGAGGGTACTTACTGTAGGAGATTCGAATCCGACAAGACCGAGGTCCCATTTGTAGCTGGCTCCGTTCACATTTAGCGTCCTGTCACTGTTTGCTGGGGTTAGCTTCGGTACTGAGGACACTGCCGAGGGGGGACTTACAATCGCAACGGCCGGCGGCCGGACGGTTCCATGATATCGTTGACGTTCTTCGTCTGGAAGTCGTGCTCAAAGAGCGTATCCTGGAAGAACTTCCAATGGATCTTGGTAATCTCGGTATCGTTCCCTCCCTCCGTCTTGAGCTCCTCGACCTCGAGAGTACCACGAGGTGAGGGCGCAACCTTGGTGGATTCGGATACGGCGTCATCTTGGACCGAAACCTTCTCGGAAAGGATCGGGGAAGCGAGTTGGGGGATAGTAGGGGAGCTGCTGGTGGATCCAGAAGGTTGGTCCGTGGATGGGGTGTGGCGGGTGAGGGTGGTGACGCATTGTCGGGTGAACCAGACCTTGGGCGTGTGGGTGCTATATATAACCTCCTTGGTGTCCGAATCGATGAACTGGGTGTTGAAGACGCATCGAGAGGAGAGGGTCAGCTCCCTCATGAGGTGGTTATTGGAGACAAGGGCCATTTAGTGGAGATCTAGTAGGAGTGGGCTGGTAGTGGTACCGCGCGGTGTGTGTGTGGAAGGGTGTGTGGGGGGATGGTTTGGCTCCATAGAGTATTCTTTTATACTTACTCACCGTCCGGGTGACTTGTGTGTGAAAAGCCGATGGGACTACACTGCGAACCTGCCATTGATAGACGGCCCGAGCATGCTGCGGCCGTGAGACAAGGTCACCTGCTGCGGGATCCTACTGGCGCTGTAGATGGGATCAGCGACAATCAGGGAGGCAGGCAGGTTTGGTATTCTGAATCCGCAGCAACGTCCCAAAATTTGGGCAGATCATCGAATCATTGGGAGGCAGGCACCACAGCAAAGCACAGGCCGCCGCGGCACCTATACATAATCCCGGTCACCTTCTTTATAGAATGTTCTCAACAGGAAGTTCAGATCCAGACCACACCCGGGTACCTTTGCGGCTCCCGTGGGCGGTGCGGTGGGGTTTACCAAGAGGGCCATAAATCTCGCCGTCCGGATGGCGCGGCATCCAAGTTCCATCGATGGTCGCCTTCGTCCAGCCCCCCGCATGGTCTTTAAAGTTTGAAGCACCGGTTTCCGCCCGCGCCTCAATGCCAGCTGGGTACCTTGCAAGATCGCGTCATGCGCAAGCTATGTGTCGTGAGAGTCTTCCCCGGAAAACTTGCCTTTCCCGATCCCCACTCTCAGCTCCTCCGCGTGCCTCTTGCCCACACTCATTTCGAATCAGTGGTATCCGTACACCGATTGCAGGCAAAGCTTGAGCTCCGTTCTACGAAGGCTCTGAAGTTGTTTTCCCTCTGATATCTTTTCCACGATTGCTCAGTCGTTTCGGACGGCTCGCAGCAACACCGGTAGCCTCTACCATACTCCCTACCTTGCTAGAGAATCCGCCTATTGCACAGCTGGGGCTCCGACGTACGTGAATCCCTTGGACCCTATTGACGGCTGTCTGGTTGCACTGCTACTTCTGGTCAACTTGTGGGGTTTCTCCGCAACCCCCCTTCTTCGGGACCGGTCTGCACGTTTAATGCGTATTTGCACCCGAGCGGCACCAAGAGAGCACGTGAGATTTTGTTCGGTGGGCGGGACTTGTATGTAGCCGCGTTGGAAGGCCGATTTCTGCGTTTCAGGGAGTGGTAGGGGTGGCTTAAGGTTTTCCAGCGGTGGGCCAGCGCCGATCTTCCTTCCCATGGTTGTATGTCTTGTCCTTGCACACCCCGTGGCCAATGATTTCGATCCCTGGATACTCCATCCTAACGGTGAACTTCTCGTTCAGTTTGGTGGGTCGCTGGCGTTTCTCGATCAGGGTTTACCTTGTCTGTTGGGGACAGCCGAGACGAGCAAGAAACCAAACCTTGGATTACACACCACAAATGGTCTGTGGTCTACGGTGACATAAACGTAACATTGGAGGTATGGAGGTGCATAATAGGTCGACGGCGGGTTGTAAGAGAATGAGCATGAAACGATGTGTGTGAGTGGTGGAGAAGGATGAGAGAGAGAACGCTCTCGAAGAGGACGGAGTGGAGGGAGGGACAGTGACAATATTGTGGAGCACAATAGGAGGGGGGATAATGGGACAAGGCCAGGTTGGTGGCTTGCGGAAGGATAGATGTGGAGAAACCGAGGTAGGGCCGTCGTTCTGAATCGGTAGCCCACTCTGAATGCGAAGAGTTAACGACTTTAACATGTCCATCCTATCGTTTCAAGGAGCTCACCATCGTCATCCGATTCAGAGGTAACCAGGCTGTTGGTGGCTTCTTCGATATCCCGGAGGATCCCCCTACAGTCCTCCAACATTTCCGCACTCCCAAGCTTCTCAAACATTTCGATAGCACGCGGTACCTCGAATTCCGCCTCTTCGAGCCTGTGTTGCCGATACAAAGAGAAAGCCTGCAAGCTCACCGCCAGACCGAGCTGGTATGCATCATCAACCGCGTGTGACTTGGCATGTTCGACGTGAGCTTGAACGTCGTCGAACCTGTCTTGATCGAGGGACAGCCTCGCCGAGCGGAGATAGGTCCAAAACAGCTGACCGCGCCAATTGAAGGAGGACGCGATTCTGAGGGCCACCTCGAAATGGTTAATAGCCTTCTCTCTGTTGCCCCTAGAACCGTGTATATCGCCGAGAATCCGATGATATTGGCAGGCCAGAAATTCTTCGCCTTTCTCTGGGAGAAGACTGATCGCATGGGATGCGGCTTCCTCCGCGGCGTCGAGCTGCCCGCCAGCACATAATGCCCAAGCGATGTCTTTCAAACACTCTGCTTGTCCTACCGTGTCACCAAGTCCCTCGTAAATTCCTAATGCTTCCTTCGCCTGTTGCACCCCTTCTCCATAGAGGCCAATCTGCCGATTCGTATCAGATAGGCATCCCAATGTTCGAGCGACCAGACGGTCATCCACTCGTTCTCTCTGGAGATTCAAGGCACGGGCAAGGAGTTGTTTGCGCTCTATGTGGTTCCCAACCAAGCGAAATAACCGTGATAGTTCGAGCAAGCACTCGGGCTTGGAACGATGATCGTCTGGGAGCCCTTCAATCTTGGGCCTCAACACGACGAGCCGCCCTTTGTGCCAATGAAGGTGCCGCATGAAACTGGCGCACACATCCCAGACATCGTCAGAGTTCGCGTCGATTGTTGTGAAGACATCGAGCAGGTGCTCGACATTTGCATCCTCCGACGTGATCCATCGTGCCTCTTCGAAGCCGGGCCTGCTGGGGTGAATATTGACCAGCAACCGAGTGAAGTAGCGCTCCTTGGCCACGCAGAGGAGTGGGGACAACAATGGATCTTTGGGAGGAAGGTGATCTCGAAGTGGCGCTAGCATCGTGATGTAACCGTCGCTTCGGTACGTCAGGGAAAGAACGCAGAATGTGTCGAGAATGTTGATCCCGTCGGGGATGGCCGGGAACAGCCACTCGAAGTTGTCCTCCTTGACACCTTGTGGCAAGAACGCGATGACTCCGAGAAGCTCTCGTGCGTCATGGCCAAGGTCTTGAAACGTCGGCGAAGCGAGGGAGAGTTCGATCGTGGCGGCGAGGCTCTTGTTGTGTTGTGTGTGAAGCATCCCAGTTCGCCGTCTTTCCCATTCCCTGACCAGCCGGTTGGCGTCCCACCTGTTGTACTGGGAAACGGTAGCAAGTAGAGTGATGGAGAGGGGATGAAAGTCGAGTTGTTCCAAGATTTCGTTGATCAGATCCGACCGCTCGCTGTGCTTGTAGATCCGATAGAACGCCTCACGTCCAGCCTCGATCGACAACGTCGGGACGTCCAGAAGCTCGCAGTGGGGAGGGACGGTGGAGATGCGAGAGGTTAGGCAAAGGCAGATGTTGCCGAACTGACTCAATTCCTCTACCATGGCATAAATCTCCTGACTACCCGCTCCCTGAGGATCGAGAATGGATTCGGCATTATCGAGGATTATGAATGCCTCCTTTGAGGACAAGAATGGTCGTAGGGGGGTCAGGTCTTCGGGGTTTTCGATGCCCGCACCAATGACCTTGGAGAGCCGACGGAGGAGATGAGCGGGCAAAGGGGGGAATTGGTCACAGCGAACGAACCAACGGTTGTCGCCAAACCGCTGTTTGATGCGGCTGTCATGAAGAACGGTTAGAGTGATGGACGTCTTGCCGATCCCGCCGGCACCGATAAGAGCAATTGGAGTCAGAGTTTCTGCGAGACCGACAATCTTCTCGATCAACTCGTCGCGTCCGAAGAAGGCTCTCGGTGGCGGGGGTGGGGTTTCTCCGGATATGCTGCATTGAAATATAAGACACTGGTCCATCGGTAGTCTAGATCGCTGACCTGTTTTGGGTCTGTGGGTGGTAAGTATTTGTTTGGTGATGTATAGAGCGCGAGTATCACTTACCGTTCGATTTTTGTCGTCAATCCCTTCCTCGCGTTTCACCACGCTCCGGTGGATCTCAGAGACAATTGTGTCGGTATTCGCAACGATGGTATGCGTGTTTGCAACGTCGTGGTGAACATCGGAAACTAGGGTGTGGGTATTCACAACAGTCACGTGTGTGTTTATTGCAAGCTCAGTCTGGGGTGAAGACTTAACAATAGCCACCGCACAAAGAGTGATGGAACGCACGTTGAACACGAGAAGAATCCTGTTGAGGTCCGTCCTCAAGGTGATAATCGCCTCCTTATCATTCTTTGCGTGGAAAATTCGAGAGACCGCGCCCCGTTTGCCCTGCCCGATGACATTCCGTTGGATCTCCGCGACGGTCCTGTGGTCAGCCCGAAACCACCGTCAATAAGGTATCCAAACCGCGTACCACCGGCGTGACTCACGTCCTCAGCTGCTCGATTGCCTCCAACACAGAATTGTTGAGATCTCCCAACCTCTTCCCCTTCAATCATCTGTCCAGAGCAATGCAGACGTCAGCGCAGGCCAACCCGAGTTCAACATACTCGGCCTGGTTGATCATCGAATCCTGGGCGCGTTTCAGCTTGCAATCAGTCAACATAAACCAGAGGAAAGCTGACTCTGATCATCGTGAGGATAATGCTGACGGTGCCAAATACCGCCTTTGCTGGTATGATGTCCGAAACCCCTCCCGCGACATTCAAGGCATCGATGGCGGCATTTAGTGAGGAGATGATGTTGTCTCGGCGTTCCTGCTGTTGAGCCTTGACATTCATGAGTTCAGAGTCAACGTAACGCAAGAAAAAACTGACGCCGGCGGGCTGCGAGGGCAAACTCGGACCCTGATAAGGGCGTGTCTCGTGCGAACGGGTCCACAATTGAATTCACGATCGCCGGTACTGGCAGCATCTGATCAACGCGTCCCATTGCGCTCCCTTGCATCAGGTGTGCGATCTTCAGAACCAAGTGACTTTCGACCGGCAGTGGCTTCGGGATAGCGACGGTATAGATAAATATCTCAGCTCTCATGTGCAAGTACCTGAGTGGTCTCGTTATTTCGCGGGAGGACAGATATTGCAGAGAGTCGCATACTCCCCCGGAGCGCGACGGAAACCGTCCCAGCTTGTCCAGTTTCACCGTAAATCCCCTTCTCCTGGACGGGTCTGCGCCATTGATATGTGTTCCTGGCACCCGAATGGCACCAAGGAAGGACGAAAGGCTTTGCTCGAGCAGTGGATCTTGTTCGCGGCCGCCGATGTTTCTCCCCGTGGCTGTGTTTTGTGCCTGCACACCCTGCGACCAACAGTTTTGATATCTGGGTATTTCATCCTAGCGATGAACTTTTCTTTTCGAATTGACAGATCGCTAGCGTTTCTCGATCAGAGTTTACTTTGTTTGTCGGGGACGGTCAAGACGAGCTACAAACCATGGATTACACGTCACATACGACCTACAGGGTATGCATACATAAAGGTAGCGTGGGAGGCGCGGAGTATGTAATACAGGGTAAAAATCAGCAATGGGCGGTAGGAGAACAGATATTTAGTATCGAAGAACACGATGGAAGATGTAATGGAACGAGACCTCAGTGGCTTGCGGGAGGATAGACCTGGAGAGAGCAAGGCAAGACAATCATTATGATTCGGTAGCCCGATCTGAACACGAAGAGTTGGTGAGTGTAACATGCGTTATCATTTCGAGGAGCTCACCACCGTCATCCAATTAAGAGGTAACCAGGTTTTTTATATCTTCTTCGATATTCTGGAGAAGCATTCTGCAGATCCCTGTCCACTTCGTAGACCCAAGCTTCTCAAATATATCGGCGGCGCGTAGTGCCTCGGATCTCGCCTCTTCAAATCTGCGTTGACCATACCAAAAGAAAGCCTGCAAACCCATCGCACGGCCCAGAGAGTATGTGTCGTCGACCGCGCGCAGCTTGGCATCTTCGATACGAGCGTGAGCGTCGTCAAACCTGCCTTGTTCGAAAGAGAGCCTCGCCAAGGAAAATTGAATCCAAAACAGCTGATCGTCCCAGTTGAAGGAGGACGCGATTCCGAGAGCAACCTCGAAGTGGTTAATTGCCCTCTCTCTATCGCCCTTGGAGCGATATATATCGCCGAGAACGTGATGACATCTGCAGGCCAGGTGTTGTTCACCTTCCTCTGGGAGAAGGCTGATAGCGCGGGATGCGGCTTCCTCCGCGGCGTCGAGCTGTTTGTCATCGTGCAACACCCAAGCGAGGTCGTTCAAAGACCCTGCTTGCCCCACCGTGTCACCAAGCCGTTTACAAATTGCTAATGCTTCCTCCGCTTGTTGTATCCCTTCTTCGCGGAGGCCGATTTGCCGATTCGCATCAGATAGGTAACCCAACGTTCGGAAAATCTGACGATCGTCCCCTCGCTCTCTCCAGAGATTTAAGGCATGGGAAAGGATTCGCTTGCGCTCTGCGTGGTTTCCGACTGAGTGAAATAACCGTGAGAGCTCGAACAAGCACCCAGGCTTGTAGCGATGACCGTCTGGGAGCCCTTCGATCTTAGGTTTCAGCACGATGAGCCGACCTTTGTGCCAAGAGAGATGCCTCATGAAACTGACACAGGCATCCCAGACGTCATCTGAGTTCTCGTCGATTGTTGTGAAGACATCGAGCAGATGCTCGACATTTGCATCCTCCGACACTATCCATCGCGTTTCTCTGAACCCGGGCCTGGTGGGATGAAGATCGACCGACAACCGAGTGAAGTAACTCT
>Ga0307513_10009505_pt1 | contig 12297 bp, 10 predicted proteins | sample 15_EM_MG_FD_202174 | JGI IMG/M metagenome (GOLD analysis project Ga0307513, IMG submission 202174) | Populus trichocarpa ectomycorrhiza microbial communities from riparian zone in the Pacific Northwest, United States - 15_EM | ecosystem: Host-associated > Plants > Roots > Unclassified | place... | reverse complement strand
CGGTGAACACGGCCACGCCATCATCGTTCTTGATCTGCTTGTCGAGCTCTGGCTTGCACTCACCGCTCGCGATGATCGACTGCGCACTGCTCCAGCTGTTGCCCGCGCGTACCTGCACTGCAGTGGCCAGGACCCTGACCTGCGAGCCGCGTTCCTTTTCTGCGGTGGTGGCTTCGGCCGATGGCGGAGTTGCAGCGACGACGGGAACTACCACCGGGGCAGTGGCATATGTGCGCAAGCGCTTGACGGCCAGGATGGTCAGCACCAGTGCAGCGGTGAGCACCAAGGGCAGCACCGCCAGGTTCAATGCGAGATCGGTTGTGCTCGGGTCGACCTGCGCCGACTGCCAACGCCACATCGTGGCCAGCCAAACGAGCACGGTGATCACCAGCAGCAGCGCGAGGATCTTCCAGACTTTGGCCATAGGTTCGGACGGCAGATGCTCAGCGCATCTTCAGCAAGCAGGCGGCGAGTCGACGAGACATCGCCAGGCGAGAGTTCAAGTGGAGAAGTCAGCAGGCGTCGGTGGTGACTGCCTGTGTGGAGATCAGGACGGCACCGCAGGCGGTCTTGTCGCCGTGCCGCGCAGCGGCCTTGCCGTCGATGATCATGGTCGGGTCGCCGGTGGCGATGACGGTCGTGCCGTGACCTCTCTTGGGGCAAGTGACCTTGTCACCGACACGCGCGAAGCCTTTGCCGTGTGTGTCGCTCACGCCCGAGGCTTCGATGACCTCGCCGCCGTGGTCTGTCTTGTCGCCCAACACGATGAACGGACGCCCCATTTCACCCACTCCCTATGCCAAGTTGCCGGCTCACGTGCCGCACGAATCAGAGCGATCGAGTCTAACGGCTGAGGCGTGATTTCAGCCCCCCACTTTCGGGCGAGAAGGCAGCGTTTTTCGCAGCTCGACGTGACCGAGATCGGCGTTCTGCCAGTGTCCGCCCCACGTCAGTCCGACACGTTGCGCAACCTCTCCGTACAACTCGTAACCCCTGGCTGCCCAGGCATCGCGCTCGCTGATGACGAGCTTGCCTGCACGCATGAAAGCGCTGTCGGCCGCGAGACCGTGCTGGTGGTAGCTTTGCCATGCAGCAGCATTGGTGACTTGCGCGCCCAGGCTGGCGAGCTGAGTCTGGCGCTCGGGGCTTCGATAACCTTCAATCAGCACCATGTCGTAGCCATGCTCTTCGCGCATCAGTCGATAGGCGAGCAAGAGGCGTTGGCGGAAGTCGGCATCGAGCAGATCCCAGCGCCGATCGGCGCTGCCGAGTTGCGGGCGCACGCTTTCGACCTCTGCCGTGGTGAAGACTTCGGGTGGCAGCGGCGGTGGCGGAACGAGTTGCTCTCCCTGCAGCAGCGCGGCGACCACGCTGTCGGGCTGAGCGATCGACGTGTCGTCATAGGCATCGAGCGTATGCCAACCGCGCAATGAGAAGACCACGAGCGGGGGTGCCACCAACAGCGCACCGGCAATGGTCACACCCAGCCAGTGGCGTTGCAGCCAGCGCTTTCCGCCGAGCGCTGCATCACCCGCCTGCGCCAGGCCTTGCTGCGCGTTGTGCTTGGCCATGCGTTGTGCACTTTGCTGAACACCCGCCAAACGCTGAGTGGCCCGCACGATGCGGCTCGTCACCTCCTCGCGGAACGCCGGCAACAGCAGCAATGCGGCCAGCGAGCAAGCCAGCACGAAATAACCCACGATGGCGATCCACATCATCTTGTAAGCAAGCTTTACCGAGCCCCCCTTCGGGGCGTTGTCGCCCCGGAGGGCGTCTCTAGAATCACAGGGTGCTTGCGCATCCCGCGCACCTTGCCGACCCTGGGGCGGCGATCACATTCAGTGCCCATGAACCAGCCGCAAAACCCAGTCCCACCTCGTGGTGCCCGCCCCCAGTTGTTCAATGCACCCGCGAGTGCGGCAGCAACCGCCAAACGACACGCAGACTTCGGGCCGAGCATCTTAGCCACGATCGATGGTGGGCAGGCACGTTTCGCTCGGCCGCGTGATCGCCTGCCAGGCAAGGGTTTGCTGATCGTCGGGGCGCTGGCGCTGATGGTGGCGGCCGGCTATCTGGGCGTGAAATTCAGTGGATCGCGCGCTGCGCCTGAGGCTGCTGTCCCTGCAGCGCCGGTGCTGAGAGCGGTCGAAGCAGCACCATCCGCATCACAGCCACAGTCCGTGATCGCGCAAGGCGCGGCGGCCATCGAAACGGTGGCACCTGCGGTCGTACCCGCATCTGCATCGGCGGCAAGTCAGCCGAGCACTGCGGCGACCAGCCTCAACAACATCCAACTGGCACTCGATCGCTCAGAGCCGGTGCAAGCCAAGAAAGAAGTGGTGACGAGCAAGGAAGCTCAAACGCCGCGCCGCGCGCCGCCGACGGTCAATGTCAAGTCATCAGCCAAGCCTGCTGTGGATGACGATGCCGATTTGCTGGCAGCGATGCTGCCTCACCTCAAGCGCGGCGCTGTTGCACCGACGAGTCCAGCGTATGAGAAGCGTTGCAGGCAACTAACGGGTGAAGCCGCTGCCGACTGCAGGGCAAAGTTCTGCAGCGGGAAGCAGGGGGCTGATGCGGCTTGTCCTGCAGTGGCGAAGCCTGCTCAGAGATGAGTTCGACAGGAATTCATTCGTCGCGGTTGCATTGAATTGCTATAGGCGCGGTAGAAAAAACTCCTCTTACCTCGCAGGGTCAGGGAACAGCGGAACCTTCTTCGGGCGCTGCGGTGGTTCCCACCCATTCTTTGCGGCCCAAACCGCTATGTCAGGAATAGGGCCCGGTTGCTCGCCGTTGGGGCAATCAAAGAGGCATATCCATGTTTCGCGGCGAAGCCCAATCACAGGTTTCTTATCTTCTGTCCGTGCCCATCCGAGAAAGCTGTAGATCCAGGGCGTGCGGAGATAGCTTGTCACGTCGATGTATGAGCGTTTGTTGTCATAAAGTTGGTAAGCCCACTCTCGGCAACCAAATGTGCCTCTTGTGTACTGCTCAGGGTCAATTTTCGCTGAGTATCGGTACGCTGAATCCTTCTTGTTGGCGGGCGTTGGCATCTCCCTTTCGTCGCAGAGCGCCGGAGTGATTTGTGGCGGCTCTGATCCGAAATCGGTCAGCCAGTGACCCAAGACAAATGTTTGCTTTGCTTTGCCATGTGTGAGTGTCACGATGAATGGCCGACCGGCGTCCGTGATCGTTCGCTCAGAGACTCGATCTCCACGCGCACCGATCACAAAGCCTTCTGCGTCAAGTTCAGCGATCAGTACCGCCAGCCGATCTTCATGAATGGATTCTTCACCTGTCGTTTCATTCACCGCGTTGTTTCGGCCGATGAAAATATCCGAGGCAACGCGAAAGATTCCGGTACGAGGATCGAAGGGGCCGCCATATCGCTCATCGTTTTTTGCGGGGAGTAGAAATGACGTGGTACGTGAGCCAACGATCTTCTTGTGGTACTCCGCAATTGTCATGACATAGCGAACGGGCTGGTTTTTATCGCTCGACTTGCCGGATGGTGTTTGCGCAGGAGATTGGCTGCACGCCGTTCCAGCGAGCGCCAAGACCAGTATCGATAGGAGGGTTGGCGTCATGCGCTCACTCATAGGATCTTTGGATCGTTGACGGTAATGTGCATGTGATGAGAGTGAAGCCGCTCATTGGAGGTGGTGGCGCCTCGCTGAAGATTCGGTTCGGGCGCGGCCTTGTCGCGAGTGTTTGAATCCATGAACCATGGGTCAAACAGTTGCTTGACGCAAGAGCATTTGAGCAGAGAGCCACGAAATGAACGGACCGTGAGGGGTTCATTTCTGTCGCGCTCTGTTTCCCAGGATTTTTTGCTCGCACTAGCGGCTGCTTGTGCTTTCGTGGCGGCCGCTGAGGCATTTTTCAATTCAGCCTCAGCGAGAGGTCCTTTGATTGGATCTTTCTTGTACTTGGTACTGTCTTGTGTCGCTTGCTTCAAGGCCTTTTGTGACTTGGCGTTTTCTGCTTCTGCATCTTCGTATTGCTTGAAGAGTTTCTTCTCGTCTTCGCTCACATTGCTTGTGTCCACCGCTCCTTTCTTGCGCAACTCCTCTCTGTTCATGCGTGTGCCATCGACATAGTTGATGTCGAGGCCTAAGCCTGCACGATGTGCGATGGAGCCGAGCAACGGTCGCCACGCTGAAGAGAGTGCCAATGTCTTAATCTTGTTGTCGAGCGCCGAGTTGAAGAGAGCTGCATAACCGGCGGGATGTACCCGCGTGAGGCCATCGGCAAGCAGGTCGTACTTTGTGATGTTCTGCTTGGGATTGTCCGAATCCGCAAACGTAACGTCTATATTTTGTTCCTTCTTGTCGCCCTTTGCGGGAACTGCAATCGTCAGGGATGGTTTGCCAAGAGGGCTATAGATGCTCTTCACGGCAGCTTTTACTTCGTCGCAGGTATCAGGCGGCAAGAGAGCTTCCACTTCACTCACCTCATACCTGTGAGAGACCTTCAGCCATATGTCTCCCGTAAGCGGTGCGGCGTGATGGTCAATGGTCTGCTTTGCCCCCGTTTTCGGATCCACCGTCTCCTTCGAAGTCTGGAATATCGGAGTGTCAGAGTCGCTGTGCTTTCCTGACTTTTCGGTGATTGCTACCAACACGTCGTGTTCGACTGGGGTGATCGAGTAAACGGGGTTCTTGCGATAGTCTGGGTGCGCGTCACTGTTCAGATAAAGGTTTACGGCGACTCCGGGATCGACCATTACCGAGAGTTTCCCGCTGGCACCTGAGATCCGTCCCGGCTTACTCAGGTACTTTGGATCAACTTGCCCTCCAATCGCTACAGCAACCGGTATCGATAGATTTGCGCTGCTAGTTGCGCTGAGAACATATGTCACTCGCCGCTTAGGTTTGCATTGAACATCCACACATGATCCGGACGTGGCATTTGTTGAAGCAGTGGCAGCGAGTTTTTCTTTGGCCATGTCAGCACCCCTCAGTCATGCTTGGCTCAACGCCGGCTTCGCTATCGTCGACCGCACTCCAGTAAAGAGTGATCGATTGAGCATCAGCGGTGGCAACGCGTAGCGTCTTTCCCTGATCATCCGTCCTGCCCGTCAGCGACGAGCCATCCGGCAATACGAGACGATAAGGAAGACCAGCCACGGCCTTGCCGGTTATTGAGTCGACTGCACGGAAAGCTTCGTCGAACAGTTTTACGCGTGAATCTGGCAGAGCCGGCAACGCCGCACTGCCAGTGGTCCCACCCGCCCAGTCATGCGTAGCCGCCTTGACCGTAAACGTTCCCGACGTCACGAAGTCGATGTTGCTGCCATCGAGCACCACCTGGCTGTCCCCCCCCACCATCTCGATCCGTCGGCTGGCGGTGATAGTGATCTCGTTGTTGACTGAGATGATGGTGATGTCCTTGTCGGCCAGGATCTCCAGCTGGTCGGTATGGGCGCGCAGGCTCAGGTCGCCGTTGGCGGCGATGGTTTGCAGCTCGCCTTGATGCGTGTAGAAGCTGGTGGTCTGCCCAGAGACCCAGCTTGCGGTGTGCGCGGCGGCAGCGTGTACGTCGCCCTGAGCCGCGAGGCTGGTGTCCTGGCCTGAGAACGTGGCCAGCGTCGCAGGGCTCGCGAACACGGCGCTGCTGGGCGTGTCCATCACTACATAGGGTTTCGCGAATCGCTCGACGGGGTCTGAAAGATCGCGGCCGTTCGCCTTCTTCTCGCTCGCGTGCTTGCCCTGGCGTTGCGGGTCGATGGACTCGATCAGGCCTTGCAGCGCATCGTTTGCACTCGTTCCGTGGCTGGCCAGCTTCATGGCTCCTTGAACTTGCGCCGCATCGCCCAGGGCTTGTCCGAGCTTCTGTGTACCCTTGAGTTGAGCGATGGCTTCTTGCGCATCCATCTGGGTGCTGTGCGCACTGCCGTAAGTGCCTGCCCGGGTCGTGGTGCTCAACAGCAGCCCGTCTGCTGCGCGCACGCTCGCCCAGCCTTCGGTGTGGGCGTAGAAACCACTGCCAAGCCAGGCACCGCGCTGGCTGCTTTGTGCCCCGTGGCCAATGATGTGGCCCAGGCTCAGTTCACTCCAGGGGCTGCCCTGGCTCTGGCTTGCGAGGCGCATGCGCAGTTGGCTGGTGGCGTCGTCGATCACCCATTGGTTGAGGCCTTCGCCATCCAGCGTTTGGCTGTGCCAGCCGGAGAGGGTGCCAGGGTGGTTTGCACCCGAGTCGACGCCCGCCGGCCAGGGCAGGGCGTCTTGCCCGTTGTGGAGTTGGCCGACGATCAGCGGCCGGTCTATGTCGCCTTCGACGAAGTCCACCAACACCTCGGTGCCGACGCGAGGAATGAAGACGGCGCCCCAGTTGCTGCCTGCGCTTGGCTGGGCCACACGTACCCACTGGCTGGCACTGGCATTGCCTGGTGCGTGCCCTGTCTCTTCTTGACCTGGAGAAAGAGGGCCGCTGAGCCCGCCGGCTTGCGGGGCTTGCCCGCGTTGCCAGGCGAACTGGATGCGCACGCGGAGGTCCCGCTCGGTCGTGACCGTGTCGTCTGCGTGCCCGACCACCAATGCCGTCTGCACACCCGGTGCCACCCGTTTGGCGTAAGCGGCGGGTGCCAAGGTGACTGCTGCAGGGACAGCTGTGAATTGGTTGCGGTAGCTTCCGGATTCGAGGTCGGTGTTCTTCAGCAGCTGCGCTGCTTCGCTGCCCAAGTTGTTGGCAGCTTCGTGTCGCACGCTGAGTACGACGAACTGGCTGTCTGACCGTGCACTGACGGGGCTGTACAAACTGTGCTCCGTCAGCTCGAAGTTGCAGCCTGGGGCGAGCGTGCGCACGGCGCTGTCACCACTGAGCTTCTTGAAGGCCAGTTCGTGGCGCGCTAGCGCCAGGGCTGCGCGGTTGTCGGCTAAGGGGCTGTGAGCCGAGTCGTCGTCGGCTTCGTGCTTGGCAAAGCGTCGCTCGCCGCGGCCGTCGTAAATCTCCAGTAGAGGGACGTCGCCTGCCTTGAGTGTGCTTTGCGTTTGGGCGCTCACGCCAGCCAGCTGCTTGGCATCCCACGCAGCTTGCGTGACGGCGTTCGGTTGAACGCTGCGTTCAAGCGCGATGGCGGTGACGGTGTCTTCGGCCAACCCGAATCGGCGGACATCCGGTTTGCCGAAGCGCAATGCGCCGAGGTCTGGTCGCTTGGCCTGGGCATCATGGATGACAAGGCAGTGCTTGGCGGCCTTGGCGCTGCTTAGAGCTTGCCCATCATCGACATGGTCGAGGCGCCAGTTCCAGCCTTCTTCGGACAGCAAGCGCGCGACGAATGCGGCATCGGTCTCGCGGTATTGCGTGGCGGTGCCGCGGCGCGGCGCGTTCTCCAGCGCTTCGGGGCTCAATTCGAGTTTGAAGTTGGCCTGCGGGTAGGCGCGCAAGATGGCGCTGATGATCTCGTCGGCACGTTGACCCAGAAACACGCGACTGTCTTGTCGCAGGCTGAGAAAGTGCGTGAAGGCGACGAGTTGCAGGCGGTAACGGGCCAGGCCGCCGTCGCTGCCGAGTTGGGCAGCCTGTGCCACGTAACCATGCCACGTGCGGTAACTGCCGTCGGCACACATCAACCGCAGGCTCATCTGTTCGCCGATCAAGGCCTTGAGTTCCAGATGGGCGCTGGTGCTCAGGCAGTCGACGACCGCCAGCAGCGGCGAGAGGGGCTGCGCCTCGCCGCCGAGACCGCTGACGTCTTCATTCCATTGCGCCCGCTCGACCACCAGCGTGGCACTGGGCAGGGCCGTTTCGAGCTGCATCAGCCGCTTGTGCTGGCTGATGCTCAGCGCGGCCTTGAGTCGGCTGAAGCCGTCAGAAACGGCTTGGGTGACAGTATCGAGGTTCATGTTCTTCTCCCTTGCTTCACTTCTTTCGGCTCGACCTCATCGGGTCGTACGTGCCGCTGTCCGAACTGGATGAGCCCGGTGTTTTCGTCAACAACTCATGGCAGCGTGATGGTCACGTGGGCAGCCTGCGGCGCCAGCTTCACTATTTCCTGGTAGGCCGCCAAGTCGCGTTCGGTGCTGCGTGACAGCTGCCAGCGCAGGCCTGTGAAAGCCAGCAAGCCCAGCAGCGCAAACACCGAGGCGATGACCCACAGCGGCACTTCGTTCTTCAGACGATTGGTCACCTGATCGGGCGGTGCCCAGTGCGGCGCAAACGTGGCGCGCGAGCCTTTCAGGTGAGCGATCTCATCGCCCAACCGGGCGGTGAGGTAATTCAGTTTCTCGCTGCCTTCGATGAGGTACTTGCCCTGGAAGCCCATCAGCAGGCACATATGAAAGACTTCGAGAATCTGGATGCGGGGCGCGCCTTCGCGGCGCAGTGTTTCGAGCTTGACGAAGAACTGTTCGCCCGCGAGCTGTTCGCCGAAGAACTGCAGCTGCAGCGGCTGGCGTTGCCACGCATCACGCACCTTGAACTGCGACATCAGGATGAGTTCGTCAACCGTAGCGCAAAACGCGTACTTGCAGAGGTGCACGTCTTCCGCCGAGCTGTGCAGTCGGGTTGCGCCACGCTCCAGTCCGGTCAGGAACTCCTTGATGTGCGAGCGGAATGTCTCGGCGTCGCCGGGCCCCTGCTTTGCGCGCAAGAGAAACAGCAGGTAGAAGCCGTCGTACATCAAATCCAGCAGCGTGCGCGCCTCCCGCGGCGTGCTGCCGCTGGTCGGCGTGAGGGCGCCCGGCGGGCCGCTGTTGAACAGTGAAGGAGGGTTGTTGGCTTGAGCGTTCATGCGTTGATGGCGATCAATTCAAGTTTCAGGTCGGCGATGCCGCTGGGCACATAGAGCGACACAGCCTGCGCCTGCATCATTCGTTCATAGAGCGCACCGCGCGGCTCGACGGCAAAGTAGTAGCTACCGGGGCGCACTGGAATGGCCGCAGGCACTTGCGGCGCATGCGTGAGCGGCACGCCGGCCATCGCCGAGAGGACGAGCTTCTCGACATCTTCGGGCGCACCGATCTTGAAGCGCAGTGGCACCGCGTCCACCAACTCCGCGGGGGGCATGGAAGCACTGACGCCGAGGTACAGATTGGTGGCACCCGAGATCTGTTGCGCATCGAGCCGGCCCTGGTGGAACGACGGGCGCACTTCAGACAGGGCGATGGCGAAGTAGCGTGTCGAGATCACGGTCTCGAGCAGCTCGCGAATGATGTGGTCGAGTTTGAAGAAAGCCGGGCCTGGGTTGGCGTGCTCGTAGGCTGGCAGATCGGCCAGCGTGAATCCCTTGGAGAAGGTCATCAACGCGCCCGCCAGTTCCAGCAGGCGCTGGAAGAGCCGCTCCGGGTGAAGGCCCGGGTGTCGCATCAGGTGCGAAAGCGATGCATAAGCGCCGCTTGCGGTGTGCAACAGCCAGAACGAAGCCACATCACCCGAGCGGAACTCGATGATGTTCTTCGACGGTTCGCGGTGAAACCCGTACAGCGCGTCAACCTTGGCCTGCAGCACGTCGAGCAGCCGGCGCAAGTGCAGGAACATCACGGGCGATGCCTGAATCGTCAGCGATGGGGGCACATAGCGCGGGTCGAGTTCGTAGCCGCCGGTGGCATTGCGGCGCACGCGCAGCACCGGCATCGTCACCAGGTGGCTGCGAGGTTCGTGCTCGGGCAGCAGCTTGACCGACTTGCCCAGCACGCTGAGCTGTGCCGCGGTGGCATCCGTGAACTGGTCTTCGATGTCCTTCTGCACTTGGTAGTAGCGCGTGGCGGTATCAGCTTCTTCGCGGTTGGGCGCAAAGTTGCTGCCATTGGCACGCAGTGGCGCGACGGCGGCATGCAGCACGACTTCGTTGCCCTGCGCAAAGCTGGAGTCGAGTGTCAGCGGCGCTGGCAACTCATCTTCGGCAGGCGCGTTGTAGAACTCGCCGTCGGGCAGCACCATCTGCAACTCGAGCAAGCGCAGGCGGCCGGCCTGCAGCGCATCGGCATCGACCTTCACACTGCGTACGCCCCATGCATACGGATGAAGAGAACGCGCAGCTTGGGCCAGGCGCCATTCGTGATACGCATCTTGCTGCTGGAAGTGTTGTGGCCGCAGGAACAAACCCTCGCCCCACAGAACCTTTGAAGTCGGAATCAAGTTCTACCTTCCAGCAAGAGTTATTTGACGGCGCAAGCCGTGCTGTTGAGTTTCATCGCCGCGCTCGATACACCGACGGGCTCGCCCGTTGCGATGCTCAAGGTGCAAGCGTGCGCACCCAATACGAAACCTTCATCGAGCTGAAATGTCTCGAGCTCGAATGCGTAACGCCAACGTTGTGGTGCTGGTGCGCGAAACAGCGCCACGATGCCTACATGCGTTGCCTCTCGTGCCCAGCGTTCGTTGATCAGTTGCTGCTTGCCCGGCAAGAGAACGATCTCGCGACTTTCAATCAGCTCGTCGGCCAATGCATCTTTCTCTTTGGCGCTGTTACCGAATGTTTCGTATGGCGCGTTCAAGAAGGCAGTCGTGCTTCGCAGCTTGTAGATTCGCACCACCAGCGACAAGGATCGCCCGCTCGAGTCGACATTGAGCGAGTCGCTCGCCGCGAGTCTCAGCTTCATGCGCCGCGCGGGTTTGGCCGATTCCGGGAGCTCGGGCAATTGCGGCACGTCGGGCTTCTTGAAGCCTATCGTCTCGAGTGCCTTGTCGCCCATGTTGCCCAATCCTTCGCCCAGCTTGCCAACGGTCTGACAGCCTGTGAGCGCCAAGCTGGCAAGAAGCAGCCCTTCGCGCATCCATCTGTTCTGTGGGTTGTCTCGCTTCATCATCTTCGACTTCAATCGCGCCTTGTCTTCTGTCGGCAAGACCCGCTGCAATGCGCCGCGAGACGCCGAAGTTTAAGGGCCTGAACACACGGTTGCGTGTGCCGCCCCCAAGAGAGGGATGGCCCTGTTGCGACGACTCAGTAACATGGCGTAAGCCTTGCGGACATCGCGGTTTTTTGCGATTTAATTCGACACAACTGCATCTGTTTCAGATTGTTCGCGTACCAGAGAGCTCGCTCGGCGAGCTGAATTGAGGGAGTCGGTTTGGTGAAGTTTTCAGTCCAGAGTCTGCAACGGTCCTTGGCGGCTTGTGCGGTAGTGAGTGCGGTTCTGTTTCTCGGCGCGTGTTCCAGCGCGCCGACGCAGGTGAAGGCGTTGATGCCGCCAGCCTATGACGATCTGATGGCCTCGGCCGAAGAGGCGCAGCGCAAGGGCGGTATCGTCGAGGCGATGGGCTTCTACGAAAAGGCGACCAAGGCCGACCCTTCCAAGAAGCAGCCCTGGTCACGCATTGCGCAGGCCCAGTTCGACGCACGCAACTACGGCTCGGCCATCACTGCGGCGCAAGAAGTCTTGCAGCGCGACACCGCCGATGTCACTGCAAAAAGCATCATGGCGGTGAGCGGTTTGCGCGTATCGGCCAACGCACTGGAGCAACTTCGACTTGCCAATGCTCTGGGTGGCAGCACGCGAGATGAAGCACAGACGCTAGCCCGCATCATGCGCGACGCCCTTGGCGAATCGATTCTCCCGCCGCCTGCCACGGCCGGCAGCACGGCGGGGACCGCCGCTCGCTCGGCAACGCCTCCAGTGCGTCGTGTCGCGCCGGCACCGCAAGTTGCGCCGACGCCGGCATCGGCTCCTGCAGCCGAACCCAAACGCAATCCATTCGACGCCCTCAAGGGCTGAGACTCACGCTGACTGCATATCTCTCAGAGAGGACATCATGGCCAAGAAAGAAAGTGTTCAAAAGCGCCTCGAGCGCGTTCGCCCACCGCGGGTCCAGCTTTCGTACGACGTCGAGATCGGCGATGCGATCGAAAGCAAGGAACTGCCGTTCGTGATGGGTGTGATGGGTGACTTCACTGGTCAGCAAGATCCCGACAAGCCCTTGCCCAAGCTGAAGGATCGCAAATTCGTCAATGTCGACCTCGACAACTTCGACGAAGTGCTCGATGGAATGGCGCCCAAGGCGAGCTACCGCGTCAAGAACAAGCTCAGCCCCGATGGTGGCGAGTTCGCAGTCAATCTCCAGTTCAAGTCTCTCGATGACTTCAGCCCCGAGGCCGTGGTCCAGCAGGTCGAGCCGCTGCGCAAGCTGCTGGAGGCACGTACAAAGCTCTCCGATCTGCGCAACAAGCTGGCCGGCAACGACAAGCTCGAAGACGTGCTGAGCGATGTGCTCAGCAACACCGAGAAGCTCAAGCAGCTCGGCCAAGAAGCCGGCAAGGATCAGGAGTAAGTCATGAGCGCAGCATCGCAATCCACAAGTCAGGCCGCAGCCGGGACTACCGAGCTCGGCTTGCTCGACGATATCGTTGCAAAGAGC
>Ga0307513_10009504_pt1 | contig 12297 bp, 14 predicted proteins | sample 15_EM_MG_FD_202174 | JGI IMG/M metagenome (GOLD analysis project Ga0307513, IMG submission 202174) | Populus trichocarpa ectomycorrhiza microbial communities from riparian zone in the Pacific Northwest, United States - 15_EM | ecosystem: Host-associated > Plants > Roots > Unclassified | place... | reverse complement strand
TTTGGGTCACTTGTACAGAAGATCTTAAGAACAATTCGCATCCAGTGACAACATAGATGGCCCAGAGGGTAGCCCGAGAAATGGATCGAGTAAATTGGCATCGTGAGGTCTGAGTGAGACGAGAAGTACTGTCGTTCTGCCCTTGGAACTGGGCACTAGCTGTATAGAAGCACTGTAAATTGAATTGAGACCCAAGAACACGGACATTGATCGCTTTCACCGCAGGCCCGAACGTGCAGGGCCTAGGGAAAACATTTACAGAACGAAAGCGCGCGTTAGCCATTCGTGGAAAATCGGGCACGCCATAGTTTCGCTCAATCAACCCATTGTAGCAAGCTAGACGCGGCTCGGCGGAGGGACCACCTGAAATTGCCGTTTCGAGTGCTGCCTGCATTCGTTGTCCCAGCGCCTGTGTACAATATAAATGGCGAAATACTGGTGGTCATATTTACCGTTTTTCCCGTTATTGCACCTGATGCTCAGCAGGTTGTCACCCTCCAACCGTAATCTCCACCCGGTATCCACTTTTCAAGGCACACTCCAATATTAGTGTCACAGTTAACCTTCCCGGAGAGCGGCCATCCGCATTCATACAAATGGACTATATTATGACGTTGCGTGTATATAGTTATATAACGTACAGGTACAAAAAGGGGGTATACCAAGTACTTGCAGACAGATGAGGATCGAATATGCGGCACAGCCCCGCCTCACGCCGTCTCCTTTTGAGAACAAAGGAATACCTGAACAGCTCCATTCCAGGAATGCAGCTATCGTTGCCCCTTCCCTACTCTCTCCCGATCCCTTCTCGTTTCGTAGCATCCTCTTTCCAGCACGATTCTTCCCGTTATGTACGGAGGGAGCGCCAGAAGCGCCGAGATCGATTGACCTGCTCTAGCACAAACGTCTGTTTTTGTCTCCAGCTCAGTCTCTTGGCCATTCTTTATAAAACATTACCACACTATTCTCTCAGGTGTATCATAATCATGTGCAGACCCGTCGGACCATACCCCCGGCCACCGCCTTCCAAAGCTCATCCTCTAGCGCTCGAAATGGTCACAATGTATTGAGGTCTTTGCAAGAACTGCCCTTGATGAAGTCCGCGACGTCTCAAGCGTGCGGATGGGTTCTGATTTGAGGCGAGATGGAGACGGTTTGAAAAGCGAAGCATTCTCCGTCAAGGAGATTGACCAGAAGACGAATATACTCGCTCCCTCTCTTTGGCGCGTCTCCTATCAGCTCACCCGTGTGAGCGGATCTCCCGTCTCATATGAGAAGGAGGTGAATTGGCTTTGAGGTTTATAGAGTATCCGGGAGACATTAGTACCGGTAATATAGAAGGGTCAAACGAGTTAAACGAGGTTGAATATGAAATTGGAGGTGGAGGCGGACTGTCCGGGGCGGACGTCCAGGATCACGTTCAGCGAGTGGGGCTCAGTCCACGATGTCGCTCCTCTCAGCTGCTCAGCTTCTCCCTATCACGGATTCGACCCTTTCCGCGGAAACGCGGTACCACCATATCGTATAGCCCGCCCCAAGAGTTCAACGATCTTCAAGCTATTACTGGGACGTTTTTTCACTCTGTGCCCACACGGTGTCTTCGAGCTCCTCTCACACTGGCACCTTCGATTTCCTGGCCATTCGCTCAGTGACGCAGTGGTTAGCTCAAGAGCATACTGAAGAGGACAAGCTTGCTTGTTATCTAATCGAACTTGCCTACGATGGCTTTGGATGCCTTATTCACCTATCAAAACTGTGGTGGAAGAGGATCACCAATTTATGTTTCTCTTATTCGGCGCCCGTGCTAACTTTCACCCATTGGATATGCAGCACTCAGAAGTGCCTGAGAGCCATCACCGCAACCTGCACAGAACAAGAAGCAGCAAGTAACGACCCCATAGTCTCCCTCTGTTTCCGAAACTCCTGTTTGTGTTATGAATGGCCCTCGCACTATGTGACCCCAAAAGTATTGTTGGGAATGGAACGTTTCCAATTAGCATGTTACTGGCACCCACGTACACCCGTTACACCCGCTTTACCCCCACACGCTTGCCACTATGTCCCACCAACACTGCAGGATCTCCCAGCACCTTCTGTGTCAAGTCATTATATTTCCACATATTATACCCATCTATAGAATATCCTAGTCCATTTCACAGGCTCGTAGCAGCGAGCGTTCATTATTGACAGCAAATACATATACGATACATACACTCATACACTCAAGCACCACCCCAGAATTTCAACCATATGCATTATAAACATGTACCAGCTCCACTAATCACGTCCATGGATCGCACGTCCATCGGAAGGGTTCGATTCCCGACCATCGAGATCGGAATTACTTCAATTAGCTCTTATTGTTATCCGTATTCAAGGTCTTCTTGTTTCCCGCTCATACTTTGCACGTCGACTCGTCATTGACGACTAGCGCCCATGTCCCGTTGAATCTCTGTATTTTGCATGTCGCCTCGCGGTTTTATTATGTATGAGAGGTTTTATTCTACCGGATATTCTACAGCATTATCCACAATCCATGTCAGGCGAGACAGGATGGCATCCCGAGACAAAGCAGACAGCGGACCAGCGCTCCGACGTCGACAGTGCATTTCATGCGCAGGGTTTGATATGAGTGATAGAGGTGTTATGAGATGCACAGTACATAAGCAATGGCGCCATGGCCTTTGTTTGTGCCGTGCGCGATGTTGTCCGCGTACCGATTGCCTGAATACAGGGTGTGTAGTCATCAAAGCATCCGGGAACGTAAGAACGAGAATGCAGGGAGCATAACTCCTCAGGTTCATAAGGGCCGGGACATCCGTCCAGTCCTCCGGTGAGAAACTGCTACCCATCCGATCCACCAAAGTCCTGAGGGTAAAAGGACGAAGAGCATAGTACATACATCAAACAAATAGGGCATAACAGCAATTCTGCATTGCCCCGGCGTTGGGCTATGCAACAGCATCGTACTGCGGCGGCGGTTCGTCGGGTAAACCAACAGGATGTGAATCGTTAGGGTTTGATCGTTGATTAATTGTAGTGGTATGGTTGGAAACTGCGACCACAGGTACCACAGACGAATCAGCCGCCGCACTCGTCCGCTGCGCAGTGGGAGTGAGGAGGAGAGGAACGTCGTGGGGACCCGCCGCGCTCGCGCCGCTTGACGAGCTCACCCCGCTGCCGACGACGGCCAGCCGTCTCGCCTCGTCTAGCTCTGCTATTTTGTTGGTGCGGCGGGCGACAACGGGTGACAGATGTGCTGCTGAAATTGGTCGTTCTGTGAGGGGATGGAATATCGAACCCGTTGCAGAGGGTGAACTCGCCGATCCTTGCACGGTGTAAGGGGTTGGGATGTATGAGTCCGAGACGTCGGTGTGTGGGGAGATGGGCGAGGATGACCCAGGATGGAGATCTTGTATGTATTGGACGGAGCTATTCGGCCTGCGACCGAAGACGTTACGCTCTGGTTTCTCCACGCCGTTCACCCATGATTCGCGGACTTTGGTCCTTCGCCGACGAATATAAAAGCGCCAGAACAGGGCCGCAAGGATCATAAAACCTGGTAGAAAGTTGACGGAACATGAATATATGATTTATAGATGCTCACCCAGTATCGGTCCAACGATTTTGCCAATCAGCACCGCCAGGTTGTTGTTGTCCGACTTCGGGTTCAATTCTCCTCCTGGTGGACCACCACCTCCCACTTTGTAAGTTCCCACATAGTCCAGATCCAAATATGCTGCGCCCGTCTTTTCCAACGTAATGGTGTGTTCGTTGCGAGGATCCAGTCCGCTCGTGATGAACAATGGTATCGGGACCGCAAGGAAGGAGCTTAGACCATTATAGGTCTCGCTTGTTAGTGAAGTGGAGGGGCCAGAGGTATTCACACGGAATGGGCCGTGATTCGGGTCGAGGGAGCCATAGAAGATGACAATAGACGCGCCAGTCAAAGTTAAGGAGACGGAAGCGCCATCTGTACTAGTATAGTGCTGAAATGTCTTAGTAAGAGTGAGAGACAGGACGTAGTGTATTGCTTACTTGGGTGTCGTTAAAAAATACAGCATCCAGGTGTTCGTTATCAGTCCAGTCGTTACCCGAGTACTTTAATAGCTATCACGGGGTCAGATATATGAGATGAATAATGCAGGATGCAAACGTACTGGAGATGTATCGTCCACACTCTCCTCTGTGATTGTCTGGCCCGAGTCGCCGCACCAGAGACTCATCTCCACTTGAGCCACTTCAATATGAGCTGCTGCATTACAATTTGCCTCCAGTGATAACGAATATGGACCAAAGGGAAGCCCAGAAAATGAAACGAGCAGATTAGCATCTTGCGGTGAGCTCTGAGCGGGAGGAAGAGGAGTGTTGTCGTTCTGGCGTTGGGACTTGATACTAGCGGTATAGGAGCATCCGACACCGGATTGAAGCCCGCGAACATTGATCGCGTTCACTGCGAGTCGGATCGTTGCGGAAGCGAACTCATTAGCCATCCGTAAGGAATCGGATACATCATAGTGTTACTCACTAAACCCGTTGACTTGAAGAGTGCCGGAACCACTTTGCAAGGAGCGGCTCGGCGGGGGGACCACATTGGTATTACCGTTGAGGGTGGCACCGGCATTTGTTTGCCAAGCACCCGTGTACAATATAAAGGGCGAAATAGCGGTGATGTTGACCGTCTTGCTCGCCATTGCGCGTTGGCTCCGTCTGCTAGCCTAAATTGGAATCTTGGAGGACTGGAGATGGATTTATGGCGGCAGGACTGTGGTCAGGGTGACACTCTAGGGGTGACTAGTCGAATATTCCTATTATCCGTGAATAACGTTGTGGGTCCGCGGTCGTCGCGGGGGCGGGCGGCGGCGGCGGAGAGTGCAAGCGCCAAAGAAGAGGACGACGTGTGTGACAAGTAAGTTGTAAATCTCAAATCAGACGGACAGACAGACACCGTGGTTTTTCCGCACTCCCCCTGGTCGATATCCCGCTTCTCAACGCACACGTCAATCTTCGGGGCGGTTAACCTCACCGAGAACACGCCTTCCATAGACGCCTCGCATGCATACGGGTATGTGTAGTTACCAAAATAAACATACCCAAAATACTTGCACCTCCCAAGGTCCATCACCCTTTCACCCATCTCGTCCCTGGGACCTGGCTGAACACTCGGACACGTGGGATAGCACCGACTCGTAACTGCTCGCGTTCCCATTCGTCGTCGTCAAGGTATGCATTCACCGCCGCCTCTTCCTTACTCCGGCCCAGTCTCCTGCCGGTTCCCTTCTCCGACTTCTCCGACGAGAAGTCCTCGCGGGGGGTAATGAGATCATCTTGAGCAAGCCCCATATAAGCCCTCGCAACTCCACAATCGACGACTTTGGTGACCCACTGGAACCGTTTCATCGCACGCTCTTTTCGCCGGGCCTCTTCCCGTTGTTCAGCCTCTGCATTGAGGGATTCCGGTGTGTGAGTCCCCGGAGGCAGAAGAAGGAAACCTCGAGTGTGGAGCAGATGCGGTGTTGTTGAGAGTGTACTTGGAGGCAATGAGTTTAGTTGACACAGCACCCAGGCCTGGCGGGGGGAATGTTTAGTGTAAGACTAATAAGGTGGAGAGAAATTATGGCATACATTTACACCCAGACGCAATGCTATTCCTTGCAGCGTGTCTCGCTTTTGAATCCAATATTTTGGCTTCGTCACTGGTCCAGTAGGCGGCGACGCTTGTTCAGGTGCTCTATGCAATTCTGGTAACTGCTCTGATCCCATCATAACCTCTCTCGTCGCTTCTTCGTCTGCTACGGGCTGAGTCACATAATCCTCGTCATCCCCTTCATCGTCGCCGATCACAAAGGTATTCTCTTCCTGCTTCTTCTGTTCTAGTCTTGGGGAAGTATATTCTGGTGGTAGGGACTTGCTCCCGCTGGCCACTTGGATACCTCCAACACAAAACAAACACGGATGATACCGCGTGAGACGCGGATTCGCAGCCAAGCACGTGTCACATATATGCCTATTGCAGCATTTTGTCGTATATTGTGGCTCAGATTTCCTGGAGAGGGTTGAACAGCAGCTGAGGCAAAGGGAGCTCATAGAGGGGGTCAAATTGAAATGTGCTTTGTTTTGATCTTGGCACCCGACCTGTGTGACCCCAGGGAATGAGATAGAAACCGTAGGGAGCAACCATCCATGTGCCCACTATCTCCCTCGCCACCCCAGAAACAGGCGCGCAAACTGCGATCGTCAACGAATTCAAGTCGGCGTGTCTGGAACATGACTCCTTAGTGAAAGACTATCGTACCCCCTTCTCTTCCCGGTTGGCTTCCGGTTGGTCTGTATGTCCTCATGCGCCTGCAAATTTTTCTCAACCTTGTACACCTTATGAATCAACATCTCCAAACTGCTCTCCTCATTCTCCCCACTCAACCGGGGCAGGTCTTGTTCCTTGACCGTTCGGCTTGATAGGAGCGCACCATCTTAAGGCGTTCCACGAGGATAGGAACAAACAATATGTGTTCAATATCGGGACCTAAATAATTGATGCAAATCGAACAGGCGGATAGAGGCTCGAGCAAAAGTACAGACCATCGGCAAATTCCCCCACGGAGCAGGCGGAAGTGCACGACGGAAGGCGAGGAGGCCCGCCAAACCTGGCTCGCCGCGCAAGAGGAGACAGACGTGGTAATCAAGATCAAACCAACCGTTCGTGTGCTTGGCTTTGACGACGCTTCGGCTCCTGCCCAGGACAGTGACGTGCGGGTGACGCGCGGGCGATGGGTTTGGTTTCGAGGTTGGGTAGGACTCAGCTCTCTTCTGTCAGGCATGGTAATTTCCTCGTTTTGGTCGTGGTTATCGCGCTGGATCGTGATCGAATCCCCTCGAATACCCACTGGGTTGTAGCATTCTTTCCGGCGTGAATATGTATCCTCGGAAGTTGAACAATAGTACTGCTCGCATCTACACCAAAACATCTGAGCATGCATCTCGACTGTGGACGGTTGCAAAGTATGTTGCCAACTTTTGTTGTCGCTCTTTGAACCCTATCTCGTCCACGAGATGTCCCTCAAACGCCTCGCCTCGGACCGTCCTCACGAAGAAACGGACCAAGATAATCGGGAATTCAAAAGGCAAAAGACCCTCCCACGCTGGGTCCAAAAACGGCCGGTGATAGAAGAGTTCCTGGATCGGTTGAGCTCTGCATCCGAATCCGTCGCCAACCTCAACAAATGCGAAAGTGGAGCAAATTTGGACCAAATAAATATGGACCGATTGCAGACAGCTCTCGCTGAGCTGCGGGTCCTGAGCGATGACAAAACCCTGGACGTCAAGCTCCACGACATTGATTCATACTTAGCGCGTAAACAAGCTGCATGCGTTGGCTACATCGAGTATTTGGAGAACGAGAACCCGATGCTCCATCGCCTGATGAAACGCAGTCTCAATGATATTATCTGGCTAATCAAATCGGCAAGGGAGCAGTTACCAGGTACGCTTTGTTACTGGATGAACCGTTGTGGGAACGCTGAATGGTACTACCCTAGACATTAAAGCTACTTTAACGAGCAAACCGCCGCCATCCGAATACGCAAACGCGAAGAGCTGGGTAGATCTACAAAACCTCCGGAACCCTATGCTTTGCATGCGCCCGGTCAAGTGCCGTGGCCTACCGATCTCCCTGCTCCATTCTGTTTTTGCTAGATATCTCTCGCTCAGCAAGGACCCGCTCCCTGCAACTCGCCCAGCAAGGGTTGCATTGCAAGCCGCTAGAGCATTATGCAACACAATGGGCAACTACTTTGTGAAAGAGAGCGTCCGAAGACGTGCATTCCTTGAGACTATACAGCCCCTCTTCTCTCGATGGGTGATGACAATGGAAGCAACGTCGGAGTCGGAGTCGGAAGGAGCCACGCCCTCGACACAAACTGACACGATCATTTCGATAAATGGAACCACCATAGTGCTTACCGGAATAAAAAGCGGAAAGAAAAACGGCGATGCATATATGCAAGCAAGTAGGGCCTACGAAATAGCCACGGAAGAGGCAACTCCGAATTGGTTAGCTCGTGGCGCTCCGGCATTCATATGCTGCTTGGACGGTTAGTTTAGGCTAACTTCAAGAAGGACATTTCTGATATAATCCATCCAGACGAAGTATTTAGAATCGCTGGTGCTTTTAAAGATGGGGAGCAGATCGTTGTAGAACCGCTCTCACACAGCCTGCTGTATCCGGACTCTCGTCCGGATGGCAGGACGATGGAACTTGCGCAGCAGCTTTGTGCTCTTTACTCTTGTGTAGAGATAATCGCGAGGGAAATCATGAGGTGCGTCTTGAATCCTGTCCCCTTCATTTTAACAACGTTGCCTAGCCCGCGGCGACCCCCAGCAAGCCCACCGGGTTGCCCGCGCGTGTTCCCAGAGGTCCACAGCACTGTGACTCTGCGGAACGAACGGTTGGAATTTGTACGGCTTCGCAAGGATCTTTGGGAAACCAGGGATGGAACGATCGACTACTTGAACCTCATCTTTGATGCAATGTTCTGTGGGGAAAAGGTGCTTGCAAAAGTGGTTTTTCGTTCATACGGGAAGGACGTTCACGGCCATCTTGCGGCCAAGCAGATGGCTCCTCGGCTATACGGAACTCATGATGTACAAGGCATTGCCAGTGTAGTCATCATGGAACTTCTTGAGGACGGCTGGATGATGCTCTTCGACTATTGTGAAAATCAGCACCGGAATGGCATCCCAGAAGATGCCAGAAACAGTCTCTTGAAACGAATAGAAGCTATTCTCGAGTGCTTAGGTACTGCAGGGATGGTCCATGGCGACTTTCGGATGGCGAATGTGATGCTGAAACCTGGCGAGGAAGAGAGAGCGGTGCTAATCGATTTCGACTGGGCCGGAGAAGTGGGGGAAGTAAAGTACCCAGTCACCCGCAGTGATGGCCTTGGTTACCCGGGAGAGCCGGGCGGGCCCATTGGCGCGGGGGATGATCGTCAGCTTTATGAGACGTGGAAGAACAGAATATGATCAAACTTCCAACTCTTCATCATTACTATTGACTTGTAATTATGATGATGTCTAAGAGAACCACTGTACACGTTCGCCCTCCCATGCGCTTAGATTATGGTGCCACCCCTTGAGAATGTTGGGCAGCGAGTTCGTTACCGCCGACATCGACCCTCTCTACACTTCTCATAATTTCAGCGCACGCGTTACATAGAAAACCATAGGGAGCAACCATGCAAGTGCCCACTATCTCCCTCGCCACCTCAGAAACACGCGCGCGAGCTGCAATCATCGACGAAATCAAGTCGGCGTGCCTGGAACATGGTTTCTTCTTGGTGAAAGACTATAGTGAAATCGTACCCCCTTCTCTTCCCGATCGTACATTGGATGCCGCACGTACCTTGTTCGCATTGCCCGAAGCGACCAAACGAGCATGTTTCAAGAAGGACCATGTCTGGGGCGGGTACGAGCCATTCAAGGCTCTGAACCTCGATCCCTCCAACAAGAAGGGACATGGGTTAAATGAAGGATTTTCCATCGCCCCTCCTTATCATCCCACCGCCTGGCCAGAGGAATCGACTCTGCCCGGCTTCCGGAATACACTCGACGAGTACCATGCCGCCGTGACAGAACTAGCAAAGCACATATGTTCATTGATTGCCGAGGGACTGAACCTCGATGCGGGGTACTTTGAACCATTCTTCGAAAGACAGCTTGCCCATGTCAAGCTCGCGCATTATTACCGACCCAAGGACCAAGAGAGTGAAGAGGGGTTGTTCGGAGCTGCTCCTCATAGCGACTGGGGAGCCATTACTATCCTCCTGCAAGACCAGGTCGGGGGGCTGGAGATTCTGGAGAGCCAGACTGGGCAGTGGATACCTGTGAGTAAATCAGTTCGTGCTAGGATCTTGCGTACTCACAAGAGTTGCACTGTAGGTTCGTCCCGTTCCCTACACTTTCGTGATCAACCTGGGCGATCTGCTCGCGCGCTGGACCAATGACCGGTATAAATCGACGGTGCATAGGGTAATCCCACCCCCAACAGGAGTTGACCGGTACTCCATCCCTTTCTTCTCGCAAGGCAACCCCGACTACGTCGTTCGGGTCATTGGCTGCGAAGACTCGGATGGGCGCTATCCACCGATTGCCGCAGGTGACTATCTGAAGTATAAATTTGAGTCTACGTACAAAATGGTCCAATAGGATGGTTTGTCGTGACAGTGTAGAACGAGTGGCATGCTTTGGCTTGTACAAATAGAAGCGACTTTGGCTTGAACCATGAGTGTCAACTTGGCGAATCACGACGCTGTCTACGCTACAGACGAGGTTCGGAGTATATCGAGTACGCGCAGAATCAAAGGGTTTTAATGATCAAGTGTATTTTAGTATGGTCGTCCTTTCATCATTTTGCGGGAGCAGGGGAAGAAGATGCGTAGTCATGGTCCCGAGGCCATAAAGGTATGTAATGAGTGAGACCACATGCTCCCGAGCTAACAGTTATTATATCCAGTCACATATTCTGGCCGCGCGGACAGTTGCAAACATTGTTCGAACATCGCTCGGACCCAGAGGTACTCGTTACTTTTCGTATCGTGATAAATGGCATCTGAAGGGTGAAGTATAGGTTTGGACAAAATCCTGATATCCCCCGATGGCGAAATCACTGTTACCAACGACGGCGCGACGATTCTCGGTCAGATGGAGGTCGAACACCAGATCGCCAAGCTATTGGTCCAACTATCGAAAAGTCAGGATGACGAAATTGGGGATGGGACGACGGGCGTCGTTGGTATGTCGGGTTGGAGGCTTCATCGTGCTTCATTCGCTCACTTTTACGCGTACCAGTTCTTGCGGGCGCCCTGTTGGAGCAGAGCGAGTCTCTGTTGGACAGGGGTATTCACCCTATACGTATTGCGGATGGCTTTGACCGTGCATGCGCGGTTGCTGTTGCACACCTAGACAAAATTTCTGAAACGATCGAGTACAGCAAGGAGGACACTACCAATTTGCTCAAGGCGTCTATGACCAGTCTAGGGTCTAAGATGTGCGTCCTCCTGTTCCTTCTTTCCTTTCATCAGCTTACTCGTGGGTCTCACCCTCACAAGTGTATCGAAAGCACATGAAAAATTCGCCCAGATCGCCGTCGATGCAGTACTCCAAGTAGCGGATATGCAACGCAAAGACGTCCCGTTCGACCTGATCAAAGTCGACGGCAAAGTCGGTGGTTCGCTCGACGATATAACCCTCATCAAGGGTGTGCTCCTGGACAAGGACATGTCCCACCCCCAAATGCCGCGCAGGGTCGAAAATGCCAAGCTTGCCATCCTCACTTGCCCGTTTGAGCCACCCCGGCCGAAGACGAAGCACAAGCTCGATATCACCAGCGTCGAGGAGTACAACAAACTCCGGGAGTACGAAAAGGAGAAGTTTGCGGACATGATCAAGAGAGTCAAGGACAGTGGTGCTAACCTGGTCATCTGCCAGTGGGGGTTCGACGATGAGGCGAACCATTTGCTCATGCAGAATGATCTCACAGCTGTGCGGTGGGTTGGTGGGCCAGAGATTGAGGTACGTACATCACATTATTATCGAGATATTTGTGGTCTAATCCCGACTCCTAGTTGATCGCGATTGCCACCCAGGGTCGGATCGTGCCTCGCTTTGAGGACCTGACGGCAGCAAAGCTCGGTAAGGCAGGTGTTGTACGCGAAGTGTCCTTTGGGACGACCCGGGACCGGATGCTCGTCATCGAAGAGTGCGCCAACACACGCGCCGTGACCATCTTCGTTCGGGGGAGCAACAAGATGGTAAGCAAGCAAGAACTTTTGCCCTCTAGACCTAGACTTACGGCTGGTCGGCTAGATCGTAGACGAGGCAAAGCGCGCCATACACGACGCCATTTGCGTCGTGCGCAACCTCGTTGTCGACAACCGGGTTGTATACGGCGGTGGTGCAGCAGAGATCAGCTGTTCCATAGCAGTAGCCAAGGCGGCTGATGAGGTGCGTGGACTCGTGCCTTCTTTCCTTGGCAACTCCCCTTAGGTCCCATTATCCACCTGATTCTCATAGATCCCCACGATCGAACAATATGCAATGCGTGCGTTCTCAGCCGCACTGGACGCCGTACCTCTTGCACTGGCGGAAAATAGCGGCCTTTCGCCGATCGAGACCCTCACAGATGTGAAGAGTCGACAAGTCAAGGAAAGCAATTCGCAGTTGGGCATTGATTGTTTAAGCAAAGGGAACAACAGTGAGCCTCCCTTCTTTGGAGTGTTCCTGATCCCTTTAATGATTGGC
>Ga0307513_10009503_pt1 | contig 12297 bp, 6 predicted proteins | sample 15_EM_MG_FD_202174 | JGI IMG/M metagenome (GOLD analysis project Ga0307513, IMG submission 202174) | Populus trichocarpa ectomycorrhiza microbial communities from riparian zone in the Pacific Northwest, United States - 15_EM | ecosystem: Host-associated > Plants > Roots > Unclassified | place... | reverse complement strand
TTTATCCGGCAATCTGGCCAATATCCCACCAGATCGATCAGAGTTGAATATTGTCAAATATGGCATCGATGGTCACTGCTGCTCAATATTGTTCACCAACTACTTGTATGTCGTGATACGACAATAACTAAACCCATAGCATGTGGAGCAAACTGACAAGAGATACTTTCTTAAATGTGCAATTTTAGATAAAAGATCAGATAAAAGATAAAAGATTCATGCTTTCCTTACTGCACTTGCGAAACAAGAAATTATAACACTTGACTTTCTTTGTTGATTTTAATTTTTAATTTTTTTTTCATTATTTGATTCATTTATTTTTTATTTAATTTGGTTTTTATTTTTTTTATTGTTATTTTTTTTTATTTTATTTTTCAATTTCATCTTTTTTTTATTTTTATATTAGATTTTATTTTCATTCTTTTGATTGCTATTTATTTTATTTTTTTAATATTTTTCTTAATTGATTTTTTTTTCAATTTTATCCATCAATATTTGGATGATAGAGAATTTCACTTCATGATTTTTTTGTAATTGTTTTTTATGGGGTAATCTCAGTCTCATGATCCAAGTCACAAATCTAATTTGACTTCATTCATTTTTTTAGGTTTTTTTTTTAATTATTTTTTTAATTTATCATTCGACATTAGGTTATCGGGCCTTGAGTTTCATAATTTTTTTTTCTTTCCTTTCTATTAGGTTATCTCAATCTCATATCTTAGATCGCAAGTTTAGTCAAGTTTACTCAGGTTTTTTTATGTTTTTTAATTGATTTTTTTCAGTATTTCTTTCATGATTTAGTTTGCTAGAGAGTTGAACTCCATTTTCTTATTCAATTTCTTTTATATATGGTTGTCTCGATCTCATAACCAAGCCATGAATTTAGCATGCTGACTTGAGTTAGGTTTTTATTTATTTATTTTTCAGTTCATTCTTCAACATCTAATAATTGAGCTTTGGATTTTTTTTTAATGAGGTTATCCTGTTTTTATTTAATTTTAGCTTTGTTATCAAATAAGATTGGTAGACCTTTTAAGAATATTTAGAGGTATTTATTTTATGATATTGACAAGTATTTATTAATTTTTTGATTAGTCATTATCAGTTTTTAATATATATTATTGACTTTTTATAACTATATTATTAAATTAATCAAATTTATTTAATTAATTCATATAAATGATTCGGATCCTAATCCTAGATTCTGCTTGCTCAATTTAAAAGTTGCTATCATTGTCTGAATATGAATATTTTATAATGTTTGGAAAAATTTGATGTGATTCAGAGAAAAGGCATCTAGGACACTACAAAGGCCAACAAATCATGGTGGCAGTGCCGCTCGTGAAACTCGTGAGATGGTGAATCACGAGGAATGCACTTCATGGAGCCGCTACTTTTTAGTGTAGGACTGGTATGGTATTGTGATAATTTTTATAGTTGTAGTTTAAAAAAATTTATTTTATAAAAAATAATTTTAGTTGAGGTTGGTTTGGTATTTATATATGTTTGGTTAAAATTATAGTTGAAATTAAGGTCGAATAAAAAATAGTTTAATGTGTTTGGTTAAAATAATGTTTTTCAATTGATGTTATAAAATAATTAATATATATATATATATATATATATATATTGATGATTTTTAATTTAAATATTTTAGATTTAACTACTGTTATTACATCATGAAATAAATAATACTTATATCAAATATTTTTTATTGTTCCATTAAACTATCTACAATTTCATCACGTACAAAATCCATCTAACAAGGACTGCAGTTTTATTGGTTTCTTAAGCGCGCAACAACATCAGGTAAAATATCATCAGGAATAAAATTGGGATTGCGATCAAATTCTGCAAATGCTATGTTATCAAGCGATCTCGTTCTAATTTTTTGAATAAAACACAATTAAAAATAAAAATAAAAATTAAATTTTTTTTTAACTGGATCGGACCTAATTCAATGCATTTAACTTATTAGTTGATGAGCCCGAAAAGAAAAAGGCAAAAAGAAATGCCTTACAGTCTTTTCCATTCCCTCGCCAAAGAGTCTTTTATTAAATAATGGAATGCTACTTGTTACCAAAGAGTATTTATTGATCCTTAGGACTGGCGGATGCCTCGAGGGAAAATTGAAGGGATGAGTTTTTGGGAAACAACTCGGGGCTACTCGGAGCTGCATCTTCTTCTTCTTTTTTATTATCTTTTTAATATTGTTATTATTACAAAACTACTTTTAAGTTTCTTCCAAAAATCTTAATTTCTTAAATTAAATTAATTCTTAGATAGGATTTCAAAACTTCATTAACTAAACAGTTATAAATCATGATCTTGCCGTTTCATTCTTTTAATTAACTGGATTATTTGAGGTCTCATTCTTTTAATTAACTGGATTATAAATCATGATCTTGCCGTTTCACAAAATCAACAATGTCACCTCTGTTAAGTAAAAATACATTTTTATTGCATGGCAAAAAGGCTTTGAGTTATAACAACAAACTTAAGGTAGGGGACGGAGATCAAGCCTTTAGACACTATGTTCCAAATCATACATCAAATTTCATGATATCCAGAAAAGGACTTCAGTAGTTTACATTTCAATCATCTATGTATATTTTTTCTCGTAGTTAATTCTCTCTTAATATTTATTTAAATATATATTATTTTGAATCCCCCAACTGGAATTTATATCAATTAACATGATGTTCTAGTAAGATCACCGCTCTCAAATATTAATATTAAAGAAGACTTGTTTATTCACAAATAACCAGACTATCAAGATTAGACCATTCTTGACATTGAAAGGATATTAATAAATAATATAAGGTTATGAGAAAATACAAAATTTCGTGTTTGCTATGCTCTGTCATGTACTTATTCAATTAAAAAATCTTTTATCATTTATAAGCTCATTAAATATTAAGAGAAAAACTCACGATAGTTTTAATGCAGAGGACTGGGGTAGTTGCGTTGTCTATTTGAAAATAAATGTATTAAAAAAAAAGAGACTTGTGCGAGTGTGTTTGGTAGTGTGGTAGCGGTTGCTTTTCAAATAGCTTTTTGTGCCGAAATACATGTCAATGTCAATGATATTTTTTTATTTTTTAAAAATCATTTTTAACATCAGCACATCAAAACGATCCAAAAAATACAAACCATACTCAATTTTAATAAAAAAAAATTTCAAAATTTAGCGAAACACACAGCCAAACAATCTCGAAATGGGAACGAGAAAAGAAGAAAACGAAAGCAGGCAAAAATCTAAAGGGTCTTTAGTGGCCCAACTGACTGTCATGAAACACACTCTCTATTTAAGCATAAAATAAAATATATAAAATTAAAGCACACTCTCTGCAGGCCTACGTGAAGATCCAATAAAGGGTCATAAAGACCGCAGCTTTAACAATCGTCGTAGAAAGAAGGCCGCTTTTACTGTCAGAAATGCATTCTGAGCGCAGAAATACAGAGTATTTGGCTGAGAAAGGTTATCCCATCAAAAGTTATAAGATATGATTTTATTTTTAAATTAAAATCTGATGAAATAAAGTAGAAAGTCTCTGTTTATACTCATTTTAGATCTATTTTTATATTATGACTCGTGTTGCGGTTTAATATTAATTTTTTTAAAATATAAAAAATATTTTAAGCGTCTTGGGTTCGGCTGTCATGCCAAACCCAAGTATTTTAGATCTAGCAGCCAAGTAATTTGTGTCTTACTTGTTTATCAGATTCAATTAAACATGGATCCAGCGCAGCTTTTTGAATTTAAAAATAATAAAACCAATGTTAGAGCCAAGAGCTTGGGCATTGCCGCTAGACTCAAGACTCTTGGGTCTAGCATGACAAAAGGATCCAAGTTGCTTGGGTCTAATATTGTTGTCAGGCCAGGCGCTTGGGTCATGTCAGATCCAAGCATTGAGTTAAAAAAAATAGTTACAAAAGAGAAAAAAAAAACAGAGAGAAATAGAATTTCTATTAAAGAAATAATAAATTCATAAACATAAAAAATGAATTATTTCAATGGAAAGATAAGATCTGAATTTTTAAATCTAAAACGTTAAATTATATATGTTTTTATGATTTATTGTTTATAAATAATTTTTTAACTTGGATTTCTGTTTAGGATACTTTAAGGATAGTTTAAATGTTTTTTTATAAAAAATAAAAAAAAATTATAAGTCTCAACATTTTAATTATCACCTGCTCAGACTCAAGTCGCTTGAGTCTGGCATAGCCGCCAGACCCAGGCATTGAGATAAAAAAAAAGTTAAAAAAGAGAAGAAAAAAAAGAAGAGAAAAGATAGAATTTTTATTGAAAGAATAACAAATTCATAAATATAAAAAATGAATTATTTTAATAGGAAGATATAATTTGAATTTTTAGGTCTAAAACGTTAAATTAGATTTTTTACAATAATTTGTTGTTTATAAATAATTTTTTAATTTGAATTTCTGTTTATGATACTTTAAGAATAATTTAAATATTAAAAAAAATTATAAGTCTCAACATTTTAATTATCACCAGCTCAGACTAAAGTCGCTTATGTTTGGCAAAACCACCAGACCTAAGGCTCTTAGATCTGACATGGTTGCGAGACCCAGGTGCAGGTGTGGCGGACCCAGGTGCGCTAATTTGGCATGGACCCAGGCGCACAGGTCTAACAAACCATGCCAGACCCAAGGTGTGTTGGTCTAGCCTTAGGTCTGGCAGCCACACTAGACCTAATGTGTTTGGATATGGAAAACATGCATGATCTGACAAGCAACAAATAAAAAGGACAATTATGCACTTTAGTTATCATGAAAGAGAAAAGAAAGAAAAAACTAAAACAATCGATCACCGACGGCAATCCAACCATTATCTTTTTATACGCGCCACGCCATGTGAAAGAGGGCACAACTGCGCATCTAGTGAGATGGCAGATGGCCAGATTTGGCCACCAGAAAATTGTCACACGCACCTCCTTAATAGCATGAGCATCACCCACTTGTTAGGGGAAAAAAAGAAAGCCAAAGAAACGTTCGCGAAAAGATGAAAAATTTAAAGTTAAACTACTATTACAATCCATAGTGAAATGTCTCTTGATCTACAATGATTTCCCCACACCCTTTAGCTTTTGTTATAATTATAACTAACATATCCACAAGCGCTTTGCTGCGGGTTAGATTTTTCTTTTTCTAAATTTAAAAACAATGTTAAGAGTATGAAGATTTTTTTGACAGTATCATTAAATCCAATCAAGCGATTTGATCTTAAAACCTGCCAACCCGGCTCGTTGGCTAGCTCGAGTTTTAAATTAAACCTCGTGAGAACTTATCCAAAATGATTATTCAATTTAATAGATCCAAAGACAACTTGGATGACCAGTAAAAAAACATGACATGGCTTTTAAAAAACTTTAAGACAACGACTTTTTTAATATGGAGACGATGCTGGATTGAATTGACCTTTGTCACCAGTTATGGACTTTAATAGGTTTAATAACTTTGTTGTTTTTGTAAATTATTTTTGTTTAATTTTATGGTAATATTAGATGCTTTCAACCCTAAAAAAATATTTATTCAAGATTGTGATAACCCTATAAAAAGTAGAAAAAAATAAATCATGAATTTCATTTCTAAACCAATCCAATATTAAATAAGAGTGAAATAAAGAATTAATTAGAAATATTAAAGGATCAGAAACTAAAAAAAAACATATCAGGTTTGATGGGTAAACTCACTAAACCCTGAATTGGGTAACCCTGGTCAACATGTCAAACCCGAAAAAAAAGATTTTTTAAACAAAGAAAAGTTAAACTCTTCATACCCGTTAATAGGCCCTTGGACTTTCTAAAATTTAATAACATGTTTCTTTTTTTGCAACTATTTTTTTTAACCATATGGTAAAAAGAAAAATAAACAATCACATAATTAAGTTTAATTAGAAAAAAAAAGAAAATAAAAGTACCCCGCTAAACTCGCAAATTAGGGCAACCAGGGTTGCCTTGCCAAACTAGGTCATTGAATCCACAAAGTTTATTTACCTAATTTTTTTAATCATTTTTTATTTAATTAAACTTTTTTAAAAATAGACCACACAGTGATGCTGAAATATTTTTTTGATACCAACTTGATACTAGAATATTTGTTTGTTACTCCAATAACCATATAAAAGATAAATTAAAATAAATCTAAACCCCATAAACATATCATATAAGAACTAAATTAGAAAAAAAAATCAATAACCAAAGAAAAAAAAAGGTCAAAATGCAACAAAAAATCAACAACATATTGAATTAAATAATCCACAATTCTAATAGGTGTGGGGAAACATTGTTTCCCAACACCTTTTAGCTTTAGTTATAACTAGTTACATTGACCCGCGCGATGCTTCGGGTTAATTTTTTTTGTATAAAAAATATCAAAAAAAGCTAAGATCTAAGAGTGTTAGGTCTTTCTGCATAGCTATACCAAAAAGTCTTGGATTTGGCTGCAACACATGACCCAAGAGCAATATTTATAATATTATTAACAACATTAAACTTGCATGACCCAGGTTTAAGTGGGTCTGGCTGTAACACCAGACCCAATAGCTTTAGATGTGGGTTTGGCTGCAAGGTCGTGTCATAAAAGTGTGATAATTAAATGGATTAATTAAAAAGAAAAAAACAAAGAAAAAAAACCAACATGAAGAAAAAAACTAATGAAGAAAAAGAAAAAAAATATGAATTAACTGTGTTAACCCTTCAAACCAGGTTAATCCGTCAAACCTGAGATTTGTGTCTTGAAACTTTGATAACTAAATAGAAAAAAAAATTAACGGGTTAACCCATAATTAATTGGGCTAACCCGTCAAACCCGGGATCCGTGTCATGAAAGTTTGATAACTAAATAGAAAAAAAATTAACATTAACAAACTAAACTAAACGAAAAAAAATTAATTAAAAAGAAAAACAATTATGGGTTAACTCGTCAAACCTGGTTAACCCGTTAAACCCGGGATCCGTGTCATAAAAGTCTGATAACTAAATAAAAAAAATTAACGTTAACAAACTAAATTAAATAAAAAAAATTATTAAAAGAAAAAAAACAAAAAAAATTGACGGGTTAACCCGTCAAACCTGAGATATGTGTCATAAAAGTCTGATAACTAAATAGAAAGAAATTTAACATTAACAAACTAAAGTAAACGAAAAAAATTAATTAAAAAGAAAAAAAAATCTGGGTTAACTCGTCAAACCAGATTGACCTGTTAAACCCGAAATTCGTTTCATGAAAGTCTGATAACTAAATAAAAAAAATTTAACATTAACAAACTAAATTAAACTAAAAAAATATTAAAAAAAAACAAAGAAAGAAGCAAAAAAAAAAAACCCCAAATGCATAAAAAAAAACAAAATAGCTAAATTTTTTTTAAAAAAAACTAAAGAGTGTTTTACTGTGGACTGCACTGTGCAGTCCACAGTAAAAACACTGATGCCTTTTAGTAAATGTTACAATGAGAAAGAATCTCGATCAATAATTATAGAATTATTTTATGGATTTATGAACTTAAAAAGAAAAATAAGATTATTAATCTCAATATTTGATTTGTCACACCTGACATCACAATGACCTTTAAAAATTAAATGTCAATGCGAAAAGAACAAATATCTGACATCTTGTTCTTGGAGGGAGAGATCTTGTTTAAGGAGTTGTCACCTAGTATTATGTTACTAGGAACCCTAACTGGTCAACAAAGATTATATGGTACGGGACTGGTTACACAAAAAAAAAGATATTATTACCTCTTAAGCGTCTTATCTAAGGTAGGCTGCATTGCTGGTTTTGTCTTAAATTGCTAAGAGTTTGTTGGATTATACTACCAATGGTTTGCTTGTAATATTTCTGACTCTGGCGTTGGTAAATATTACATAACACAAAAAAAGCATGATATTTCTGACTCTAGCGATAGTGAATAAACCAATAAAATTTGAATTGAAAGCAAAGCATATATATATATTTTGTTATTTTTTTTTAAAGAAAAAACAGGTATGTATCGCATACCAGATTCACATTTCACAGTAAAAATCCACAAATCAAATATACAGTGAAATTATCAAAAAAGCACAAGGGACTCATAAATAAATTCAAAAGGATGCACGAATTTATTTTGGAATTTTCTGATATCAAAGAGGGGCTTGTTTGGCCAAATATAAAAATAAAAAGAAATAAAATAAAAGAGATTGATATAAGGGTATGTTTTGTCAAACAAATCCTTAGTTAAAAACAAATTGGGTAGGCTGGGCTGAGGTCCAGGTCTGGCCTGACCTATTCTTTTTTTTTCTTTCTTTCTTGGTTGAATCTAGCCCAGTTTTACAGGCGGGACCAAGCCGGCCTAGCCTGGTCACTGGCCCAAGCCAGCGACCCGGCTGAACAGCTGCACGCATGCGTGACGCAAGCGTGTTGCACAGTGGGAAAGTAATTATAATTACCTTCGCACAGTGTAATGCAAACACAAAGAAGGCAGGGAAGAAGCTTACTCGTTTCAGGGGCAGGGGCTGCTACTTAAAGACGAAGACGATGGCGATGAAGACGTGAGGCTGCTGGCCGAACAGGCACTCTCCTCTGTTTCTTCTTATCTTCACTTGTTTTGGTCGCCTGTTTTCTCTTTGTCTCTCCGTTCTTCTTCTTTTTCTCCTCTGTTTTCTCTTAACTCTTTCTCTATACTGTCTCTGTCTATTCTTTTTCTTTGCGTTTTCTTTCAGTCTGTGTGTTTTCTTTTTGTTCTTGCTGCGTGTGTTCTTCTTCGCCGTCTTCTTTTTCTGGGTTTTTCCTCCTGGTATTCTCTGTTCGTTCGTCCGGGTCTCCCCCTGTTCTCTGGTTTTTCCCTCTTCGTCCCTGTGTTTGCTCTCTCTGGTTTTCCCCCTGGTTTTTCTGTTCTTTCGTTCGTTTCGTCCTCCTTGGTTCGTGGCCTTTCTCTGGCTTTTATAAAGCCAGAGAATGCCATGAGGTCGCCTCAGTAATGGCATGCATCGTAGGGGCGAGAGGGATCGTGGGCAGCTGGCTGAGACGAATCGCTTCTCCTTCCTGCTCAGTCGGTTTTCCATGGGGTAACGAAGAAGGTAATGAACAGTTTGAATTGAAACGGCGCCGTTTCATCCGAAATGGCTATTTTCAAATTGCCCCCTTAACTTCTGACATTTAGCAATTAGGCCCCTGTTCAAGGAAAATCTCTTTTGTTTTTTTAATTTTGCCCCTGGATCAATTGCAATTGGACCCATGGATTTTAGCATCATTTACAAAACAATCCCTGGTTTCTGATTTATTCAATTCAGTCCTTAATTGACTCTTCAACTTTTAATTCTTTCAAAATTACCCCTAAAAAAATAAATTAAACTCCTATGGTATCACCTCCTATTCACTTTGGTCCTTGGACTTTAATTTTTTGCAATTTTAACCCAAATCTGCCCCAAATTTTGTTATTTCTTCAATTAAACCCTTGATTGTATTAGTTAATTAAATCGGAGTTTAATAAAGTCCCAAAACTTATTAATTCTTTTAATTTTTGACCAAATTGACTCTCACATTTATAATTCATCCTTATTAGTCCTTAAACTTTCAATTTGTGTTGTCTTGACCCAATTCAATTCTCAAATTATTTTTTATTCATTTATTTTTTTATTTTTTATCATTCATTTATTTAAATTTTATTTTTTTGTTTATTATTTTTTTTTGAAAATTCAAAAATCAGATTATGACATGATTTCCAAAATTAAACACGAAAAAAAACACGTTCTATACTAAATATAAAATAATAATAACTAAAAAAAATAATTTTTCTCTAAAAATTCTCTTCCTCGAGTTCTAGTTATCTACGAGACAAGGAGATAAATGTTGACAATTGAAAATGTTAATAGTCTTCAATATAATGATAATTAGAGCTATAATATTGGAAAATATTATACTTGTAGTGGTCTTTGGAAGAATAGTTATTTAAATGCTCTTTCAAGTGATCAATGTGATCCTAAATGTGATCCTAGCCACGCAAGAAGATATATTAATATTTGTGCTTAGTGTCTTTGTGTTTCATTGATCTCTAATGTGCACATTCTATTATGTGAAATAAATTTTCACATAATATTTTCCTAAAGGGGTTGAATTTTTTTTTAAGCTTCAAATTCGGTCCCTGAATCTCTAATTATTTTAAATTAATGAAATTAAATTTTGTTTTGTCAAATCAAGAATTCAAATAGTGACAAAATATTTTCTTAACACCTCCAAATCTCCGTACACACATGAAAAACAAGCCACAAGACTAATCGCAAATTAAAACAATTCTAAAGAGCCAAATAAGAAGACAAAGAAATTAAGGGACCAAAGTGTAAAAAATTATAAGCACCAAAGAAAAGAAACATTGTTTAAATGAATAGTGTTTTCCCTAATAGTCTACCATGAAAGATTGAGGGGACATGTTTTTTTTATATAATTTATTAATTATGAAAAAATATTTATTATTAATATATAGTTTTTTTTATTATAAGGATATATGCACGTGATTTTGTTTTAATTAAATTACTGTATTTGTTTTCCTTGTAGAACAATTTTAATCTTATAGTACTATGTTAATCATAGTTTTGAAATCCGGCCCGACCTGACGGGTCGACCCGGGATCCGGCCGACTCGGGCTTGGGACCGGGCCGGGTCTAAGCAAAAAATAGCCTGGGAATTGGCCCGGTGAGACCCGGTCGACCTGGCGGTTCGACCCGGAATCCGGCTGACCCAGGTAAACCCGGCTGAGACCTGACCTTATTATATATGTATATATATATGACTGAAACGACTCGTTTTGGCATTTTACAGTTAAAAGGCCAAAACGAGAAGAATTGTCAATTGAACGAAAACTGCAGAAGACCTAATTAATTTCAAATTCAAACATAATTAAAGAAATCTTCAAACCCATTTCAGTTGCGAAGAAGAGCAGAGGAGCAGAAGACTCTTGAATCCTTGATCGCTGTTTCAAATCTGCAAATAAGGTTAGATGAGTTGTTGTTACTTGTTTCTTTCTTCTTTCGCTCTCTCTTTTCTTTCTTCTGTGCCGCTGTTTCAAATCCTTGATCGCTATTTATTTTGAACTTGCAGCTCTTTACTATAACAGTGGCATCAATTTTTTCCTATTCTCACACCCACATGTATGTTTCTCACTTTCTCTGTTCTTTTCTTTTCTGCAACTTGACCGCTGTTCTTTTCTTTTCTCATTGTTATTTCTGCAACTGAATAAAAGATTAATTTTTCTTGATTTATTTCTTTGTAAGTTTCATTTTAGTTAACTGTCTCATTTATCTTCTTTATGTTCGTTTGAATTGCTTGACAAAGAAGATGACTTAGTAGTGCAACTGTGTTTGTGTGTTTGTTCTGCTGCTTCTACAATCCTGAATTCCTGATAGTTTTTGTGTGTGTGTTTTTTTAACAGCTCCTGCATGAAATTAGTTATCTGATGTTATTAACTTTATTAGCAATGAGGAGGAATGAATATTAACAGTAAATTAGTTAGTTGATGTTATCAACTTTTGCTGGAGTTACTGTCATTTTAGTTGATTAATTTTATTGACTAATAATTTAACCTTCAGGCTCATTCGGTGTTTGATTTTTTCCGTTGGCTTTCATTTATGTTAATTTTTTACAGGTGTTTTTTTTTTTATCAACTCATCTAACCCGTGACCCGATCGTTAGACCGGGTCGGGTTTCAAAACTATGATGTTAACTATTACAAAATTGTTTATTATTATAGAATTTGTCAGCTATTAACTTTGAAAAAAAAAAGACTCAAGGTTCATCCAATTAATTAAATCTTGAACCCCAATAATGAAGGTACATCCACCACAATTAAACCATCTTTGACATTGCATTGTTTTATTTGCGATAACTTAGACGTGTCTGTAAAACAATTTGCCCTAACTAATCTCTCCGTTTCCAGAACTGCTGTCCTATTCCTTGTAGAAAAGTCGACGTTCCTATCTAACAAGGCATTGCCTGTGGGCTTGCTCATGCACTGCGATTATTTCTTGAATTATTATTTTTTAAAAATATTTTTTATTTAAAAATATATTTCCTGTGGCTTGCTCATGCACTGCGATTATTTCTTGAATTATTATTTTTTAAAGTATTTTTTATTTAAAAATATATTAAAATAATATATTTTTTGTTTTAAAAAATTATTTTGACGTGTCTGTAAAACAATTTGCCCTAACTAATCTCTCCGTTTCCAGAACTGCTGCCCTATTCCTTGTAGAAAAGTCGACGTTCCTATCTAACAAGGCATTGCCTGTGGGCTTGCTC
>Ga0307513_10009502_pt1 | contig 12297 bp, 2 predicted proteins | sample 15_EM_MG_FD_202174 | JGI IMG/M metagenome (GOLD analysis project Ga0307513, IMG submission 202174) | Populus trichocarpa ectomycorrhiza microbial communities from riparian zone in the Pacific Northwest, United States - 15_EM | ecosystem: Host-associated > Plants > Roots > Unclassified | place... | reverse complement strand
AGAAAAAAAACATCCTATCAAATAGATACAAGTTACTCTGGTTAGTTAATTTTTTTTAATTGATTTAATTTTCAAAAAGTATATAAAATAAACTATAATCTATTTTTATTAATTGATTTTCTTCAATATTCATACATAAAGAAGATTTCTAATAAATTATATATGTAAAACATATTTTACAAAAACTATACTTTTTTAAAAATAGAAAGGAATAAAAAAAAATAGATAGGGGAGATCAGACCTTGGCCTAGAACAAATAGTGTTGATGCGTCGTTTAAATGGATATTGATTGTGCAACTCCTTTTATAGTGGGCCTCACCAATTTATGGAAAACGATTTGAACTCCGATTAAAGTTGTCAATAACCATGTAAAATTATGTTTTGGGCTTGTTTTTCACACAAAAAAAATATATGAAAACACTTCTCATTATAGTTTTTAGATCCGGTCCAATCTAAAATTTGAATTTTAAATTTTAATCGGATCATTAGATCACCCAAGTCAATTTATTTTTTTTAAAAATCAAAACGACGTCGTTTAGTAAAAAAAAAAAACAAAAGTCAATAGGTTGCAACCGGGTTTTTGATCGGGTCTTTTGGGTCAACCGGGTCGCCGGGTCAGCCGGGTCACACTGGATTTTTCCTTCCCTTGTTTTTTCTTCAACTCGGCTTTGTTCCAGCTCCGAATTAACCCGCCAAGCCGGACCAAGTTTCAAAACTATACTCCCAATAACCTCTTAAGCACAAATTTAACCTAAAAGACACCTTTCAACAATAAGACAAAACAAAAATTCAAGATTTAAGTTTATAAATCTAAAATTTTAAATTCATAGATCTCTCAAATTTCGTGATGATATAAATAAAATTTTTGATCATTTCTGAAATTACATATTGGCTCAGATAATATAAATAAAATTACAAAATAAATACCTCTGTCTTAAATATATTTATTCAAGTTTAAATCTTTATTTTTAGAGTTTATCACGACTAACAGAAGCTTCGTGTTTTAGTTAAGTTATTGTTTTCAGTCTTTGAATTAGTGCTTTCTAAGATTTAATTATTGGGTAATTAATACTTTCACGTGATTAAATGTTAATTACAAGAATTACAATTTCATTAAGGTGCCATAATTATCTTTATTATAAAAAAGTTATTATTGATTGTCTTCTATAATAAACTTTAATCCCTAAAATTATTAACATCCTATAATTAACTGATAAACATAAATCTTAAGGTTGTTTTGGTCTCCTTCCACTATTTGTTAATCTCACTCCTTATTTTGATATATAGAACAAAATCAGCCCTCTTTTCATACTTTTTATAGAAATCTTAATACCTTTCTATTTCTTTGAATATCAAATAATAAAAAGAACTCTAAATTTAATATAAAACAATTGAAAAGTAAATTAAAATTAAAAAAGCTATCTTAATATTTTTCTTAAGTTATTACAGAGCAATGAATATCACAAATGAATATTGATTTTTGATGATCACATTATATTAAGGTATATTTACTGCAGGAAGATGTTTTATAAGCTAATTATATTTGTTTTATGATATACAAATTAAATTCTACTATGTAATTTTTAGTTTTTACTTGCTATGTGGCCATGCTTCACCTTGGGCTGGATAATTTGTTTTTCAACATAAAAAAAAAAAAAAGCATGTGCAACTGTTGACAATGCCTTTTTTAACAAAAAAAAAAATTATAATCACAAATTGAAAAATTTATGCATGAATTTAATAAAATATTTCAAGAATAATCTCATTTCTAGATTAATGGGTCTCGGAATGTTGCAGGATGGATTGATCTTTTTTCTTAATTAAAAAAAAAAAAACATCTAGACATTGCTAATGTGTTTTCTAAAAGTGAAAAAAAAAATCATAAATTCAAAATCTAACACATATTAGATGACATTTGTTTAAAAAGTATTGGCATGGTAGCAAATTAAATCAACATTGGTACACTCGAGTTAATGAGCTAAATTTGTGACTCGGATCATAAGATAATTCCATAAAAAACGAACCAAGAAAAATTATAATTCTTAATTTTTCAATAAACTCAACGTTGAATGATTAAATTAGAAACAAAAGTATTGAGTTAAAATAATTTAGATTAACCTGTTAAATTTATGATTTAGGTTATGTGCCTAACTGAATTTAAAAACTTTTTATTTCCAAAACTAGTTTCAATTATACACCAACCAAGAGCATGTGATTTTTTTTTAATACATAACAACAAAAAATAATATTTTTCAAAGAAGAAGAAATAAAGGTAGCTCGTGGGACTACAATTTAAAATTTTGATAAAAAGGCCTTTTTTTTACACAAAATAGACTTTAAAATATTAAAAAAAGGATGAAATGAAATATATTTTTAAAGTGTTAGGGGTTGAAAATTTCATAGCTATAAAACTCAGACCAATTCAACAGGTTGACTTATAACCTAGAGCTTAGGCTAGGTCAAGTTTAAACAAATAAAGAGAGTAATTTCCTTGGTATGACTTGCTTAAAAGCCAGGTTTGATCTTTAATTTGGTCAAAACCTAGTTTGAAACCCACTGATTTTTTTTTAAAAAAACAAAACAATATCATTTTAATCTTTTATAAAAAATAAAGAAATGAATTTATTTTCTTGGTTAACCTAATTTAACTTGCTTGGTCTGTTCATGAGTCCTATTATGGGTTGTGTTTAATAATTATGAAGAGTATATAACACACACACACACACATAAAAGGTCTGACTAGCATAACAGGTCCATGTAAAGAGATCTGGCTTAGCGTGACACCTCTATTCTGTTTTTCAAAATAATAGAGGACAAAGAACACACTGTTCGACTTTTTTTTTTTAAAAAAAACATAGATGACACATTGTTGATGTCAGTGGATGACACATCTTTTACGTAAACAAATGATGTGTCATTTACGTGTCCAAAATCCGGTGACCATTTGATTACTAGAAAATTGGGGTAGTGGGTTTTCAACCAAAAATATTCTTTTTACAATCATTTTGTTTTACTAAAAACACATAGTAAACAATATTCTAAAGACCTAAATAAAATCGTTTATGCCTTTAAATAATCCAAAAATCGATCTAAAAATAAAAAATTAACTTGAAACTCAAAAACTTCCAGAGATTAGATATACTTTCTTAAGTAATGTTAGGGTGAAATAACACCCAAGTTAAACTCCCTTCATAGAATGGAACTTGTTGATATTAAGATCAACTTTTTTCATTGTTGGAATTGATGTCAACAATGATTTTCTCTTTCTACCATTGAAATCCAATAATCTCATCCCTAACTAGGGACTAAAAAATAAGTTTTGGGTCATAATTGACTTTTTGGAAAATATAGTGATTGGCAAGGTTGAAAAATGAAAGTAAAGGGAAGAAAATGAATATTTTACTCAAATTCTAGATTAACCATATATTTTCTCTATTTTTTACTCTTTGGTCTAATCCTATCATTTAATTTTTATTTTCTTAACAAATTATTACCAATTGGTCATCAAAGTTGGCATGGAAGGATGTAATTGAAAAAAACATTTGAGAACTAAATTTAAAAAAAAATTTAAATATCACCTTGCTACAACAAAAGTTGTTGCCTTTTAGTCTCAATGAAAGAATTCTTTTTCAGTTTATAAGAATATGGAGTGGGATTAACAAGTTGTTAAGGGAAAATAATACTATTTATAAATCTTCTCCTAAACAAATTTATTTTTATTTTATATATGTAACCAATAATTTATAGAAGTAATCAACACTTGTATAAACTGACTTCCATTCATGTTTTGCTAGATTCTTTCTTTGCAAGGATGATTTGGGACCAACTAATTTAAGCCTGAGTATATGGACATGTTTATGACATCGGACTACGTGATTGATTGGGCCAGAATCTTCGATGCAAAGAGGAAGTTGCTGGTGTGGAATTTGATTTCTGGAACAGCTTGTTTGCTGCTGTGGCGCTGGAGGAAGAGGGCATTACACGATATTTCTCATCATTCAGCAGTGGTTATTGCTTATGCTAAAGAAATCATGAGACCGTACACACTCTTTTATTTCTAGCTAGCTAACTTTGAGCAACTTGGGGTCAAGAAGACATAATTGCTTCTTGACTGGTATCCTCCATGGCGTCAAGTTAGATCTTCCTGTAACAGAGCGAGCAGTAGCAAGGGGTGTTCTGTGTTCATTCGTGTTTTGTTCTGGGGCGTGATTAGGCGGCTTTGCTTATTATACGCGGAGCTGTCGGGGGCCGGCCCTCACTGGACATCAAATGGCAAGGACGTATGTTGCAGGTTAAACATGAGCTTATATTAAAACACCACTAAGCTTAATCTTCCAATGATGTGAAAGAAGCATATTAATCTCTAAAAGGGATGTTCTCGTCAATTATTAGTCTTAATAGTTAGCAAAACATGATTCATGTTGGAGTTGTTTAAAAATCATGGTTAATGAGCATATTGAGATCTAATTAAAAGTGGGGTTCACATATTCTATAAATTAAAATTTTATTGAAATTTAATCTCCAACATAAGCTTTTTAACATGAAATATTAACATGATTTTAGCAAATTATAAATGAATGATAAATTGTTTTCAAATAATTCTTAGTTGACATGGTTTTAAAGAAACTCAAAACTTTCTAAAAACTTTTATCCTATATAAGAAAAAAAAAACTTTCATAGTGGTTTATTTAGTGGAAATGTGGAAACATATAATTGGATCAAAGGGCACCCAAGCTTTTAAATGGGAGATAACCTAAACAAAGTGGACTTTGAGCTTAAACTCGTGCGGCTTGACTCCAGCTTCAAGTTAGGCCTAAATTTGAGTTTACTATAAAATAACTTTTTGGGCTACAATAGATTATTTATAATTAACTTAACTTTTGGCTTGGACGTGGTCCTTTAGCCCATGGAAAATGTCTAATTAGCTTCTTCAGTTTTTTTTTTTTCCAGAACTAACTCTTCATAACCTAAACAACTTTTGAACTGTTTTTGCAGCTCTTTAGAACAAAAAACAAAAAGCTGTTAATGGAGGGAATTCTATTAGTTTTAGTTTCTAAAATTCTCTATAAAAGAGGTTCATAGAGAATTATTTTCTCTAGCTCATGGAGTAAGTCTAATTAACTTCTTCAATTTTTTCCAAAACTGAATCTTCATAAACTAGAAGGTTTTTGGACAATTTTTGCAACTCTTTAAAACAAAATAATATTTGCAACTCTTTAAAACAAAATACTATAAATTTTAATTCTAGTTTTATGGAGGATAATCAAAGCTGTTATTGGAGAGAATTTTATCGGTTTTGGTTCTTGAAATTCTCTATAAAAAGAAGTTAAAGAAAAGTGTTTATGTTGGTTTTTCTATAGAATTTATTACACTATTCTTCAACTATTTTTTAGCTTTGCTCTTCTAATTTTAAAGCTTTGTTTCCTCTTGTTATTTTCATCCTAAACTAAAGTTTAGGTTCAGTCCCTGTAAAGAGAGGTTGTTGAGTATAATACCTTTGATTCGTTGGACTTTGTTTATAAATGCATCTAAATAAGATGGTGTTGTTGAAATCTTGAGGAGTTTACGAAAGAAAATTCTTTTGTACCATCTGAGGAGTAATAAAGTTTTAAGAACAAATAATTTATCTTTGACAACAATAATAAAATTTTAGATTTGTAATTAATATTCTAAGAGGTTCAACAAATAAATATTTTATATGTTTTAATTTAAGCACAATTTATGTATGATCAGTTTGCATGTTAGGATTGTATTTCAATCTTTTACACAAGTTTATATATTTACTTAATAAACATGCTAGCTCTTTTTGTTATAATTGCAAGTTTTTCATGTTATTATAAATTTGTGCTATAAACTAAATATAATTGCTTACTTACATAATCATCTGGTATATTTATGGACAACAAAATATCCATTAGATCATGAGAGAATATATTAGAATGTAATATAAATTCATTCTAGAAGCTTTATCTAAAAGTTTAATCTTTTGAGTTAATATAATATTAAAACATTGATAATAAATTAATTAGGAACTTAAATTTTATCATTCTCATTCTATTTGATAAAATTAAGTACAAAATAATGATATTTATACAAATTTTAAGTTCAAAAGACTTTCAAAGATATAACAAATTTATATAGTAGTTATAACTCATAAAAAATAATAAGAATATATTCATCTAAAATTTTTCTCTTGTACTTGTACCTATTTAGTTTTTATAAAGTGAATCATAGAAAATAACTAATAAAATACCACCATTAATTACTTATTTTTTAACAAATTGCACCGCATTTCCACCATTACATTTTTTATCTTTTAAAATAAGTTGTATCATCTCATTCAGTTCCCTTTTTATATATCCTCCTTTCAATGGAAAATCCAATTTCAGACCATTGGAGCCTTCTCTTGGATCAACTTCTTATTGCAAGGACAACACTACAGCTGGCTGAGATAATATCCTGTTCTGATATAGTTTTAAGCATAGATTTAAAACCCGGCCTGGCCGACCAGGAGCTAAAACCGGGCCAGGTTGAAGAAAAAATAGGGAAAGAAAAAACCCGGTGTGACCCGGCTGACCCGACGGGTTGACCCGGCAAGACTCGGTCAAAAACTCAGTTGCAACCCGTTGACTTTTTTTTTACTAAAACGACGTCGTTTTAATTTTTTTTAAAAAAAATTGATCCGGACAACCCGGTCAAAACCCGGAACCTGGGCCTTGGATTAGACCGGGTTTAAAAACTATGGTTTTAATTACCTTAGAGAATCTATAGCTGGTAAGTGAGATAGTTGTCTGTTTTTTTTCTTAAATAAAAAAAAAGGACTTTTTCGAATAGGGAATATTTGAAAATAAAATAAAGTTGATGAAGATAAAACTAATTAAATTGCTGTATTGAAAACTAATTGCAGATACCGAAGCAAAGCTGTAAAGGTTCTGCATGCAACCTGAGGATGGGCGCGTTAAGCTTTTGGTTATGGTGTGCGGTATTCAATAAAAATGAAAAGAAAATTGAGGGCCACGCACCGTAATAAACAATAAAAAAAAAAAACCATAAATAAAGTGCTCCCTTGAGCAGAATACGACCATAAAATCGTGTAATTTGCATTGCATATTAATCATGAAGAACTGAAAAGCAAATCCAGCATAATCTTGCTATTTGCGAGTATCTTCCGGATACCTGACTGATTGTGGAAGTCATAGATAGCAATAAACAAAGAAGAAATACATGAATTTTAATGAGTGAAAGTAGCTCTAAATATGAATTTTATATTTGCAGTTTTTATTTTCTCTTTAATAATAATTCTTTAGGAGATTTATAAAATTTTAAATACATCAGAAGTCATAACTCAACTAAAAAACAAAATAAAAATTCAAAATGAAAAAGAAAAGAAGTATGAAATCCAAAAATAACAAGAAAAATAATAAAACTATCAAAACTAGAGCCCTGGAGCGAGATTTTAAAAATCTAAAGATCCGACGGTTGAAGTATCGATTATATCTAGTGGAGCGCGATCTAACGGTCAGATAAAAATTATAGATTTTTCGAGCTGATATTTTAGTTTAGCGTGACCAGATTTTTTTTAGAACTAAACTTGTATCATTATTCCATAAATATATATGTTAAGCTATAAATATCCGTTAGAGCATCTATATAATACATATAGAACATATGGGAAAGATGGCCACGTTAAACATCAGAAACACAAAGTTCCATGTACTCTCCAGTAATGCAAATACATGAGAAAAGTGGAGAGTCTATACTTCAGTCGGCCACCATGTTTTGGAACTTTAGGAGATTACGCTGTCGAAAGATTTCTCAATTGGTAAGCATCAACAATTAAATATGAAATATAATATTCAATATCTTATTTTATATTTAAATACTTATGTGAAAAATACATTCCTTGATCCATGGAAAATCTTTTGAAAAAAGAAACTTTGAATGTAAATTGATAAAGAAAATTGCGTTTCTCTTGTAACATTCAATTATTTTCATATATGTTTATAACGGAATCAAACTTACATTTATAGAATAAAAAGAAGATCAATTTTTTTAATAGACTTCTTATATATCACACATTCATCAAATATAAAGTTATTATATAGAAAACTAATTCTCAAAATTGATTAATAGGATTTTAATATTAATATTTATTAAATTATTTAAGAACTTATTATCTCATTCATATGGACCACATCTTTTCTTTCATTTGACATTATCTTTCTCTATGGTTTGATAAATATATTAACATAACATGCATAGAATAATACTAAAACATTATATATAAAAGAGCCATGAACATCATCAATTCAACATAGTTTTTTCATGTCTTTATTTTTTAGACCTTTTAATAATATTTCTTGTGATTCATTAATTCTAGGTTCAATAATAATGTCTTTATTTTAGGGTGTATAATCATTTTTTTTATTGATAATTGTTCAATTGTTCAATAATTTGAGGAAAAATAACTTTAGAAGGTATGGAGGGCAAATGAGCTTCTACCCTAATTTCTTCAATTTCCACATTGTGTGATGTTTTTCTCCCACTAACTTCATAACTTTCAATGAACCTAGCACTTTTAGTTTCAACAATTTCTGTGTTAAATTTATACCCTTTAGAGATGATGTATCGTGAATGATTTGAAAATCGGCAACAATGAATCTAACAAAAATGGATGAAGGATGGGTCTGGTTGTGTTGTCTTTCTTTTGGTGTTTAGACTGGATTATAATGATTTTAAGGTAAATAAGATAGAGGATAAACTAGAATGATACTTTGATAAGTCGATCTAAACGTCACAAAGATCAATCTAGAATTTCAACGCCACACTCTTTGTGATTGAAGAGTGATAGGTTAGGTAGGGTTCTTCACAAAATCAATTTGGAAGAACAACTCTTAATTCTCTGAATTAAGTTTCAAATCTTGGCCAAAAGTTCTTTATTACATATTCTGATACTATATTTATAATTGGAACATTCCTCCATAGTTAGGAAAATTCAATATGACAGAAGTTAGGCCCAAAAATTAGACTTTGACAAAGTAACTAGACAAATTTAACTTGTACACATTTTCTGACTTTAATTGAAACATAAACAGACCAAATTTAAAACGGCTATAACTTCTTGCACAAAAGTCCAATGCAATCATGGTTGGACAATCTAGAAAGACCACGTTTTGAACTTGAAATCCACCTAGATTAGTCTTGTTTTCACATGCAATGGATGACTTCAAATTCGGGTTCAAATTGATTTATTGTTCTGACCGTAAACAGTATCAATTCCTTCACTTATTTGCATTATCAACCCAAATTCAAGTAGCCCAGCATCAAAAGAACCATTAAGGGCTTTTCCCATCCTAAGTTTCAATTGTAGGCAAATAAGAACCCTTGAACTAATTTCAAACTGATTGTTAATTTTTAACTCCGGCGCAGTTCAATCATTCCAATTTGATTCGTCAAAGTCCTTTGTAGTTGTTTCGCTCTCGTTCTTGTTATTGGACCATTTGAATCCTCTTGCATATTAGATTTAGCTTTACGAGATGGATTATAATTCCCATGATGCACATCACTAGCACTTTTAGTTTCAACAATTTCTATGTTAAATTTAAACCCTTTAGATTTTTATTCATAAACAATGACAGCATTACTCTTCATTCTTAAGTCTAGTTTATTTTCATGTAAATTAATTATAAATTATTACTTCTACTAGGCAACCCCAAATATATAGATTATAAACTAGATTTCTTACTAGTCTACAATTCATAAGGAACTTTCAAAAATACCTTACTAGAAACCTTGTTTAAGAAATACATGGTAGTTTGTAATGCAAATATCTATAGTGACATTGGTAAAGATAAATGACTTAACATACTATAAATTTTATCTAATAAAATAGAATTATGCATTTCTTCTACACCATTCTATTATATTGTACCTAACATTGTGCATTGAGCACATATACCATGTTTTTCAAGAAATTTAAAAAATAAACCCGGACATTGTCTAGTTTTATTAAATCTTTTATAATATTTACCATCTTTATCTAACCTAACAATTTTTTTTTCCATCTATTTGTCTTTGAACTTCATTAATAACCACCTTTAAGGCATATATTGCTTGATATTTTTATACAACTATAGTTAATAATATAGATGATAAATATTTTGTTGTATTGAAAGAAGTAATATCGACATGTTTATGGCATCAGACTTGCCTTGTTTTTCTTGTATTTATAGATCTTCTCCTAAACAAATTTATTTTTATTTTATATATGTAACCAACAATTTATAGAAGTAATCAACACTTATATAAACTGGTTTCCATTCATGTTTTGCTAGATTCTTTCTTTGCAAGGATGATTTCGAACCAACTAATTTAAGCCTGAGTATATGAACATGTTTATGGCATCGGACTATGTGATTGACTGGGCCAGAATCTTCGACGCAAAGAGGAAGTTGCTGGCGTGGAATTTGATTTATGGAACAGCTTGTTTGCTGCTGTGGCGCTGGAGGAAGAGGGCATTACTCGATATTTCTCATCCTTCGGCAGCGCTTATTGCTTTTGCTAAAGAAATCATGAGACCGCGCTCTGTTATTTCTAGCTAGCTAACTTTGAGCAACCTAGGGTCAAGAAGACATAATTGCTTCTTGACTGGTATTCTCTATGGCATCAAGTTAGATCGATCTTCCTGTAACAGAGCGAGCAGTAGCAAGGGGTGTTCTGTGTTCATGTTTTTTTTTTTTTTCTGGAGCTTGGTTAGGTGGCTTTTCTTATTATAAGCGGAGCAGTCGGGGGCCGACCCTCACTGGACATCAAATGGCAAGGACGAAGGCACTGATCGCAGACCCTGACTTGAAGCAGTATTTGGATGAACGTATGTTGCATGTTAAACATGAGCTTATATAAAAACACCACTAAGCTTAATCTTCTAATGATGTAAAAGAAGCTATTAATCTCCGAAAGGTATGTTCTCGTCAATTATTAGTCTTAATAGATAGTGATTTTTTCTGGGGCTTGGTTAGGCGGCTTTGATTTGTGTTGTGGTGCACCTGTTTATGAATCCATCCAGATAAAATAGTGTTGTTGGAATTCTAAGAGATTTATAAAAAAATTTTCTTTTATACCACAGTAATAAAATTTTAGGAACAAAAAATTAATCCTTAACAATAACAATAAATTTTTAGATTTGTAATATTCTAAGAGGTTCAACCAGTAAGTATTTTATATAATTTAATTTTAATATAATTTCTATGTATGATTAGTTTGCATATTAAAATTATATTTCAATCTTTTACATAAGTTTATATATTTGCTTAATTAGCATCCTAGCTCTTTTTGTTAGAATTGCAAGTTTTCCATGTTCCTATAAATTTGTATATTATTAACTAAATATAATTACTCACTTGCCTAATTATCTAGTATATTTTTGGACAACAAAATATCCATTAAACCATCTCTTATTTATATATATATATATATATTGTAATCATCTAAAAGGTTAATCTTTTGATGAGTTGATACGATTATATTGATAATCAATCAGTTAATGATTTGAATCTCATCACCTTTATTTTATTTGATAAAATTAAGTATGAGATCTTAGTAGACTTCTGCAAGTTTCAAGTTCAAAAAACTTTGAAAGAAATATAAAATTTTATGGTACACATAGAGTTATTACTCACACAAAAATAATAAGAATACATTAACCTAAAATTTATTTTTTCTACTCATATTTATCTATTTTTTTAAAAAATTGAATCACAAAAAATAACTAATTTAATACCATTAATTACTTGTTGAAAGACAAATTGCAACACATTTCCACCATTACGTTTTTCATTTTTCTAGAAAGTTGCATCATCTCATTCAGTTCCATTTTTATATATCCTCCATTCAGTTTCAGACCATTGGAGTATTCTCTTGGATCCACTTCTTATTGTACTACAGCAAGCTGAGATGGTTGTCGTTTTTTATCAGTACTACAGCTAGCTGAGATGGTTGTCGTTTTTTATCAGTACTACAGCTAGCTGAGATAATATCCAGTTCTGATATAAATTGTAAGTACTTCAGAGAATCTACAGCTGGTAGGTGAGATGGTTGTCTTTTTGTTTTCTTAAATAAAAAACAAAAAGGAGTTTTTCGAATAGGGAATATTTGAAAAGAAAATAAAGTTGAAGAAGATAAAACTAATTAAATTGCTGTATTGAAAACTAATTGCAGATACCGAAGCAGAGCTGTAAAGGTTCTGCAACCTGAGCATGAGCGCATTAAGCTTTTTGGTTATGGTGTGCAGTTTTCAAT
>Ga0307513_10009501_pt1 | contig 12298 bp, 11 predicted proteins | sample 15_EM_MG_FD_202174 | JGI IMG/M metagenome (GOLD analysis project Ga0307513, IMG submission 202174) | Populus trichocarpa ectomycorrhiza microbial communities from riparian zone in the Pacific Northwest, United States - 15_EM | ecosystem: Host-associated > Plants > Roots > Unclassified | place... | reverse complement strand
ACGACGACGATCGCGAGATCGATCGGCCACTCGAGCTCGGCGTATTCCTTGCCCTGGGTGTAACCCAGCGGCAACGTGATCGCCGCGGCGACGATGATCGCCTGCCAGCCCCAGAAGTGGATGTTCGAGAGCCGGTCGAGCGGACGCGCCTTGAGCAGCCGCTGCGACGAGTAGTACACCGCGGCGAAGATCGCGTTGCCCGCGAACGCGAAGATCACGGCGTTGGTGTGCAGGGGGCGCAGCCGGCCGAACGTGAAGTAGGGCGCGAAGTTCAGGCGCGGCGCCGCGAGCTGCAGGGCGCACCACAGGCCGACGAGCATCCCGACTGCGCCCCACACCAGCGTGGCGGTGACGAACTTACGAACGATCGCGTCGTCGTACCTGACCGTCTCTTTCGACATTGCGCCCGGTCATCGCAACTGCCGTGCCGACATCGATCGGCCGAGGCGGCGGGGGATACGCGCACGCGTTGCGGTGGTGCACCCCGGTCGCGCACGGGATGCGCGGAACGGTCAGGGTGCGAGATCGTCGCGCAGGACCTTGGGCGACAGGAAGTAGCGCTCTTCAGAATCGAGGTGAGCTCGGAGGCTCGCGAGCACGCTGCGCAGCTCGGACGAGGACGACGAGGCCGTCGTCGTGGTCGTGATCTCGAGCTCGCGGGTCAACGCGCCATGCTCCTCGACGTGGTCTTCGATCATCCGGGAGACGCGCACCGCGCCGAGCCAGGCAGTGTCGATCATCACCGGCGGCAGCAGCTTCTCTTCGAGCTCGTTGTGCGCATCGAAGGTCTCGCGCAGGATGGCGACAGCGCGGAGGACCTGCGCGGGGTCGACCCGCCCGACGTCGAGGCCGTTCGCCAGGTCTTCACAATAGGCGATCATCTCGCGCAGCTGGCGGTGCTGCGCGGCGAGCGTCGAGAGCGCCTGGCTGGGACGAGTCGTGGTCATCATGGCGTGTCTTGCAGCTATCAAACCTCGTGCCGCCGCCGCGCTGGCACGCCGCCTGCTGTGACGCTCGGGCATGGCGACCAAGACGAACCGTCCCAGCGAAGCGTGGACCGTGCCCCTGCACGTCGTGATGTGGACGACGTTGACCGTCGGCTTCATCATGGTCTTCGTCGTCCTGCTGATGCACTAGAGGGCACGTTTCGAGATCGCGCACCGTTTGCGCGCTGCCCGGCGCGACCGCAAGGTTTGCGCGAATCGCCGTCCAACCCCGTGGATTCACGTGGCATGCTTCTCGCTGAGGGTCACTATATGGAACGCTCCGGGCGCATTCTGGTAGTCGACGACGAGGCGAACGCGCGCAGCGCCCTTGCAGAGCTCCTCCGGGACGAAAGCCTGAGCGTCGAGACCGCGGCCGACGCGTTCAAGGCGCTGGGCAAGCTCGCGGCGTTCTCGCCCCACGTCGTGATCACCGATCTCAAGATGCCCGGCATGGACGGCATCGAGCTCGTCAAGAAGCTGCGCGCGATGGACGACGCACCCGCGGTCATCGTGATGACGGCTTTCGGGGCGGTCGACTCGGCGATCGAGGCGCTGCGATCGGGCGCCGAGGAGTATCTGACCAAGCCGCTCAACTTCGACGAGCTGCTCGTGGTGGTCGACAAGGTCCTCGCCAATCAGGCATTGCGGCGCGAGACGGCGCAGCTCCGCAGGCGGGTGCGCGATCGCGTCGCGCCCGGCAACATGGTGGGCTCGAGCCCGCCGATGCAGCGCGTGTTCGAGATCGTCGATCAGGTCGCGCCGAGCCGCGCCACGGTGCTGATCACCGGCGAGAGCGGCACCGGCAAGGAGCTGGTGGCCAACTCGATCCACCAGCGCTCGCCCCGCGCCAACGGGCCCTTCATCAAGCTGCACTGTGCGGCGCTCGCGGAGAGCTTGCTCGAGAGCGAGCTGTTCGGACACGAGAAGGGCTCGTTCACCGGCGCGGCGAGCCGCAAGGACGGGCGGTTCTCGCTCGCCGATGGTGGCACGCTGTTCCTCGACGAGATCGGCGAGATCTCGCCGCTGCTTCAGGTCAAGCTGTTGCGCTTCCTGCAAGAGCACGAGTTCGAGCGGGTCGGCGGGACGCAGACGATCCACGTCGATGTCCGGGTGATCGCGGCGACGAATCGCAACCTGCAAGAAGAGGTCGCGCAAGGGCGCTTCCGCGAAGACCTGTTCTACCGCCTCAACGTCGTCAACGTCGAGACGCCGCCGCTGCGGGAGCGCAGGTCCGATATCCCGGCCATCGCGCGGTTCTTCCTCGACCGGTTCGCCAAGGAGAATGGCAAGACGATCGAGGCGATCTCGCCGCAGGCGCTCGAGCGGCTGGTGTCGTATGACTGGCCGGGCAACGTCCGCGAGCTCGAGAACGCGATCGAGCGCGCGGTCGTGCTCGCCAACAGCGGCGAGCTCGAGGTCCGCCATCTGCCGTCGAGCGTTCGCCCGGTCGGGATGACGGGGATGCCGCTCATCCCCGGCGCCACGATGGCGGAGCTCGAGCGCTACGCGATCCTCGAGACGCTGAAGGCGGCGGCCGGCTCCACCTCGAAGGCCGCCGAGATCCTCGGCATCAGCGCGCGCACCATCCAGTATCGCCTCCACGAGTACCAGGCCGCGCCGCGCTCCGAGGTCGACGTCGTGCAGGCCAAGGACCCCGCGGCTGGCGATGGCCGCAGCAGGAAGATGTGACCGCACTGATCGCCGAGGTCGTGGACCATATCGCGATCGACGCGGAGGACCGGGCCGAGTTGCTCGCGCTGCATGGCCTGCTCGCGCCGCACTTCTCGGCGATCGCCGATGCGTTCTACGCCGCCGCGCTGCGCCAGCCGCGCGCCGCCGCGATGCTGTCCAGCCCTCAGGTGGTCGCCGAGCTGCGGGCCACGCTGATCGACTGGATGTCGACGGGCTTGCTCGGCCCCTACGACGATGCGTTCGACGCCAAGCGCTCGAAGATCGGGCGCGACCACGTCGCGCTCGGGCTGGACGCCCACTACCTGGTCATCGCGCTCAACGTGGTTCGCCGCGCCTACCGCGATCGGATCGCCGCGACGTACGCGCTCGCCAAGCTCCACTCGGTCAGCCGGGCGGTGGACAAGCTGTTCGACCTCGAGCTCGCGGTGATGCTACGCAACTATCAGCTCGACTCGGAGGCCAAGCTCGTCGCGAGCGAGCGCCGGCGTCGGCTCGAGCAAGTCGAAGCGATGCAGACCCTGTGCGCCGGCCTCGCGCACGAGGTGCGCAACCCGCTGAACTCCGCGAAGCTGCAGCTCCAGCTCGCGGTGCGGCGCCTGCGCCGCGGCGGCGATGACCCCAGGCTCGTCGAGCCGATCGAGCTCGCCGAGCACGAGATCGACCGCTTGACGGTCTTGCTCGATGAGTTCCTCGCGTTCGCGCGGCCGCCTGCGCTCGACCTGCGCCCGCACGACGTGACGTCCCTGGTGCGGGGCGTCATCGAGCACGAGCGCCCGCAGGCGGCGCGGCGCGGCGCGGCGCTGTCGCTGGGCGAGGCGTCTGTGCCGATCATCGCCGAGATCGACGCCGTCAAGATCCGCCAGGTCGTGGACAACCTGGTGTGCAACGCGCTCGAGGCCGTCAGCACCGGCGGTCACGTCACGGTGGCGGTCGAGCACCTCGGCGAGCACGTCCAGATCCGGGTGACCGACGACGGCGCCGGGATTCCGTCCGCGGTGTTGCCGCGGATCTACGAGCCGTTCTTCTCCACCAAGGAGGGCGGCACCGGCATGGGCATGTCGATCGCCCACAGCCTGGTCACGCTGCACGGGGGCTCGATCGACGTCGCGTCGTCGTCAGGCGGCACGACCTTCCGGATCGCCGTGCCGCGCTCGCAGCGTGCCCGCGCCTGACAAGGCTACGCTGGGCTCAGCTCACCAGCATCTTGTCTTCGTTCTTCATCACGCCGAACCACTCACAGACGCGCACGAACAGCGAGCGTGCGGTGCCCTGTGTGAGATGGCGCTGCGCCCACGGATACATCCGCTTGTCCTCGTGTCGTGCGTGATTGCGAAGGACGGAGGCCAGCTCGCGCAGCCAGACGCATCGGACCTCGCCGCGCGCGATGTCGGCGCCAACGATCGCGATCAGCGCGCGCAGCTGCGTGTGCTCGGCGCGGATGCGGCGCGCATCGTCGGGCTCGACCTCCGCGTAGTCAGCCAAGATCACCTCGTCCTCCTGCGCCATGTGCTCGAGCAACTCCGGCTCGAGCCCGCGCCAGCGCTGGACCAGGCCAGGCGCGTCATCCACATACGCGCACTCCAGCAGCGCCTGGCACTGCGCGTCGAGCCGGCGGTGGTGATCGGGCAGCAACAGCGGGAGGTGGCGTCGATCCATGTCCATCGTCGATTCGAGGCTGCAACGGTCGCTCCACGTCGTGACTCTCCTTCGCGGTCCAGACCGCGCACGAATTGCGTCGGTGCGCCAGTAGCTCGCAGGTTTTGCGTCGCACCTGCACCCGGCGTTCCTCGGGTTCCTCCGTCGCGCATGGAATGCGCCCGGGCTACAGTGACGGCGTCATGGGTGCGCCGGCGACGATCCTGGTCGTAGACGACAATCTCGAGAATCGCGCGCTCGCGCGGGCGACGCTCGAGGACGAAGGATATCGCGTCGTGCTTGCCACCGGTGGCGAGGCCGGCGTCGCGGCCTTCGAGCAGGAACATCCGGATTGCGTGCTGCTCGATGTTCGCATGCCGGGCGTCGACGGTCCGGCCGCGTGCGAGCGGATCCGAGCGCTGCCCGGTGGCCGCGACACGCCGATCGTGTTCGTCACGGCGCAACGCGATGTCGATACGTTCGACCGCACGGTTCGCGCCGGCGGCGATGACTTCATGACCAAGCCGTTCCGGCCCAATGAGCTGGTCGCGCGGGTGCAGGCTGCGCTGAAGTTGCGCCAGCTCGCGACCGAGCGCAGCGAGCTCTACCGCCAGATCAAGCAACAGCGCGATGATCTCCAGCGGGTGCAACTACAGAAGGAGCAACTCGTGGCGTTCCTGGTCCACGATCTCAAGAACCCGGTCAACGCGATCGAGCTCCAGTCCGAGCTGGTGCTCCGCGATCGCGACGCCAGCGAGCGATCGCGTCGCGCCGCCATGAAGATCCGGGACGAGGGGCGAGCGCTGATCCGGATGATCACCACGCTGCTCGACATCGCCAAGGCCGACGAAGGTCGGCTCGATCCGATCCGCCGTCCCGTCGAGCTCGCGCCGCTGGTGACCGGCGTCATCGAGGAGCTCGACGCGCGCGCGGACGCCGCTGGCATTCGCCTCGCCTGCGAGATCGAGGGCGTCAGGATCTCGGCGGATCCGGATCTGTTTCGCCGCATCCTCGAGAACCTCGTCGAGAACGCGATCCAGCACGCGCCGGAAGCCAGCGAGGTCCAGGTCACCGCGCAGCCCTTCGAGGGCGGAATCGCGGTGCGGGTGCGCGACTCCGGGGCCGGCGTGCCGCCCGAGCAGCGCGAGCGCGTGTTCGAGCGCTTCGTGCAAGGTCAGCGCGAGCACGCGCGGAGCAACCGAGGCCTCGGCCTGGCGTTCTGCAAGCTCGCGATCGAGGCGCATGGCGGCCGGATCTGGATCGAAGACGCCGTCCCAGGCGCGGCCTTCTGCCTGTGGATCGATCATGCTGATTGATCCGGATAGCCTGCCATTCCGCGCGCTGGTCGATGCCGCGCCGGACGGCATCCTGGTGGCGGGACAGCAAGGTACGATCCTGCTCGTCAACGCCGAGGCCGAGCGCATGTTCGGCTACGCCCGCGACGCGCTCGTCGGCAAGCCGATCCATGTCCTGGTCCCGGACCGGGCGCGCGCCGGGCACCCCGCGCTCGTGGCGGGCTACCACGTGGCGCCGCGCCTGCGTCCGATGGGCTCCGGGCTCGACCTGTGCGGCCGCCGCGCGGATGGCACCGAGTTTCCAGTCGAGATCAGCCTGTCGCCGATCCTGCACGACGGGCACCGCCTCGTGGTCGCCGGGATTCGCGATGTCACCGATCGGCGCCAGATCGAGCGCGAGGCCAGGCGCGCCAATGCCTACCTGGTCTCGGCGGTCGACGCGATCCAGGACGCCTTCGCGCTCTACGACGAGGACGACCGCGTGGTGCTCGTGAACAGCGCGTGCCGGCAGATCCTCGGCGGATCGCTGGGGGCGACGATCGTGGGCCGCCGGTTCGAGGACGTCTTGCCGGACGCGCTCTCGGCGGGGCTGTTCGACTTCAGCGACGAATCGCGCGACGCGCTGCTCGCGCGCTGGCTCGCATACCACCGCGATCCGGTGGGTGCCCTCGAGGTCCGCACCGGCCGGGGGCGCCACCTGCGCGTGACCGCGCACAAGACGCCCGAGCACGGCACGGTGTCGTTGATGATGGATGTCACCGACGACGTCACGCGCGAGGCCGAGCTGCGGAGCGCGAGCGCGGCCAAGACCGAGTTCCTGTCGTCGATGAGCCACGAGCTGCGGACGCCGCTCAACGCCGTGCTCGGCTTCGCGCAGCTCCTCGAGCGCGATCGCAAGCAGCCCCTGACCGAGCGCCAGCAAGAGCGCTTGCAGCACGTGCTGCACGGCGGCGAGCACCTGTTGCGCCTGATCGACGATGTCCTCGACCTGTCGCGCATCGAGGCCGGCCGCATCATGATCTCGAGTGAGCCGGTGGTCATCCGCCAGGTGCTCGCCGAGGTGACTGGCACCCTCGAGCCGATGGCCGCGCGCGCCCAGATCCGGCTGGAGGTCGGCGGGCTGGCGGCGGAGCTGCCCGACGTGCTCGCCGACCGGACGCGGCTGTGCCAGATCTTGATGAACTTCGGCTCGAACGCGATCAAGTACGGCAGGGCCGGGGGCCGCGCGACGTTCGAAGCGACCTGCGACGACCACTTCATCCGGGTCACGGTGACCGACGACGGCATCGGGATTCCGCTGGACAAGCGGGACAAGCTGTTCGAGCCCTTCCAGCGCGCGGGCCAGGAGACCGGGCCGATCGAGGGCACCGGGATCGGGCTCGCGATCAGCAAGCGGCTCGCGACGCTGATGAACGGCCGCGTCGGGTTCACCAGCGAGCCCGGCCGAGGCTCGTGCTTCTGGGTGGCCGTGCCGATCTATCGCGACGGTGTGCTCGAACCGAGCCGGGCCGAGCTGCTGGCCTCGGCGACCGCGCCGCTCGCGCTGCTGACGACCCGCCACAAGATCGTGTACGTCGAAGACAATCCGTCCAACATCGCCTTCATGCGCGAGTTCGTCGCGGACTTCGCCAACATCGAGCTGTTGACCGCGCCCACAGCAGAGATCGGACTGCCGCTGATCCGCGCGCACCAGCCGGCGCTCGTGATCATGGATATCAACCTGCCGGGCATGAGCGGGCTCGAAGCGACGCGGCAGCTGCGCTCGTGGCCCGAGACCCGGCACATCCCGATCATCGGGTTGTCGGCCGCGGCGCTGCTCAAGGACACCGCGCTCGCCCAGGACGCCGGCTTCTACCGCTATCTCACCAAGCCCGTGAAGGTCGCTGAGCTCGCGGCCACGCTCGAGGAGCTGCTGACGCGCGTGCCGCCGCCACCCTGAGCGAGCGACGGCTCACGAGGACGCCGCGCGCGACGCGTGCCGCTCGTCCACGAGCTGCTGCAGCAAGTCGAGCTGGACCTGCTGCATCTCGATCAGCTGCTCCCATTGCGAGTGCAGCAGGTGGTCGACCTTCTCGTGCAGGCTCGCGACCTCGAGCTCTGCCTTCAGGTTGGTGCGAAAGTCCTCGTCGGCCTGAGCGCGATCGCGCGCCGCGACGCGGTTCTGCGACATCATGATGATCGGGGCCTGCACCGCGGCGAGCGTCGAGAGCACGAGGTTGAGCAGGATGAACGGGTAGGGGTCGAACCCGCGCGCCATCGCCACGTTGATCGCGATCCAGCCTGCGAGGACCACGAAGAACCCGATCACGAACCGCCACGAGCCGCCGATCGCCGCGACGCGATCCGAGATGCGGTCTCCGAGCGTCTTGCGCTGTTCGAACTCGAGATCTGCGTTCTGCGCGATCGCGAGGTGCGAGACCGCGTGCGCCGCGATCTGCGACTCGATCGCGGTGAGCTCGCCGCGTTCGTGTTCGAGCCGCTCGATCGAGTGCGTGATGCGTTGGTGATTCAAGCAGGTGTGACAGATCCGGTCGCCTCGCTCGAGCGGCGCATCGGCCTTGGTCGCGATCCAGGTCGCGAGCTGGCGATGGGTCGTCGCGAGCGGCACCAGCTCGCTCTGGACGTCCGAGCCGCACAGCGCGCATCGCCCTTCGGAGCTATCCATGTTCGTCCGAACACAGGTTTCAATGATCGTGCCGGCCATCCGGCACCGCGGCATCTCGCCGCACGCCTCGCCACGGCGGCAACGCGAAGATCCTGCGAGCCGGCCGCAGCGCTTGCGCGCCTCGCAGGGTTGTTCTGATCCGTGCGGGCGCGCGCGCCCCCCAGGCGCCCTCGTGGACCACGCAATCAAGGGCAGCAGGGCGCCCGCGCTGGCGCGGGCGATGCAGCACACGCGTGACATGGGACTCACCAGGATCGAGGGGCACCCGAGTCGCGGCCGACGGCACCTCGCCTACGCGATCGCGGGCGCAGCGGTCGCGTTGCTCGCGCTGCTCGCCGCGGCGGTGCTCGTCGTCGATCTCGCGACGGCCAGCGTCGAGGTGCCGCGCGTGCTCGCGGCCCATCGCTGGCTCGTCATGAGCGTCGTGCTGGGCGCGGTGGGGTGGGGCACGATCGTCGTGCTCGTCCGCGGCGGCGCGCGCACCAGCAAGATCCGCGGCGTCGTCTGAGAGGCGCTCGCATCGGTGTTGTAGGTGCTCGGGCGGCACCCCGGCCGTACCTCGCGCGCGCCGCGCGAGGCCGCATGATGAAGAATCGTGGCCTTGGCACCCGAGAGTGGACCGCTCGCCCGGATCGAGATCGAGCTCCGTTCGATCGGGACCGAGGCCATCCGGCCCGCCGCGCTCGTCGTCGGCGTGCTGTTCGTGCTGTTCGGCATCTCCAACGCGGTCTCGCTGCCGCCCGAGGTTCGCACGCCGCTGCTCTGCTACAACGCCGTGCTCAGCGCGTTCGGCTTCACGATGTACGCGGCGACCCGGCGGATCCGGCTGTCGTCGCGCGGGACCTACCTGGCCGTGGCGACGCTGTCGTTCGCGGTGCTCGGCAACATCCTGCTGGCCGCGCTGCTCGTCTCGGACACGGTGTTCTCGTTCTACGTCGCCGCGCTGCTGATCGCGTCGGCTGGCAGCGTGCTGTCGCCGTGGTGGGCCCTGGGGATCGGCGCGGTCGAGGTGACGAGCTGGGCGCTCGTCGCGGCGCACCTGCTGTCGCCGCCGGCGTTCAAGCGCGACGCGTTCGTGCTCATCGCCGGCCTCGCGGTCGCCTTCGTCGTTCACGCGGGCCGCTACCACGCGCGCGTCCGGATCCTCGAGCTCCGCGCCGGCGACGCCAAGCGCGAGCGGGCGCTGCAGCAGGCGCTGGCCGAGGCCGACGAGGCGCGCGCCACCCTCGATCGCAAGGTCGAGGACCGCACGGCGGCGCTGCGCAACGAGCTCGACGAGCGCGGCCGCCTCGAGGCCCAGCTCCGCCAGGCCCAGAAGATGGAAGCGGTCGGCCGGCTCGCCGGCGGTATCGCGCACGACTTCAACAACCTACTCACCGTGATCCGTATGAGCCTCTTGACTGTAGCTGACCCCGGGTTCGCGCCCGACGACGTGCGCGAGGCGATCCGCGACGCGACCGACGCCACCGACCGCGCCGCCGCGCTGACCCACGATCTGCTGGCGTTCGCCCGCAAGCAGACGCTCGAGCGCACCACGATCGCGGTCGCCGACATCCTGGGCGGCGTCGAGCGTATGGTGCGCCGGATCGCCGAGGCCAGCATCCGGCTCGAGGTCTCCATCGCCGCCGACGCCGGCGAGGTCGTCGCCGACCGCCATCAGATCGAGCAGGTGCTGCTCAACCTCGCGATCAATGCGTGCGACGCGATGTCCAATCGCGGCACGCTCACCCTCGTGGTCGACGGCATCGAGCTGGCCGGCGCCGTCGCCGCGCACCACCGCGTCCGCCCCGGGCACTACGTGCGCGTCGCGGTGACCGACACCGGCACGGGCATGGACGAGGCGACCCAGCGCTCGGCGTTCGAGCCGTTCTTCACCACCAAGGAGGTCGGCCGCGGCACCGGCCTCGGGCTCGCCGTCGCGCATGGCATCATCACCCAGCACGGCGGCCAGATCGACATCCAGAGCGAGCTCGGCGTCGGCTCGACGTTCACGGTGTTCTTGCCGCGCGCGCGCAGCCCGTCGCCGCACAGCGTGGTCGCCGTGCTGCGACCGCCGGCCTCGCTCGGCCACGAGACCTTGCTCGTCGTCGAGGACGAGCCGGCGGTCCGGCGCGCCGTGCAGCGCAACCTCGAGCGCCTCGGCTACCGCGTGCTGGTCGCGTGCGACGGCGAGGACGCCCTGCGGCTCGCCGCCTCGCTCGACAGCATCGACCTGCTGGTGTCCGACGTCGTCATGCCGGGCATCGACGGCCCCCAGCTGGCGTGCGATCTTCGTGCGAGGTGGCACGACCTGCCGGTGCTGTTCGTGACCGGCTACAGCGCCGACCGACTCGCGCGCTCCGACGCGCTCGGCCCGCACGACCGCGTCCTCGAGAAGCCGTACCGGCTCGAGGAGCTGACCCGCACGATCCGCACCATGGTCGACGCCCGGCTCGCCCGCTCCGCGGCCTGACGAGGCGCGCTCGTCGCGGTGCGGATGCCCGCGAGTGTCTACCGCAGGAGGCGATCGCGGAGGCGGGGCCCTCAGGTTCGGCCATAAGATCCGAATGGATAGGTCGGTGAGGATCGGTGGCACAAATGTCGCTCTCGGTAGCCACATGGTGACTCTGGACCTCCGTACCAGCGTGATGGTGATGTTGAGCACGGTCGCGGCCTGTACCTCGCCCGGATCGGATCCCGCAACCGCCGATGCCGGGTCCGAGGCCGACGCCGGGCCCCTGCTCGACGCCGGGTCCCCACCCGACGCGATCCAGGTCCCCGGTCCGGCGGCGGCGAAGTTCGACTGCGACGCGATCCAGGGTCCGCCGTCGACGAATCGCTTCTACGAGGCGAACCCGACGTACACCGATCCGGTCGACGACAGCGCGTCGTGGACGAGGTCGACTCCGGAGGCGCAGGGGATGGACTCGACCCAGCTCGAGCGCGCCTCGACCGAGCTGGCCAGCCAACCGTTCACGTCGAGCTTCCTCGTGATCCGCCACGGCGCGCTCGTGTTCGAGCGCTACTACCACGGGAGCGCGAAGAACCAGAGCAACAACGTTCACTCGGCGTCCAAGAGCATCTGGGGCGCCGCGATCGGCATCGCGATCGACCAGGGCTTGATCGCCAGCGTCGACACGACGATCGCCTCGACCTTGCCGTCGCGCTACGTCGAGGCGATGAGCCCGCAGGCGAAGACGATGAAGGTTCGCGATCTGGTCACGATGACCGCCGGCTTCCAGTGGAGCGAGGACACGACCGAGACGCGGATCCAGCGGAGCCCTGACTGGATTGCAGAGATCCTCAAACTACCGGTGGCCACGACGCCCGGTACTCAGTTCAATTACAGCACCGGCAATACCCACCTGTCCTCCGCCGTGCTGAGCTCGGTCATCCCGACCACGGCCTGCGAGTTCATCCACCAGCACCTGCTCGCGCCCCTGGGCATTGTCGCCGAGCACTGGGGACGCGACCCGCAGGGCTACCTGTCGGGCGGCTACAACTTCTACGTGACGGCGCGCGAGCTCGCGAAGTTCGGGCTGCTCTATCTGCACGACGGCAACTGGAACGGGACCCAGCTCGTGCCGGCCGCGTGGGTGCAAGCGTCGATGACGAACCAGGTGGAAGCCGATGATCCGTACAACTACGGCTACAACTTCTGGCTGCGCGACCTCGCGGGGCACGACGTCGCCGTGGCGTGGGGGTTCGGCGGCCAGATGATCTACATCATCAAGGATCTGGATCTCGTCGTCGTGATGACCACGAACACCCGCGACTTCGCCCAGGACTCGTTCGACGGCGCGTCGATCATCGAGGACGACGTGATCCCGGCGGTCGACTGATCACGCGCGTGGCCGTCAGTCCGCCGCGTCACCGTCATGCACGTTGTGGGTGAACCGGCCGGGCATCGTCTCGTACAGGTCGACGAACAGGCCATCGATGTGCGGCCACTCGATGTACATCGTCATCGATCCGACCAGCACGCGGGCGAGGTCGGCGGCCGCCGCCTGGTCCGCCGCGCTCGGCTCGACGCGAGGCTCGCCTGT
>Ga0307513_10009500_pt1 | contig 12299 bp, 9 predicted proteins | sample 15_EM_MG_FD_202174 | JGI IMG/M metagenome (GOLD analysis project Ga0307513, IMG submission 202174) | Populus trichocarpa ectomycorrhiza microbial communities from riparian zone in the Pacific Northwest, United States - 15_EM | ecosystem: Host-associated > Plants > Roots > Unclassified | place... | reverse complement strand
ACTGCATCGTTACCAGGCCCGAGCCTTCATGTCGTTCGGAAATCTGGTCATGCCCTGGACCAAGCACATCCAGACCGGCCGCGACCTGGTGCGCCGCGCCTTCGACACCGCCAACCGGATCGGCGATCTCACATTCGCGGCCTACAGCTGCAACAACCTGAACACCAACCTGCTGGCAACCGGAGACGCGCTGGGCGACGTGCAGCGCGAAGCCGAGCATGGTCTCGATTTCGCGCGCAAGGCGCGGTTCGGCCTCGTCATCGACATCATCACCGGCCAGCTCGGCCTGATCCGGACCCTGCGCGGGCTCACACCGCATTTCGGCTGCTTCGACGATGCACGGTTCGACGAAAAGTCGTTCGAAGACCACCTGCAGAGCGATCCCCGTCTGGCACTGCCTGAATGCTGGTACTGGATCCGCAAGCTGCAAGCGCGCGTCTTCGCGCAAGACTACCCCGCCGCGATGGACGCGGCAGCGAACGCGCAAAGGCTGCTGTGGACGTCGCCGTCGTTCTTCGAGGTGGCCGAATTCCACTTCTACGCCGCGCTCGCGCGGGCGGCACACTGCGAAGCCGCCCCCTTCGACGAGCGCCATCGGCACCTGGAGGTGCTGACCGCCCACCGCGAGCAGCTCGAGGTGTGGGCGCAGAACTGCCCGGAGAACTTTGCGAATCGTGCGGCGCTGGTCGGCGCCGAGATCGCCCGCATCGAGGGCCGCGCGCTGGACGCGATGCACCTGTACGAGCAGGCGATCCAGTCGGCCCGCGAGCACGGCTTCGTGCAGAACGAGGCGCTGGCCCTCGAGACAGCCGCACGCTTTTACTTCGCGCGCGGCCTCGATACGATCGGCCGGTCGTGTCTTCGCAGTGCGCGCAACTGCTACGACCGGTGGGGGGCGCTCGGCAAGCTGAAGCAACTCTGCGACCGCTACCCCTACCTGCAGGAGGAAGCGGCCCATGCCTCCCCGACTGCCACGATGGGCGCGCTGGTCGCGCAGCTGGACGTCGAGACGGTCGTCAAGGCATCGCAGGCGCTGTCGAGCGAGATCGTTCTGCCCCGGCTGATCGAGAAGCTCATGCGAATCGCCGTCGAGCACACCGGGGCAGAGCGCGGGCTGCTCATGCTGCTGCATCGCGACGAGCCGCGGATCGAGGCAGAGGCCACCACCGGACGGGGAAGGGTCGAGGTCACGGTTCGGCAGGCCTCTGTGACGTCGTCCGATCTTCCGCTGTCCGCGCTGCACTACGCGATTCGCACGCGTGACAGCGTGGTCCTGGCCGACGCTTCGACCCGGAACCCGTATTCGAGCGACGAGTATGTGCGCCGGATGCGCCCCAGATCCGTCCTGTGCCTGCCCATCGTCAATCAGACGAAGCGGGTCGGGGCGCTCTATCTCGAGAACAACCTGACTCCGCACGCCTTCACGTCGGATCGTATCGCGGTGCTGGAATTGCTCGCCTCGCAAGCCGCGATATCGCTGGAGAACGCCCGCCTGTATTCCGATCTGCAGCGCAGCGAAGCCTTCCTGGCCCAAGGGCAGAGCATCAGCTCCACGGGAAGCTGGGACTGGAGCGTCAGCAGCGGAAAAATTTCTTGGTCGATCGAGACGTTTCGAATCTTCGAACACGAGATGGCAATCGCGCCGACCCTCGAGCTGCTGATGCGCCGGGTGCATCCGGATGACAAGGTTGCGCTGCAGCAGGTGCTCGACAAGGCATCGAGCGAGGGCACGAACTTCGACATCGAGTATCGGTTGCTCATGCCGGACGACCGAGTCAAGCATCTCCACGTACTGGCTCACGCGCTTCTCGATTTGTCGGGCAACGTCGAATTCGTCGGAGCGGTCATGGACGTGACCGAACGCAAGGCGGCGGAAGCCGAGCGGGAGCGGCTCGGTCGCCGACTGCGCCAGGCCGAGAAGATGGAAGCGGTCGGGCGTCTCGCCGGTGGCGTCGCACACGACTTCAACAATGTGCTGAGCGGCATCCTCGCGTATGGCGAGATGCTTTTCGACGAGGCGCCCGCGGGCTCACCGCGCCAGCGCTATGCACAGAACGTACTCAGCGCCGCAAGCCGTGGCCGCTCGCTCGTCGATCAGATCCTGGCTTACAGCCGCAGCCAGCGCGGCAAGCGCGAGCCTGTCGACATCGCGGGCGTGGTGGCCGAGACGCTCGAGATGGTGCGGGGCTCGCTGCGTGCCGACATCCGCCTCGAGTCGACCGCCCCCGCGCTGCCCGTCGCCGTGATCGGCGACGCCACCCAGTTGCATCAGGTGGTGATGAACCTGTCGAGCAACGCGATCCAGGCCATGAGCGGCGGCGGCAGCTTGCGCGTCAGGCTCGAGACCACGGCCTTCACGGCCGTGCAAGCGTTCTCGCACGCAACGCTCGGCCCGGGCCGCCATGTCCGCCTGAGCGTCGAGGACAGCGGATGCGGCATGGACGAGGCGACGCTCGCCCGCATCTTCGAGCCGTTCTACACCACCAAGGACATCGGCCACGGCACCGGCCTCGGCCTGTCGCTCGTCTATGCGATCGTGACCGACCTGTCCGGCGCGATCGATGTCAAGAGCGTGCCCGGGCAGGGCAGCACGTTCGCGATCTACCTGCCGCTGGTCGAGCTCACATAGCGGCTTCATGCCGCTCATGCACTCTTCAAGGCCGCGAGCACCTTCTCCGGCAGGAACGGAACCGAGCGCAGGCGCACGCCGACGGCGTCGAACACCGCATTCGAGATCGCGGCGGGCACGACGGCAGCCGCGGCCTCGCCGACGCCCCAGGGCTTCAGCGCCGGCCGGTCGATCAGCTCGATGTCGACAGCGGGAATTTCCGGGAAGGTCAGGATCGGATAGCTCACCCAGTCGACGCTCGTCACGCGCGAACGATCGAACCTCACCTGTTCCTTCAGCGTGCGGCTCACGGTCTGCAGGAGGTTGCCTTCGATCTGGTTCTTCGTTCCGTCGGGGTTGATGATCTGCCCGCAATCGTGCACGACCGCAAAGTGCTTGACGCGGATGGCTCCGGTCTCGCGGTCGACTTCGACCGTGGCGACGACGCCGACGTAGGTGCGATAGAGCTCGTATTTCACGTAGGCCACACCGCGGCCTGTCGCGGTGCTCGCGCCTGCGCGGCCCGTCGCGGTGCCCGCACCTGCGCGCCGGCCCTGCCACTTGGCGAACACCCGCAGCCGCGTCAGGACTTCTTCGCCGCGCAGGTCGTGGAGATAGCGTGTCCTGAACTCGAAGGGGTCGGCCTTCGCGGCGATCGCCAGCTCGTCGACGAACGCCTCGTTCGCGAACGTGTTCTGCATGCGGCCCGGGCTGCGGATCCACGAGGGGCGCAGCGGCGTGTCGGCGAGCCGGTGCGCAACGGTGAGCACGTTGGGGAAGGCGTAGGGGATGGCGGAGTCGTTGAGGATGCCGCCGGGAGCGATGTTCATCTCCCGAGGCAGGTCGGCGAGGTCGGCGGCCACGAGCGCGACCGGGCCGGCGACGCCCTGCGGGATGTAGAACTGCGAATGCCAGGCCGTCACGTTGCCTTCGGCGTCGAGCCCGGCCTGGACGTCGATCAGGGTCGGCGGCCCCTTCGGGTCCCAGCCATGTTCGTCGGCGCGCATCCACTGCACGCGCACGGGCTTGCCCATCGCGCGTGCGAGCAGCGCGGCATCGGCGGCGGCATCTTCGTGGCCGTTGCGCCCGTAGCAGCCGGCGCCCTCGATGTAGATCGCACGCACCTTGTCCAGCGGCAGCGTGAACATGGCCGCGAGCTGCTTGCGCAGGTTGTGGGTGGCCTGGCTTGCTGACCACGACGTGAGCGTCCCGTCGCGGAACTCGGCCACGGCGCACGACGGCCCGATCGAGCCGTGGGTATGGATCGCGAAGTCGTAGGTCGCGCTGAGATGCGCGGCCGCCTGCGGAAGCACCTGCTCGGCGTGCCCGACGTTGCTGGTCACGTCGTCCTTGATGACCTGGGTCGCGCGGACGTGCTCCCAGAGCCGGGTCTCGTCGGGCAGCCCCGACCCGTCGGACCAGGTCGCCGCGAGCTGCTGCGCGCCCTTGATGGCGCCCCACTCGCTGCGCGCGACGACCGCGAGGAAGTTGCCGTCGCGCACGACCTTCACGATATCGGGGATGGCCTTCACCGAACTCTCGTCGACACCCAGCAACCGAGCGCCGATCGAGGCGGGCCGGACGACGCGCGCATGCAGCATGCCGGGCAGGCGGAAGTCGTGCATGAAGCTGAACTCGCCGGTGACCTTGCCCGGGATGTCCACGCGCGGGACTGACCGCCCCACGAAGCGATAGCGTGAGGGGTCGAGCAGCGGCGCCTCGGGGTCGAGCGCCAGCGCGAAGTGCTTGCCGCCTACGAGCTTCCCGTAGGGCACGCTGCGCAATCCGGTGATCGCGCGAACCATGCCGTCGGCGGTGGTGAGCTCGCTCGCGGCGACCTTCCAGTTTCTCGCCGCCTCGCTCACCAGTGCCGCGCGTGCGGTCGCGCAGGCCTGGCGAATCTGCATGCCACCGACTTCGATCGAGAGGCTACCGGAGGTCACGCCCTGGTCCGGGGTGCGCAGCGTGTCGCCAGTGATCAGCTCGATCTTGTCGAGCCCGACAGTGAGTTCGTCCGCCACGATCTGGCGCAGCGCGGTGTCGACGCCGGTGCCCAGGTCCACCTTCCCGGAGTAGCAGGTGACCGTGCCGTCAGTGCCGATCGCGAGGAAGCTGTCGACCTCGCCGAGAGCGAGCGACCTGGGGGCCGCAGCGGCCGCCATCGCGGTCTTCGCCGGCATGGGGCCCAGGGAGAACGCCACGACCAGCGAGCCGCCCGCCTTCAGCAAGGCGCGGCGGGAGAGCGTCGGATGCGGCATCGTCAGCTCCCCGCCCTGTTGGCGAAGCGTTGCACCGCGCGCACGATCCGCAGATGGGTTGCGCAGCGGCACAGGTTGGCCGCCAGCGCGTCTTTTATCTGCGCCTCGGTCGGATGCGGATTCGAGTCGAGCAGGGCCTTGGCCTGCATGATCATGCCGTTGATGCAGTAGCCGCACTGCACCGCCTGTTCGTCGATGAAGGCCTGCTGCAATGGATGCGGATGCTGAACGCTGCCCAGGCCTTCGAGCGTCGTCACCTTGCCCTTGCCGACGCTGCTCACCGGGTAGACGCAGGAGCGGACCGCCTGGCCGTCGATGTGCACCGTGCAGGCGCCGCATTGCGCCAGCCCGCATCCGAAGCGCGGGCCGCGCAGCGCGAGATCGTTGCGCAGAGCGTAGAGCAGCGGCATCGCCGGATCGTCGACGTCCACGTCGACCGTCTTCTCGTTGACGGTGAGAGTCACTTTCATGGCTTCCAGGTGTCCTGCAGGGCCGCGCCGCGAAGCTCCGGGCTGAACCGGATCAGCATCGCCACCGCCACGCCGACCAGGCCGGCACACCACGCCAGCGCGCTGCCGTAGCTGTGCCCGGGCGCTTCGGCGAAGCGCGCCTGCAATGGCGCGTTGTACGATGCCAGCAGATTGCCGGCTTGGTAGACGAACCCCGGCAACGTGGCCCGCAACACGCCGGGCGAGAGTTCGTTCAGATGTGCGGGGATCACGCCCCACGCACCCTGTACGGCAAATTGCATGGCGAAGGCGCCGAGTGCGAGCAGCACCGGCGTGCCGGCGAAGGCCCACAGCGGCATCGCCGGCAACACCAGCAACGCCGCGATGCTGATGGCATTGCGCCGGCCGATGTGCTCCGACCAGGCGCCGAAGAGCAGGCCGCCGGCAATGGCGCCGAGATTCGCCGCAATGGTCAGCAGGCTCACGGTGTGCTGGGCGAAACCGTGCTGCTTCTCGAGAAAGACCGGGTACAGGTCCTGCGTGCCGTGGCTGAACAGGTTGAAGAGCGTCATCAGGGCGATGGCGTAGAGCGCCACGCGCCAGTTCGCTCGAAGAGCGGCCAGTCCGTCTTGCCTGGGCGCCCGCTGCGCCTGCTCGAACACCGGCGATTCGCCGACATGGCTTCGGATGTACAGCACCAGCGCAGCAGGCAGCAGGCTGAACAGGAACATCTGGCGCCAGCCGATCGTGACACCGAAGAACGTGACGCCGTAGAACAGGCCGAAGACGATCGCGGCCAGCAGGTAGCCGGCCGGATAGCCGCATTGCAGCAGGCCGGACACGCGGCCGCGCCAGGCCGGCGGTACCGACTCCATGGTCAGTGCGGCCCCCAACCCCCATTCGCCGCCCATGGCCGCGCCGAACAGCGCGCGCAGCACCAGGAACACGCCGAGGGAGGGCGCGAACGCAGCCAACGCGCCGAGCACCGAGAAGCCCACGATGTCGAACATCAGCACCGGGCGCCGGCCGAAGCGGTCACCCAGGCGGCCGAACACGTAGGCGCCGACCACGCGCGTCGCCAGCGTCAGGAAGATGGCATGCGCGACCGCCGGCACGCCGACGCCGAACGACTGCGCAATCGACGGCAACGCGAAGACGAGCAGGAAGAAGTCGAACGCGTCGAGCATCCAGCCGAGGAACGCGGCAAGGATCACCTTCTTCTGTGCGAGGGTCAGCGGCATGGAATTTCAGGGTCGTGGGCTGGCAGCGTCGAGCGCGATCACCGGCATGCGTGCAGCGATGGCGGCGCCGAGCAGCAGCAGCAGTGCGAGGCCGCCGAAGGCCCAGTGGTAGGCAATGACGATCTGCGCAGCGGTCGGCGCCAGATGTGCCGGCGGTGCATTCGCCGCCGTTGCGCTGCCGAGTTGGCCGAAAATCGCCGCGCCGAACAGCGCCGTGCCCAGCGTCGAACCGAGCGCGCGCGACAGCGAGACGACGGCCGATGCGGCGCCGAGCCGGGAACGGCCCGCGAGCGTCTGCAGGATCACCTGGACGTTCGGCATCACCGTGCCGAAACCCAGGCCGCACGACACGCACAGCAGCGTCAACACGGCTTGGCTGGGCGGCGCCAGAGCCAGCGCAGCCAGCGACAGCGCCGACAGGCCGAGGCCCAGACGCGGCAGCGCACCGACCCGGCCGCTGCGCACTGCCAAGCGGCCCGTCACGACGGCCCCAGCGGCGACACCCAGCGTCAATGGCAGCAGCAGCAAGCCCGCATCGCTGGGGGTGCCGCCGCGGCCCAGCTGCACGTAGATCGGCAGGAAGAAGACCAAAGCGAAGAGCGCGCCGGCGAACACAACGACGGTTCCCACCGCCGGCAGCGCGCCCTGCAGACGCAGCACCTCCACCGGCAGGAACGGCGTGGAATGACCGCGTTCGCGCCGCACCAGCAAGGTCCACAGCAGCGCGGCCGCGCCGACCAGGGCCGCACTCGTCGGCGAGGCCCAGCCGAAGCGCTGGCCCGCGAAGGTCAGCCACAGCATCGACAGCACGACTGCGCCTGCGAACAGCGCCATGCCCAGCAGGTCGCCGCCCACGCGCGGCGCATTCACGGGCACCCGGTCCGGCAGCCGCAGGACACGCCACATCGCGAGCAGGCCCAGCGGCGGCAGGCCCCAGAACAACCAGCGCCAGCCGGCCAGGTGAACCACCAGGCCGCCGAGCACCGGGCCGGCCAGGCTCGACAGAGTGAACACCGCGGCAAAGTAGCCCTGGTAGCGCGGCCTTTCGCGCGGCGGCAGCAACTGGCCGATCAACGCCTGCGACAGCACCATCAACCCGCCGCCGCCCAGCCCCTGCAGCACACGTGCGGCGATCAGCCAGCCCATCGCCGGCGCACAACCGCCGAGGGTCGAACCCAGAACGAACACGGCCAACGCCGCCGCCAGCACCCGGCGATGGCCGAAGCGGTCGCCGAGCCGGCCGTACATCGGGATCATCAGCGCCGCGGCCATCAGGTAGCCGAGCGCTATCCACGAGGTGTCTGCCAAGCCCCCGAAGTCGCGGCCGATCGAGGGCAACGCGGTCGCAAGCAACGTCTGATCCACCGAGGCCAGGAACATCGGCAGCATCACCGCGGCGAACACCGACAGGAACTGCGCCCGGCCATCGGCGAGCGTGGGGCGCAGCGCAATCGCTTGCTTCAAGGTTGCCTGCATGCCTTGCTCAAGCGGCGTTGCTCGACTTGACGTTGGCCGTGCAGACAAGCGCCAGGACCAACAGCAACAGGATCGGGATCAGCAACGCCGCGAAACCGGCATGCCGGTAGCCGAACGCGCCGCCGATCGCGCCCGCTCCGAATGCGACGATCGGCCAGAAGAATTTGGCGAACCGCCGACGCGTCGCGTCGTCGGCGGTACCGCGCAGCAGGTCGACGCCATCGATCACGAGCTGCGTGACGTTGCCGGTCATCACGGCCGTGGGCGCCAGGCTCGCGAGCACGAGGCGGGTTGCGGCGTTCTGAACGCCCATCGCGGCAGCTCCGGCGATGCCGGCCCAGATCGCAAGGGGCTCATCGGCGCTGCGTACCGGCGTGGCCATCCAACCCAGCGAAACATAGACGCCCAGCAAGGCGCATTGAAGCAGCAGCAACGGAACCAGCGGATCCCGATTCCTCTGCTCGAGCGAAAGAACGACAAGCCTGGACAGGGCGACGGCGCCGATGAACGCGGGGAACGCCAGCAGTTTGAGGAGCACGCTGCCCGACGAATCTGCCAGCACGCTTCCGATCAGCACGAAGTTGCCGGTGACGTGAGCCGTGAACAGGCCGAACAGGGCGACGAACCCGACCGTGTCCACGTAGCCGGCGACGAAAGCCAGAGTGATCGACAGGAGGCTGGCGCGCAGAACCGGCAAGTCCAGCTTCGTGCGCACGCTCATCGGTGTCGCCTCGAGCGTGCTTGCCATGCCGGCGCGCGGATCCAAGTCTTTAGCCTCTGGCAATGAATCGATCCGCGCGTGCGGCCTGCAGGACGGCCGGTTGATCGACATCGATCAGTTCCACGGGCGCGGCGCCCTGAAGCCACGAATTCGGCTGGGCAAACCATGACGCGAGCTCCCAGTCGTCGAACGCGCCGGCCAGTTCATCGACGACCTGGGATGTGTCGCGCCGCACGGTCATGTCGTTGCGTTCGAACTGGAACAGCGGCACGAGGGTCTCCGACTGCCACGTGTAGCTCACCACGCGGCGCGTGACGATCCAGCGTGCGAGCAGGGAGAGCGGCTGCGTCGAGTGCCTGCGAAGCAGCAGCGTGGCCTCGGTGCCGCTGACCAGCCCTCCGGATCGCCGATACGCGTTGGCCATCGTGAGGTGCTGAGCAGCGGACGCATCGTGGCGCGAGGGCGCCGTCGAGGATCGGGCACCGCGTCGCGACAGGCCGTCCGGCACCGGCATGCCGGCGGCGATCGTGAGGGTCTGGCTCGGCGTCATGACCTGAATCTGCGCCCGCCGGGTCACGCGTCGATTCCCGAAACCGGAAATCGGGTGACAGATGTAGCGATGGGACGCCGCAGGCACCCGCCCGAGCGGCAACAGCCGTCAGTAGACCTCTTCGCGGCGACCGCTGAGCGTGATGATCGGAATGGCCGACAACTTCCATGACAGGTCAAACCTGCCGCGTGACGTGTTCAGGAACCCACCAACATCTGCACCGCGTCGCTGAACATCTGGGCCGCGAAGGGCTTGGCCAGCACCGCGTCCGCACCCAGTGCGATCGCCGCGGCGGTGGCTCCTCGCAGGCCGGGCATGAACTGCGCCGAAATCGCCAGCACCTTGGAGCGCGGAAAGCGCTGTCGCAGCGCGGCGATGCACGTGGCGCCGTGCTCGCGCGGCGCAGGCACGTCCGCGACAACCAGCACCACGCCCTTCGCAGACTCGCCCGGCTCGCAGCGCACCTCTTCGTAGCCGGCCCGCAGCAACCATTCGCCGAGCAGCGCGCGCAACGATGCGTCGGGCTCGCACAGCGCGACGCGAGGCCGTTGCGGGCCGGCTTTGGCGGGAATCACGGGCGTTGCGGATGCGGCGGTCGACATGCCGAAGGCTTGATGGCGAAGTCGTAGCCGCAGCGTAGGCTGCGCAACACTTCAATTCATTGCATAACAATCGATGCGCACTACATTCCAAATATGAGATCGGGGGTCGTTTTGGGTTGCAGACGTAGCATTGGCCGGCGATTCTGCAACCAAGGCCCGATGTTCCGCGCGCAGGATGGTCTGGCTCGCTCGAGTCAACACCAGCCGTTTCAAGTGTGGAGCCTTTCCGTTTGAACACCGAAACCTCTCCTGCCGTCGCCGCTCACCCGCCTCATGTGCTGGTGGTGGACGACGATCCGGACATCCGCGCCGTGCTGGAGGACTATCTGGCCGGCAACGAAATGCGCGTCACGGCCCTGGCCAGCGGGCGCGAGATGCTCGAGGTGTTCGAGACAGAAGCGATCGACCTGGTGCTGCTGGATGTACGCATGCCCGGAGAGAACGGCATGCTGCTGGCGCAGACTCTGCGCGAACGCGCGTCGGTGCCGATCGTGCTCCTGACCGGCAATGCCGACGAGGCCGACCGCGTGATGGGCCTGGAGCTCGGCGCCGACGACTACGTCACCAAGCCTTTCAGTCCGCGCGAGCTCCTGGCCCGCATTCGCGCCGTGCTGCGCCGTTACCAGACCCCGTCAGATCTGCCGGTGCGCGACGACAAGCGCCGGGCCTACCGCTTCATCGGCTGGGAGCTCAACCTGCGCACCCGCAAGCTCGCAGCGCCCGACGGCCGCAAGCTCGACCTCAGCAACAGCGAGTTCAGCCTGCTGGCAGCGTTCTGCAACTCCGCCCAGCGGGTGCTGTCGCGCGATCAGCTGATGAGCTTGTCGCGTCTGCACAATGCCGAGGTGTACGACCGCACCGTCGACGTTCAGATCGTGCGGCTGCGTCGCAAGATCGAAGCCGACCCGGGCCGCCCGCAGTTGATCGTCACCGAGCGCGGCGCTGGCTACATGTTCGTCCCGCCGGTCGAGTCGTTGTACTGAGCGGTGGCGTCCTGCGGCCTCAAGTTTTCAGATCTCGGTTCCAAGCAGCGCTTTCCACAGACCCTGCGGATTCGAGGGCATCGCGGTGTCCACATCGGCAGGTCGCACCTGCCATGCACCGCTGTTGATCTGTGCGTCCAGGGCGTCCGGCGGCCAGATGGTCAACCCGAGGAAGTAGCGCGCATCGTTGGGCGTCTCCTCGATGACGCGGTCGACGCTCTGGCCATTCATCGCCGCAACCAGCCCCGGCATCACGGCAACGAACTCGCCGCTGTCCTTGGGTGCCTTGCGTGCCAACGCAACCAGAACTGTGGGAAGCATCGGCCCGCCCATGTAGACCGGGTCGACGACCTTTCTGGTCGACGCCTGTTCGGGAAAGAGGCTCTCCAGTTTCACGCCCGACGGCCGATTGATGACCACGCCGAAGTGGCCCCCTTGAGGCAGCGGTGCAGCCAGCATCACGGTTTGCTCGTATACCGAACCGGCGAGCTTCTCGGAGGCGACCAGGATGACCGCGTGGGACAGATCAGCGGCGCGCGCAGCACCGGTCAAGCCGGCAAACAGGAGCAGCAGGCCGGCGAAAGACCTCAGGACACGTGCTAGCGATCTCATGTGAACCTCCGTGCAGTGGTGACTACCCTCATCGCACTATCGGCTTGAAAGGTCACCCCGAGGTTTCAGATCCGGCACCGAAGATTTCTTCCGCAACACAGGGAGCCTGCTGGCCCCGAGCGGCTCAGTAGACGATGTCCACCGCGGCGCCGAACGCATACCCCGCTCCACGCTTCGTCAGGATGTAGGCCGGTCTCGCCGGATCGGTTTCGAGCTTGCGCCGCAAGCGCAGGATCTGCGTGTTGACCGATCTGTTGTAGACGTCGTCGCCGTGCAGGCGAGACATGTCGAGCAGTTGGTCGCGCGACAGCACGCGATGGGGCGCGCCGAGCAAGACCACGAGCAGGCTGAACTCGCCGTTGCTCAGCGGCACCGGCTCGCCGTCGCGATTCTTCAGGCGCCGCGTATTGAGGTTCAGCTCCCAGCCGTCGAACCGGTAGGCCCGGATACCTTCCGGCCGGCCCGGTAGGATCTCGGGGCGACGGCGCCGCAGCACGGCGCGAATCCGCGCGAGCAACTCGCGTGGGCTGAACGGCTTCGTGAGGTAGTCGTCGGCGCCCAACTCCAGCCCCATCACCCGATCGGCCTCGTCGCGGCGGCCGGTGAGCATGATGATCGGGATCGCCGACTCGTCGCGCAGCCGGCGCGCCAGCGCCATCCCGTCCTCGGCCTGCAGCTTGAGGTCCAGGATGACGAGGTCGACGACGTCGCGAGCGAGCACTGCCTGCATCGAGCGCCCGTCGGCGACGGCAGTGACGCGAAAGTCATGCTGGCCGAGATAGATCGGAAGAGCGTCGTT
>Ga0307513_10009499_pt1 | contig 12299 bp, 1 predicted proteins | sample 15_EM_MG_FD_202174 | JGI IMG/M metagenome (GOLD analysis project Ga0307513, IMG submission 202174) | Populus trichocarpa ectomycorrhiza microbial communities from riparian zone in the Pacific Northwest, United States - 15_EM | ecosystem: Host-associated > Plants > Roots > Unclassified | place... | reverse complement strand
GCTACAAGAAAGAAAGAGACAAATAGAAACAGATATTGCTTGACGCCTCACCTTTGAAATCTGAATCTCTGGTACCGAGATAACAAAGTGCTTCCAAGAAAGGTACAATCTTTTCTATCCAAAGTGGTGTGAAAGAACAAAAAGATTCAGGATTTTCTTCAAAGCCCCAGAACCCAAAAGAGAGCCAACAAGAAGAAGATAAAAAAAGATGGCGATCATGCATGAACAGGAATCTGAAAAAGCCTGAATTCCCTTGAACCAAAAGCTAGACAACCCATCAACATCATGACAACCAAGAACACTATCTCACCCTAAAAAAAGAATTTAACAAAAAAAAAAACAGTCAGAGAGGATTCACACATCATTCATTATTTTATTTTTAGCACTGCTTAGTAAAATTATAGTAATTACAATAATTTCCCATGAAAAATAAATAAATTGGGACTAGACAAGACAAGAGTGGAGGGCATTTTGTTGACAGTGGGACCTGAGGCAGGTATATTTTGCACAGAGCTTGGATTGGCCTTTACTTGTATGTAGGTTACCCATACGTGCCCGTAGTCTGAAACGTACCAAACAGTCCTACAATACAAGGGCACATTCTTCGGGAGGGTATGTTTCGAGGCTTAAATTTTCAGTACTTGTAAAGGTTTAGATCAAAGTTATAATCACCCATATAAAGAAAAAACAGCAACTGGCCAGCTGTACTTTTTTGGGGCATAAAACAGGATTGCAAGTAGCCAACTACCCCGATAAAACAAATATTTTGGATGGCTGGAAGTAACATGCATTCACATGCCGGAAATTTACATGCCTTACGCCACATGTGGGGTCCACAATTTTATTTTATTTTAATTTTTATTATTATTCAACATCACTAGTCAAACAATCCATACACAAAATGAAAGTGGTGAATTACTATGATTTAAGAATTGGAGTTTCGAATAAACAACTTGAAGTAAATTAAATGGGGAAGCAATTATATCCAATAAAAATCATCATTCTAGATCACAACTGTCCATGTAAATCCTAATTTAATAGGTTAATTTGATAATATATTAATGGTTTAAGAGCATATTTAGATAAAATTAAAATAAACTCGCGGGTTAATTTAGCATCATTCTAGTAATATTGCTGAGTTAACTTTAAATATATATTTTTATAATTTTTATTTAAAATAATGCTGTTTTTATTTTTAAAAAAAATATAAAACTATGTTGTTTTAAATTAAATTGATCTACTGATGAACCCATGACGAGAGCCTTTAACTGAGTCAAACTCTGTATTGGTATGTGTTTGTCAATTTTCACCCGTGTAGAATTGCGTTCCAGACACTGATTGGTTAAAATTTAATTTTTTCATTTAAAATTTTTTTATTTAAAATTTAATTTTTTATGTTTTTTTATAATTTTGATGTATTGATATAAAAAAATAAATATTATTTTAATGTATTTCCAAGTGAAAAACACTCAACCATTACTACACTCTTCAACACCACCTTCATTTTTTTTTTTAGATTAATGTGGTTGTCCGAGTCAATTTACGTGCACCTCGACTAATCTCGCAGGTCCTAAAATTAACGACCATGTAAGTCATTTATGGGACTCGAAATGAAAACAAAATCAAAATACACCCATCATGATTACAGCACCTTCATTTGTTTTGATGCTCTCTAGTGTATCTAATTCATTTAGTTCTTGGGCACATTGCTATATCAATGATTCAACAGCATTTAGATCTTGTTTAACGTACTGGTTGGACCACTGTGTAGTTAATTCTTGGATTTTTTTTTAAATTAAATTTTTAAGTATTTTTAAATCATTTTAATGTGTTAATATTACAAAAATAAAAAATATATCATATTAATATATTTATAAATAAAAAAAATACTTTGAAATACTCCTATTTTGCTGGAAAATTAGGTGGCCTTCCTCTTCTCTTTTTTTTTGGTTTGTCACGTTCAGCTGGTCTCGTCGGAACTCTGATTATGGGCCGATATGTGATCTCATACATATTTTAAGCAAACCCATGGTGAGTGTTTTCTTAGCCGAGGGACACGCTTTGAACTTTCTCTGTGTTTCCTCGTGTTATTAAATTAAGATAGTATTTGATTATTTTTTTGAAATAGAAATAATATAAAATTATTTTAAAATTATCATAAAAACATGATTCTTAAGTTTTTGTGTATGTTTTTTCAATCAATTTATATCCTTCTTACATCGGACACAATCTGAAGTAACAATGAGAGGTCATTTGAAGGTAGGTGACTTGTCTTTAATGAGATCCTAAGATGGAATTAATTTTAATAAATACAAGCCTAATCCAATAATTAAAAATAATGTAATGATGTCCTTGCCACTCCCACTAAAAAAACTTAAAATTAATAATTAAAAGCATTAAATTTTTTACAATTTAACAAATTAGACATTATCAGATTGATTAGGAGCAAGTATGTTTTTTCATATTTCAAAACCATAAAAAAAAATACCGAAATATCTTTAAAGCAAAATTTTTAATATTAGTGTTAAGAGACAATTTTGTATTTTAAAAATATTTTTTTATTATCAGGGTTAATTTCATATTTGGTAAAAAAAATCAAAAACAAAATAAAATTATTAAAATACCATTATAAGTCAAAAAAAAAATTAAATTAACCTCAAAAAAATAGTGGCATGTGAAAGGTGCCCCTGCACTTTTAAAGTGATTTGAAGATTGAGTGCTTGCTTGATGATAGTTACCATCATGAAAGTAAAGCAACAGCTTTGGATAGCATCAAGCCACTCTCCTACTTTTCTAATACTATTTTATATTCCAAAACTTTTCAACAAAAAAACAATAATAATAATATTGTAGTGCATAATCGTACAGCTTGTTTGTCGTTTCCATTTGAAACTACATTTAGATGTCTTTTAAAAAATATTAAATTAATTATTTTAGTATTTTTTTAAATAATTTTGATATATTAATATTAAAAATAAAATAATTATTTTGATTTATATTTTCATGGTTAATAAATTTTATTAAAACAACAAAATTATTTTTTTTATTTACCTAATCAGATAGGATAATTAAAAGCCTAACTAAAATATAAAAAAAATATTAAAATAATATTTTATTCATCCAACGAAAAAATAATATAAAAGATAAACTTAATCCAAAATTAACAAAAAAAGGGAATGGCTAAGATTTATTGAGTTTGTACTCTGTAGTAATAGTTATTTTTAAAATATTTTTTATTTTAAAATATATTAAAATAATATTTTTTTAATTTTTTAAAATTATTTTTGATATTAGTATATTAAAATGATTTAAAAATATTAAAAAAATATTAATTTGTAATGAAAAATAAATAAATAAAAATTTTAATTTTTTTTTATAAATGTAATCTCAAACACAGATGGTGGACCAATTGAAAGGACAGAGCCACCAGTCCGACATCAAATATTAGTAGCAAGTAATAAATCGTACTGTTAGTTTTGAAAAAGACACCAGCAGGAGGAAATATGGTATGTCCACCCAAACTGTCAGTTTGAGAGTACGGACATGCCACGTGGACGATTTATTACGATTTTATTTGCTTGCCCATTTTTTATGTACTTTAATAGTTTGATTTATTACGGTCCGGCCATTGAACAGGAGATCGTGTCCAAGAGAAGGAACCTCCATGATATGGCTATTCTTGGTATTTGGCTGAATGGATGTTTCTTTTGCAGTGCCTTGCGTCTTTCGAAATTATGGTATAATATATTTTTTTTAAATAGTTTTTTATTTGAAAATATCCTAAAATGATTTTTATATTTTTTATATTAATATATTAAAATTATTTAAAAAATACTAAAATAAATACAAATTTGATGATTTTTAATGCTAAATATCCTTTTAAAAAGTACTAAAATCAATTTTAAACACACTCTCATGCATCTCTACGGTTGTGTGGGTAAGCTCACGTGCCTATCTCTGACTTTCGTTCCTCGAAGCTTATCTCTTGTCTCGGAAAACCTTGTTGTTACATTGCACATTCATTACTAAGTTTGTTTGATATTGTGGTACAATATATTTTAAAAAATTATTTTTTAATTAAAAGTATATTAAAATGATTTTTTTATTTTTAATATTAACACATTAAAATTATCAAAAAACATCTAAAAAATATTAATATAAAAAACAATTTAAAAAACAGAAATTACAACAATACCAATAAGAAATTAAATCAACTATACAAAAAGTTCAATGGAAAGCAATTAAGGGAGGGCAAAAACAAGAAATATCAAATTATCATAACTATTCAATTGGGTTTAGTTACATTCTATCCATGGGAAGAGAGAATCCTTGTGATTTTGTAAGCTAAACTTGTCGGGAACAATCTCACCGTCGATGAGTTGGTGGCAACTTCAGTATTTTTCCAGCCTCGAAGCAATAAAAAAACCTGTGAGATTTTACATTCTCTTTTGGCATGTCTGGCAAACTCTGGCACGTGGTTTGCTGCGAAGGTCCTTTTGGTACCAGACACTGCAAAGTGCCTGACTTGTTGGGCAGGTAGTCAGGCCGTGACTTTCTTGATTTTCTTGCTTCGTGTAAACAATAAAAAAACCATCTTGGTTTTAATGGCTGTCGTCTTCTTCTTCTTTAGGTTTGCTTGAGAATTTGTAGTGGGCTGGCTCAAACTCTTTTAACAGGACCAGCCCATGTTCATTAAAGCCTAATATGTCCTTCAACAACCAAGCCCATGAAAACAAGAAAAAAAAACCCTTCTAATTTGTTTTTGTTTTTACTTTTAAGTTAAAAATAATTTTTAAAAAAATACAAAATAATATTTTAAAAAACATTCACTATCACCGTCTTAATCAACTCAAACTTATCATGTATGAAATATCTATAATCAAGAATATCTATACACAGTTCCATAAAAAAAAATAAAAGTCAAATATCAAAAGCATCAATTAAAAAAGGTTAAATTGATAATTCCAAGAACCACCCAGCAGAACTTTGAGTTGATCTTAATAGACCAGGGTGATGATAGCTTTGAAGGAAAAAAAAATAAAGGCTAAGAAAGTAGACCAAATACAGGTAAATCATTAAAAGGCAAGGTGAAAGAATCATACAGGGTTATTATTGCCGTTGTTGTGGGTAATTTGCTAGATTGTGCATCAACAATCAATTACACTTAGAGAGTGGGTGTTTGGGAGTATGAAGAAGATAATTATCAAAATAATTTTTTATTTAAAAATATATTAAAATAATTGATATTATAGTCTAATATATTTTTAAAAATAAATTTTTATTTAAAAATAAATTCAAATAATTTTTTTAATTTTTTTTGTTAATATCAGTAGATAAAAAAATACAAAAAAATATATTAATCTAATTCTTTTCAAATCAAGAATACTATTGAAAAAACATAAGAACCATAGTTTTTAAATCCGGTTCGGTTCAAGGCTCGGGTTCCGGGTTTTGACCGGGTCACCGAGTCGTCCAGGTCAAAAAAAAATTTAAATCAAAACGTCGTTTTAATAAAAAAAAAACAAAAGTCAACAGGTAGCAACCTGATTTTTGACCGGGTCTTGCAGGGTCGATCGGGTCGCTGGGTAATACCGGGTTTTTCTTTCTCTATTTTTTTTCAACTCAGTCTGGTTCTAGCCTGGGTCGCCCGAATCCCGGGTTGACCTACCAGGTCGGGCCGATTTCAAAACTATGATAATAATATAGGCAGACCTGTGTAAAACACTGTGTCTTAGACACCGTTTGGGAACGCGGTGCAAACCGCGTTCCCAAAAAATTCAAAAAAAAATTTTTGTTAAAATTTAATATGTTTTATATGTTTTTTTTGATGTGTTGATATCAAAAATAATTTTTAAAAAATAAAAAAATATTATTAACATATATTTTAATATAAAAAATTATTTACTATAACCGCAAGGAAAAAACAATCTCTTAAATATGCAAAATGTAAGGTGAAAACCTAACCACAGAAGAAATATTTAAAGCGTACCTGGGCTCCTGCCGCCTCCTTCGAACTGGTCAATGGCTTTCGGGATTCACGAGGTCACCATCAATCAATCAATCTACAAATCACCAAGAATTCTTTATGAACTCGAAGTTCATTGACTAAAATGAGGTTTCCTGGCAACACAAAAGACCAAAGAGTCATTTGCGCGCTGTGGAATTCTGGGCAGAGCACACGGAGAGACCAAGAAGTCTAAGCTTGGAACAATCGATGTTCTGTTGTGTTTATCCAGGATAGGCGTGCGAGGCTGTATTTTTTATAGTTAAATACTTTTTTATATTTTTTCTTTTTTTTCAACTTTATAATAAATATTTTTATTTTTATCCACGTACGTAGCATTGATGGACGTCGTGTGCATGTTTAGTTTTCCTAGAAGATATTAAGATTTTATTAAATGAGAATTAAATATATTGGCTAGTAAATAATTCAAATATTACCATCATAGACAAAGAATAAGAATAAAAAAACTAAACACTTGGCATAAAAAGAACAGACAAGACATTCACTTTTGATACATTCAAAGAGAATGTTTTAGTTGTAAAATAGTTCCTTCTATGATATGTTTAAATAATCTTTTTTTTTTAAATTGTGGATTTCATGCTTTATAGTTTTAATGTTTGATACCGTGGTAGATTTTATGGTTGTGGTTTGAAAAAAAAATTATAAAAAATACTTTTGGATGTGGTTTGTTTGTTATTTATATATATTTGGTTAAAACTGTGGTAAAAATTGAGGTTGAACAAAAAGTTAAAACAATGCTTTTTAAATTAAAGTTATAAAATAATATATATATATATATATATATATATATATATATTGATGGTTTTTAATTTAAATATTGTAGATTTAACTACTGTTATTGCATCATGAAATAAATAATACTTATATCAAATATTTTTTATTGTTCCATTAAACTATCTATAATTTCATCACGTAGGAAATCCATCCGACAAATACTACAGTTTCCTTGGTTTCTTAAGCGCGCAACAATATCAGGTAAAATATCATCAAGAACAAAATTGGGACTGCGATCAAATTCTGCAAATGCTACGTCATCAAGCGATCTCCTTCTAATTTTTCGAATAAAACACAATTAAAAATAAAAATAAAAATTGAATTTTTTTAACTAGGTCGAACTCGTTTCAATGCATTTAGTTTTGGACCGGACCCGGTCCGACCGGAACAGTGGAGAGTGACTCCACTGTTTACGTGAACAGTGGAGTTTCACTCTCCACTGTCCGCAGGTTTGTGGAAAGTAGCTGAGAGCTGCTTTCCGCAAACCTGTAATTTATTCCAAATTTTATGTGGTCCCATGTTATCATAACCAAACATTTAATTTATGCGATTTATTTTAAAAGCAAAAGCTACCGCGTAAACAAACGCATGATGAACAACTTTCCTTGAATAATAATAATAATAATAATAATAATAATAATGTTATTCTAAGTATTCTTCACTCCTTTTATAAAAATAATGTAGAATATTCCTGCCTAGGAATCAAATTCCTGTAAAAGAAAATTCGCGTCATACATTGCTAAGAAGAGTTCCACTTTAAAAACTATAATATAAGACAAACGAATCTCTTTATAGTTTAAATAAAAAAAGTGGTAATTAATTTTAGAATTTATAAAATTAATTGATGTACATATAAATTAATCTGAATATCAAAAAAAAAAACAATCATGGCCAGAATACTTGATTCGTTGAAGTTGGTGTGACATTCACACATTGGATTCGAAAAATCAGCCATAACAATCTGGAATAAGTCCACACTAACTAGCTTAAGTTATAAAAATTCTCTCTTCATTTCACACTATCATATTCCGTCTCCATATCGACATGTATTAAAGTCTTATCACCAATATTTCTTTCATGCTTGTTTCCCTAGAAAACTTTGAAAAAACTAAAATAATATTATTCTAACAAAAATAAAAACCTACGCCTATATCAAGTTTTAAAGCAGTGGATTATTAGGTTGCTTCCTGAGTCCAATCAAATTTAATAACTATGATATATCATAAACTTATAACAAAGTGTAATCATAGATTAATAGTACTAATTAATAAACTCATTACAAAAAATAAAAGAGCAAGTTAATAATTGAATTTATCCAATAATACTGTTGATTTAGAAGATGAAAAGATATTTGAGATTACGGTCAAGTTTTTTTAAAATAGTTTTTTTGTTTGAAAATATATTAGAATAAAAAATATATTTTTTTAAATTTTGCTATTAACATATTAAAACTATTAATTTAATATTTTTTAAAAATAAAAATATTTAAAAACAGGTACGGAAGACACAACTGACAAAAATATATATATATAGAAAAGGGAAACCCCATTTATTGATAATATTTGTGCAAAATGACATGAGTTGCTCCGTCGCTCCCTCCCACGCTTTCCTTAAAACCGGTCTCTACGTGGCCCACAATTCCTAGTTTCCACCGAACCTTCTGGATTGTCCAATTCTTGACATTTCTCTTAGACTTTTTTTTTAAAAAAAACATTTTGCATGGCCTCTCTCTTTCGGTATAAGACTATAAGCAAGTAAACCGCCTAACAATTTAAGGAAAATTATATTAAAAAATGGAAATTAATTGAATTACTACTTTACCCTACCTTTGTATCCACTCTTACTCGAACAAAATGAAGAATATTGAATTTTCATTTTCTTTTTTGAAAATTTTTTTATGTCTTATTCTTCTTGCATTCCTTCTATCCAAAAGAAACAAAAAAAAAATCAATTGTTAATTAAATCTCGTTGAATATCAAGAAAGAACTCACCTCTAGCATTTACTTGCGACCATCCGTAATTATAACTCGTATTTTCAATTCTTTTATTTTTTTAAATTTTTTTCTTCGTGTATGATAAGTAATTGTTGGATTTATCTTATTAAAAAACGATTTCAAACTTTATTTTAAAAATTCAAGTATTCAATTAATAATAAAATCTGAAGACATTAGAAAAAATCATTTTAATCTAAATAAAAAAATCAAGTTGTCAAAAGGTATTTTAGTTATTTCATAATTGGTCTTTTTTTTTTAAATAAAAAAAAAGTTGACACGTGCCGAGCATGCGTCAATGTATCAGGCACTCCACCGTCTTTGGATGGCACGTGCAACTAATTTTAGCGGCCAAAAAAGCCTTTCTAGGGTTGCTTCAGCTTCGTCTCGGCATCTCTTCCATGGATATGTGACACGTGCACCGATAAGAACTTTGTTTTGTCGCCGACGATCATTTTTTTCTTTTTTTTTTCCTCACACTTCCTTGGTGTTTGCGCCTACCACCTCATTTTTAAGCTCCCCCATAAACTTCCATTTCTTTTTTATTTAATCCTTGTTCCTTTGGTTATATTTTTTTAAAAACAATTCATTGAATTGTATTTTTGTTTCAATTTCATCCTCGTTTAATTCTTTACTTTGTCAAATTTGATTTCTATTCTTTTAATTGCTATTTTTTAATTTAAGATAATTTTTAGAGTTGCATTCTTTGCGATTCCACCCTCCGTAATTTTTTTTCTAATAAATCTTATCCTCATTCTTTTATTTGTTTTTTATTTTTGCTTTGTGAAAATTTCAAAATTGGTATTTTTTTTTTACCTAATTTAGTTTTTCAACATTTAATTGGTTTGAATTTGAGCTTCTTGGTTAAGTCCATGTCTAAGATTTCATGAGTTACAAGCTTTGAAAATTAACCCGGCTTCATGAGGTTCGCCTAGGATTTCTTTGTTTTTTTTAAAAAAAAAATTGATATTTTTTCAATTTTATCCTATAATATTTATTTAATTAGAGATTGATTTTTTTTTTTCCATGCTTTCTATGACCTTGGTTTTATCATGTTTTTATTTAACTAGGTTACATCAACTCTTTTTACTCGTTATTCTTTGTTAAACTTATTTTTTAAATAAACTTTATTATTGAATTAAATAAAATTGATTTATTTAATATAAACAGATGCTTACTTTATCTTGTTTTGTTTGATTTGTTTTTTCAGATAGTTGCTCTAGCGACCCTTACAACTTCTCATGTCATCATCCAAAGTTTTGCAGTTGTGTTTAAATCGCCTCAACAAGTTTTTTTTTTTTTTAATGAGTGATGTCTACAATGAAATGATGATGAGTTTCCAACAATTTTTTTTCCTTACAATTATAATATTGATGGCTCATTTATTTTGGTTGATTGCTGTCAAATATTTTTTTACAATTTGTCTACTATTATTATATATGATTCAAATTAAATTATCAAACTACATGGTCTTATAGGATTTAGTCTACTTAATAACTCGAGTATTAAATTTTTCTTAATTCTTTTAAAATAATATCTTCACCCAAGCATTTCTTTTATGTGCTCAAAAATAATAAGAACATAACACGGTCACCGAACTAGTTTTATTTTAAGAATATATACGTTTTTTTGCTGTTAATAAAAAAGGTATTAAATTCTTAAAAAGAAAGTTAAGGATATTTTGGGGTTTTTACACCTCCCACCTGCTATGTGCTTTCCTCCCGATCCCAAGTTCTAAACCGAAAGCTAACATTTTATTTATAAGAACCAAACTCACCAAAAGCACAATTTTTTCTTCACTAAACTATTCTAAGAATTCTTCATCACTAAGAAATTTGCAACTTTCTTGCATTGTACCGAGAAATCTCACTTGGTTTTTTTCTGTTTGCTGAGTTCACACCCGGTTTATTACCAAGTTACTCCCGATTTGTCCAATGGAGAGAGGAGGATATAGAGGTGGAGGAAGAGGTGGTCATGGTGGTAGGAACAGTGGTGGTAGAAGAGGAGGATATGTAGGAGGAAGAGATGGTGGTCGTAGTGGTGGGTATGATGGTGGTCGTGGTGGCTCAGACGGTGGTCGTGGAGGGTCAGACGGGGGTCGTGGTGGCACAGACGGGGGTCGTGGGGGCACAGACGGTGGTCGTGGAGGGTATGACGGGGGTCGTGGGGGCACAGATGGTGGTCGTGGAGGGTATGATGGGGGTCGTGGTGGCTATCCACGTCAGCATTGGAGACCAAACAACCAAGGTGGTGGTGGTACACCTGGTCAAAGTGTTGGTGGAGCGTGGGCAGCAAGGGGTGGGCGTCGTGGTGGTGGTGGTGGTGGTACACCTGGTCAAAGTCTTGGTGGTGGTGGTACGCCTGGTCAAAGTGTTGGTGGAGTGTGGGCAACAAGGGGAGGGCATGGTGGTGGTGGTGGTACACCTGGTCAAAGTGTTGGTGGAGTGTGGGCTACAAAGGGTGGTAGTGGCGGTGGTGGCGGGTCACAATCAGAGCGGCATGGAGGTGGTCCACCCAATCAAAGTAGTGAAACGGGGCCTAAAAGGGGTTGTGAAGTTGGTCGTGGCGGCGGTGAAGAAAGAGGTAGGGATCTGGTGTCAGAAACTAAGGGAGGAAAGGGACCCTCAAGGGATGGCAATGCGGGTCCATCTAGAAGTTCTAATGATGATCTTGTCCCACGTAAGTATTTTTATGTTTGTTTGTCAATTATATTGCTATTTGTGTGGTGGTTTGGTCGCTGATGGTTTGCAGGAAATATGAAACGGTTGCGGTTTTTATTTGTGCTGTTTGGTGAAATAGTATGTCTTTTTGGTTCAAGTGTGAAACTTTTTGTTGAATTTTTTGAAGTTGGAGAAAAAGAAGGGATTTTGGTTTCTGGGTTTTAATTTTTTCTGTTGTTCTGAATATATTCAGTGTTGGAAGAGTTACAGTTCAGACTGAATTTATAGCCTGTGTTTCTCGGTTTCTGAGTTCTGTGGCTTTGTGTTAGTAGTTTATTTAATGAACTTTGTGTGAATTGCTTCTGAAATAGGAGTAATATTCATGACTTGTCTGTATTTTGGTCACAGGACTTGGGTCTTTTGTACTTTGTTGTTAATTACCAAACTGGAATGACGCCTTTCAAGTGGAAGTGCATTAATCATTAACTAATTATTTTGCTCTCTTTTTTTTACGTGTTCGTGTCGGGGGAAAAAAAAAAGGGGGGGGGGGTTCTTATCTTGGTTGCTGGATAAATTACTCTCTTCCTTTCTAGGAACCGCCTCAATGATATCATGAGGGCGTTACTTAGTAAAATTTTGATAGGTTGGCGCGTGATCAACAAGCTACTATACTTAACGAGAAATGTAATTGTTGACAACCTGATCATTGCTTTAAATATGTTTTGAGGACCGTGGTGCAGCTCTAGGCACACCAGAATTATAACTTAAATAACCTAACTAGCTGATACAAGGATGTTTCCCAAATTTGGAACTTTAAAGGGGTCATTTCTAACTGTATTTAATTTTCTT
>Ga0307513_10009498_pt1 | contig 12299 bp, 17 predicted proteins | sample 15_EM_MG_FD_202174 | JGI IMG/M metagenome (GOLD analysis project Ga0307513, IMG submission 202174) | Populus trichocarpa ectomycorrhiza microbial communities from riparian zone in the Pacific Northwest, United States - 15_EM | ecosystem: Host-associated > Plants > Roots > Unclassified | place... | reverse complement strand
GCCCGCTCCGTCGGGTCACGGGTGGCTTTACAACTCGGCTACAATGACACTCTTCCAGGAGGGAAGGAAGCATTTCCACTGTCACAAACGGCCCCTCGGGTGTCGCGGGAACCCGACACCTGTCCACGGCACCCAGCGGAGACACCGTGAGATTCACGAGAGTTTGCGCATCGGGCCACATGTCCCAAAGGGCTATTCCAGACAGGGGCCCTCTCTGGGTTGCCTTGGTCACAATGACATGCAAAGCTTCACCCGAAACCGTTACGAAACAGATAGAAGAGCCTGTTCGGCTTGTTGCGCCAAAATCGGTCGCAAACTGCTCTCGTTTCGTCACTTCACTGCACCCCCGGTAACACCACGGTCCCGGAAATCTGGCACGAAACAACGTCGTGGCGCTTGGGGAAACAAACCTCTGATCGACACTTTGATGCGATTCGGTCAACAACTGACGCACGAGGAATTCTAGAAGAGGGTTCTTCACGCTATGTCACCCCTTTGTACTGACAGCCTGCGAAACAGCTGGCAGGATGGTTTGTTGCCACGTCTCCAGAGCAGGCGCTCAGTTTCGAGACCAAGCGCCACATGACCTTTCACGACCCTGGTCCAGACTTGAAGATCAAAGGTGACAAACGCCTCGTCGGGATTGGGAAATGCGAGCGAATGTTTGATTTTACGGGAAATAATTCCCGTCCTTCCCAGGCACACGGTTGTAGCCTGGGTCGGAGCAAATTTCATGGCGTAGATAGATTCCCAAAAGAGCCGATACAAAAACCCACATATGTCGAGTGTAAATCAATCTCAACGTCCTACGACAGGCGGTCCATGACCCCTTTCAGTGGCAGAAGATAGAGAGTCCTCATATTGGTGACCCCCGTCTGTTCTGGGTGGATCCAACGGTAACCCCGCAGCTCTCCACGCAAGGAACCCTCCAACGACATCTGTCGCACTCCTCAACCCAATTAGTTGGAGCGACCGAGCAGCAAGGCTGGATGCGTTGCCATCGTGGCTCAGCAAAATCACCCTCACGTCGAACCTATCCACGGCCGCACTGGGACCCAGCCGGCCGCGGCTGCGGGGATCAAGTTTCCACTCCAGCTCGTTCCGGTCGATCCACATCGACCCAGGGATGGTCCCGAATTCACGTCGCTGACCTTCGGACCGGATGTCGATCAGGAATATGGGTGGACCCATCTCATCCGCGCTCGTCACCTCGCCGAACACCTCGTCTGGGGTCATCCTCTCCAGTTTGGCCCTCGTGTGTGAGAGAAGCTGTGTAACCGATAGAGAACCGGGGGGAGGGACGAGGGGTTCCATGAGGTTACCAACGGATTTCTTGACAACATCTCTGAGCGCAAGTTCGTCATATGATGAACCACACAACCCGTGGACCCCGACCTCCCAGAGAAGCTCTTGTTCAGGTGTGATCGTAGTTGGCTCCGCCATTGGCATCGACATAGACCTCGGTGTGGCACTCATGGTTGGGATAACGCCTGTATTTCCGGGGATGACTGCAGCGGTCGGGTGTAGATATTCCGGCCCTGGCACCCGGACATCGTAATTGGCGTCCTCGACAGTCCTCCCCAGAAACTTGGATCTCGTGAGTAGAATTGCTCGGTGGACGAATACCGGGGATGAACCAACGATAACCAATTTGGTGGGTGGTGAGCTTCTCCTTCGTGACCCAGAGCCCGTCATGAAGCTCTGACTAGGAACGCTATGGCTGTAATGACTCTGGCTGTGCCCACTTTTAGTCGTGCCTCGATTTGAGCTCGAGGGCGCACGGCTGGACGTTGTGAGGGCGAAGAGAAATCCGCCTTGTCCTTGGCTACCGGGGGATGTGACAGTGGTGGGGGATGGGGTGTAGCCGGTGTTTAACAAAGCACGAATCTCATCCGCGATAACACGCAGGAATTTGTCGTCCTGAGACTTGTTGAGGGTGAAGACGACACCGACTTTTGAACCGTCCACGAGCTCCGCTTTCCTGATCGCCCGAGCGGCAATGCTGCGGGAAACTTGGAAGCGGACGTCCTCGATGGTCCTCTGGAGCGGCTGGTTCTCTGTAGCAGAGTGCCAGTTTTGGTAATGTGGCGAATGGGGAGAGGAAGGGGAAGTCGGGGAGTCGGGCTCGACATGACGATAAGCCCCTTGGTAGTGATAGGGAGTCTGGCTATGGCTCGGCACGGGGGCAGGGGGACGGATAGTCGAAGGTGATTGTCCGGGCTCTGTTTGGTCTTCAAATTGACGGTGATAGTATGGGCCATAAGAACCGGTGGAGCCCGTCCCGGTCTGAAAAGTGGACGGTGAACGAACTTCGTGTTCCTCAGGTTGGGTATAGACACGGTGCATGCGTGCTACAGAAGGCGGACGAGCTGTGGATGGTGTGCTAGGTTCGGCGTACCCCTCAGGATATACAGCATCGGTTGAATGGGAGGAAGAAGGGGGCGAACGGGATTGAGCGGTAGACTGCGACTGCAACCCGCTAGTTTCAGCTTCCGCGTATTCCCCGGGGATGACCGGGGGAGGACTCTGGGTATCGAGCTGAATCTGGTTGAGGGAGAGGGCCATTTTCTGAAACTGCAACTGGTCATTGTCAATGATGGTTTGGACTGGACTTTTGGGCTGGTCGTGGGTCGGAGGGTGGGGTGAGGTGGGTGTGGGGAGGGCAGTGTTTATGGCGGAGAGGACGTTGTTGAGATTCCTGACAACCTGGGAGGCAGAGGTGAAGTTTGAGACCTCTGAGCCCTGTCCTCCCCCTCCATGAGGACTACGGGATCGGGTGGGGGACGCAGACATTCGCTTAGCCTTCTTCAATCGAACCGACATCTTTGGTCTGCGGATTCTCTGGCTGGGGCCTGGTCGTCGTGTCTGAAGCTGAGGAATCGCTGGACAGGCGTTTACTATCCCAGATTCCGTCGACGCGCCCCTTCATACAACTCCATTTCTATGTGTGGCCCTATCAAACCGTGGCCTCGCTTGCCGACGGCACATACAGTTCACCCATGATGCGAGACTCCGCCAACTGGCCAATTCATCTATCCACCTTCCCAGCCGGAATCACGGCCCTCTTATCTTCCTATCAGCAATTGTATACCTCCCGCTGATGGCGAACCTGACCGTCGCCAGGCTCGCAGAGCCCTCGCTCCCCTTCTCCCGGAACCACTCGGCGAGCCGTCGTAGTCATGTCCTCGAGCCCTACCAGAGATAATGAGAAAGGCATTGCGGTCGCCGCTGACGAGGCCGAACTCGCCAGGATGGGCTACAAGCAGGAGCTCAAGTTCGTTCACCACTCTGTGGGGTAATGTCGCGTGCTGACATGATTTCCCCTTTCTTACAGACGAGAACTCAGTCTCGTGCAGGTGCAACAGTTTCGAACGCCTGTGGGAGTCCATTTTTCATGACCTACTCTCCAGAACTTCGGCGTCTCCTTCTCTATCATCAGCATCATGACTGGTATACCTTCACTGTTCCTCTATGGTTTGGTACGCATTCCACATGTCTCGTGTCACCGGAAACTAACCAACCTTTTCTCTCTCTCAGAATACCGGAGGTCCAGTGGTTATGGTTTGGGGCTTTGTGGTAGTTGCCTGTGGGTAAAAGCTTTATCCTTCCCTCGCGAGACTCAACTCGCAACCTAGTTTTCACGATGGCTGTTGGTTTGGCCATGGCGGGTTTGTGGTTCAATACGTGCCTAATTTCTCCACCTAACTTTTTGCAGAGGTCTGCAGTGCCCACCCAACCAGCGGTGGCCCGTATTTCTGGGCGGCTATGCTTTCCACTCCCAAGAGGGCACCCTTCGCTTCATGGATCTGTGGTTGGTTCAACCTCCTCGGCCAGGTCGCTGTGACCACCGGAATTAGGTTTTTTGTTTCACAAAGTATCCGAGATGTCGTACAGTGCTGATGCATCACCATAGTTTTGGATGCGCAACCTTCATCTCCACCGCTGCTACTATTAACACCAGCTTCGTCCCAAGTGAGAAAACGACGATCGGCATATATGCTGCCGTGTTGGTTAGCCAAGGTACGCACTGGCTGTTTTTTTTTTCATCAACCAAGCACGAACTGGACATGTGTGCAGGCTTGATCAACACTTTTGGAGTCCACCTCCTCAAGTACCTGAATAACATTTCCATTTGGTGGCACGCCATCGGGACCTTTGCTGTTGTTATTTCCATTCTCGCCACCGCCCCGGAGCGTCAATCCGGTAGCTTCGTGTTCACCCAGTTTCTGGATGGTACCGGGGACCCAGGCTGGAGTGTCCGCTCGAGCAAAGGATATGTTGTTATGATTGGTATCCTCATGGCTCAATACACCCTCACGGGCTTCGACGCCAGCGCACACGTAAGAGAACCTGGTCGTGATTCCCTTCTTTGGAGATTGAATCTTGGATGCAGATGACGGAGGAAACCCACAATGCCGCCATGTCCGGATCGATCGGCATTATCATGGCTATCGGCGTCTCCGCGATTTTGGGCTGGTTCCTCATCCTCGGACTACTGTTTTCGATCCAGGATCTGGACACTACGCTCCATTCCCCGACCGGTCAGCCGGTGACCCAAATCTTCCTCGATACGGTGGGTCCTAAGGGCGCCATCGTTTTGATGGTGATTGTCATCGGGTGCATGTACTTCTGCGGGTGGGTCACCCCCGCATCCTCACGCGACATTATGGCTGACAATCCGCCTCGTGCTAGCGTGTTTTCCATCACTTCCAACTCCCGTATGATGTATGCTTTCGCTCGTGATGGAGGGATCCCGGGACACAAGTTCTTTCATAAGGTAGACCCCAAAACCAAGTCGCCTGTCAGGACAGTTTGGCTTGCCTGTACCCTATCCTTCATCTTGGGGCTCCCAAGCTTGGGGAGCGGCGTTGCGTTTGCTGCGGCAACTAGGTGCGAAATGAACCCTCTCGACTTTTGTTGGTTGTTGACGGTCCCCTGGTTGTATAGTATCGCAACCATAGGACTGTACATCTCGTATGGGATTCCAATTGCCCTCCGACTCTGGAACCGCACGGACTTCGTGAGAGGACCCTTCCACCTTGGAAAGTTCTCCTATCCAGTCGCGGCCATTGCCGTGCTGTGGATATGCCTTATCTCGATTGTATTTATCCTTCCTCAAGCCAATCCCGTCGACTCACAAACACTCAACTACGCGATCGTCGCTGTCGGCATAGTTGTGTTGTACTCGGTCACGTTTTGGCTGGTCTCAGCCAGGAAGTGGTTCAAGGGGCCGATCAAACAAATTGAAGGTAAGGCAGGATTCCAGGCGCATGACTTAGCGGTGACTCACTAATTTCATCCTGCAGCTGAAGCAAAGGGGATTGACGTTATGGATCCTGCTAACGCCGATAAGGTTGAGGACTAGTTTTCATTATGGCTTTTACGTTTGTGGGTTTCGTGCTACTCTCCAATATGTATGTCATGTATGTTGTTGGTATCTCCTGAGGACTGGAGTTTGAAATTTGATGTGCAAGCTTAACGTTGCTGTCAATTCACCATGTCCGAAGCCTGGTCGCGCCAAGGTTACAAGAATGCACTGGGCTCGCTGGCGGCTCGAACAGGGACACCTCTCCCCTCGCTGATCATATCGTTTGCGATTCTGCACGAAATAACGGCTGTTGTCCCACTCGCCGGGATATTCTTCGGAGCAAAATACCTGGGGGTTGGAGAGCGGCTTGTGGAATTTGTCCGGGCGGAAACTCATACAGATGAGGCGTCATCGGACCAGCCTTCTACGACAGAGTGGGTGCAGAGAAAAGTGGGGACATGGGTCGATGACGGGGAAGTGTGGGCCGAGAAAGTCGGTCGAAGATATGGGTTCTTTGGGTATCCTAAAACGCCCAAAGGCGTAAGGTTTGAGCCAACCGAGAACGAGAGGGGGCCTGGAGTCGCTGGTGATGTTGCGAATGCTGTATTCGCCTATACTGCTACCAAGGTGAATGCGTCTCATCCGGTGGAGCACTTGCTTGTGGATTGACAAGGACGCGTATAGGCTCTTATTCCAGCCAGACTCGGGGTGTCGTTCTACCTGAGCCCTGCATTTTCGAGGAGAGTTGTAGAGCCTATTAGAAAGGGATTCATGTTCGTGTTGCGTCGTCGTCGTGTTTAGAGTTTCTGCCTGTAATCTCCCCTCTGCTATTCGCCGGGGTGCGCATACACTGGCCGATCCGATCAGCTCCTTCCGTCCGCACGACCACCCCGCGCACACCGTGTCCTATGATCACCTCCCTCGGCCGGACCGCGTCCTCCTTCTCCCCATGCAGAGCAGAATGGTGCCGACGTGCTCTCTCAACCTCAGCTTACGCTGAGACACCGTCGGCCTCGCCCATGCCACCGAGACTGAACAAGAAAACGCGTATACTTAATAACAGAGTTGTTACCAAGAGTGGCCCTCCGAGAATATTCGTCAGGCCGTGGGATGGTGTACCGAGCATGCCCGATGGGTTTGCTATGCTTCGGGGAATTGAGAACAAATGTGGAAAAATCAAGGCTTTCAAGTTCCTTAGGGTGAGTTTGCTTCACCTCCGGTCGTTGGACTCAGATGGACTCAATTGTAGCCCTGTGTCACCTTTTTTTATCGTTCAGGACGGAGAGCTACCCTCTACGTACTTTTCATACTTCTGGGTAGAACTGGAAGACCCATCCAGATACTCGGATGCCGCTTCGACCGCCCTCCAAATCCCCATCCCAGAGGTAGAGCGGAAACGGCCAGGTGGAGTCGGTATTGTCGACCTCCAGCCATTTCTCCAGCCGTCTCCCGGAGCGCAAGAGGAACTACAGGAATGGAGGGGCGTTACGGAACGTATGGTTGACGAGGTAGATGAACGGAAGCGGAAAAATAAAGTGTACGACCTGCGCCTCGAACCTTCCGGTAAGTTTTTATTTAAACGGTACTTGTACATGAGCTCACGTAAAAAAACCCGTCCACAGAACCCCACACGAGTCGGATCCAACTGCTCGACCAACGCAAGTCCTTCAACCTCACCAGAGCGTTCGTGAAGTGGGGAGGATTTGCTTCTCTCCCCTCTGATACGGAGGCCACCGATCGAACCATTACACCAACATTCGATGATCTCATTGCACGAGGTTCCCAGTACGTCAAGACCGGTCGTCCCACCACCACGGAAGGCGAAGCGTCTCACCCTCCAGCTGAAGGACCCCATAAATCCTTCAACTACGAATTTGATGAGCCCACACGCTCTGCGAGAGTCCAACTCTCCGTATCCTCCCGAGCAGACAAGACTTCTTCCGCACAGCCCCAGTCCCTGTTGACCATGCAACGAGAGGGCAAATATTTATCGAGAAAACAAAAGGCTCTACTCCAGGCTGCCGCGATCTCACGAGGCCCTTCGCCAAACCGCGCGGGAGCCAAGGAGAAGGAGGAACAGGAGCCCAAGGAAGATGCTTCAGAGCCCGGAATGGAGACTGATGAAGAGAAGAAACAATTCCGGAACAAAGTTTGGAGCCTGGTTGGTGGGAAATGGTTTTAGGCCGTCCATCTCGCATCGGGTTTGGATAGTTAGACTACGGGATGCGTGTCGCTGGCAAGAGGCGTGCATGTACACAATCTCATAAGTAATATATGCACCACTTAATTATTGACTTACATCCCCACGTCAGACAGTGATGGGATCGTCAATCCACGGGTATGAAATCACAAGTATACACAGGATCCGTTACATTCTGCGGGGGCGAACCGAGCGCCATCGTTCTTTTAGGAGCGGCTCCACGCCACCTTTCCCTTGATCCAAGTGCTCACCACATATCCATCCTTGTCAAATACAGTGAAATCTGCATCAGCACCAGCTCTCAGCGTACCTTTTCGATTCTCGATTCCAAGACACCTTTGTGATCCTTTTCAGCACACCTTCAAAGGGAGTGGGCGGAAAGAAATACCCTGCAGGATTGAAAGTGGCGCACTTGATCGCTTCGCCCAACGAGCACCCGGTGAACTTGACAAAGTTCCTGACGCAAGTGTCTAAAGTGACGACGCTCCCGGCGAGGGTGGAGGTTCCCTCGAGGTACAATTTGATACCTTCCTTCACGAACCTCTTGCCATCTCTCCACTCGTGAATACCGTCCTTCAAGTTCGGATCCAAAATTTTCATGGCTGCTCGCGCAGTTTAGAACTCGCTCTCCCGATCATACCACTCCTTGGGGGTACGTACCGTCCGTGATTAAGATGCACCCCTCGGGGTGGGCGTTATATGCAAGCCTCACCGAGTTGGGATGGGAGTGAATGCCGTCCACGATCAACTCGTAGAACGGCCTTTCAAGCGTGGCAACAGAGCTTCTCGCCTTTATCGCCGCTTGAGAAAGCAAGGACCTTGGGCTCAGTGGTGGACTGTCAGAATCGTCGAACGCTTCAGAAGCTGCCTTGGGACTGTTCTTGCCCTCCTTTCCACTTCCGTTAAAAATTCCCGGAAGGATAGATTTAGATTTCAAAGAAAGGGATCGCCTGAAGCTGGACTTGGGAGTGGTGATGACCGGGGAGGAAATGGGTGAGAAGTACGAGGAAAGATGGGGAGATGCGCCCAACAATCCGATGATGGAGGGGTCGCGATGGTGAAGCTGGGGCATTGCGTTGAATAAATGAGTGATCAATCTCGCTCCATGGGTCATTGCGGAACCTGCAACATCTGTAGGGGCGTTGCTGGGTGGACGGGTGTCAACGACCAACTCGCAAAAATTGATCCCTCATACATACCTGTGCCCAATCGAGTAAACTATCCCCCTCTTTGTCAATTCGTAAACGGCGTCCAATACGCCATCGATCTCTGGGGCAGCGGTGATGATTCTGACACCAACTCTTCCTGTCTCTACTGAGTCGCTCATGAGCCAATCCTCCGTGAATCCCATGTTCTCCGCGCCATATACATCCTCGAAGGCCTTAAGACCACCAGCAGCGGAGATAACCAGGGAGGGATTGTGAGCACCGCGTTTTGCCATCTGAAGGAATGGTCCTTCGATGTGCCAGCCTAGGAGGTGCGCAGACTTCTCGCTTCGCATAGGACGAAGGTGACGAAGTAGCTTGGGGTACAACGACCTTTCCTGGGTCTGCGGGGGAAATCGTTTAGTATAGTTCCGACCGGTCGCAGTGGCTCTCGCGTACGATCAAGGTTGGGACAAGACTGTGTGTCGGTCAGCATGACGAACAGGACGGGTGAAGACGGCAACTACGAACGCGGTGACTCCGGTCTCTACGATCTTCGCCGCGACATCCTTGAGACCTTTCTGATAGGCCTGGTCGTCGCCTTCGTAAACGGAAAAGTCGAACCCGTAGGCACCGTTGATTTGGATGTCTATCAAGCCAGGGCTGTCAACGGTCGATCAGCGTTCCCGGCAGTAGCATCGTGGCTCGGGGAAGGAAAAAAACCTGAGGATATTGCCCCCAAGGTCCACAATATTTCCTGGTCTCTCTCGCCTTTCGTAAAACGTCCTCTACGGGAAACAGCGGGATCAGCTCGGAAAAAAATTCACCTCGTAGAGAGTGTAGGGGAGACAAACCTGGGCATCGAGGATTATGCCTCGCTGCTCGTCAATCCAAAGATCCTTCTCCACCAGCTTGCCATCCTCCTGAGGGAGGAGACAATTCGTGAAGCAAAGGAGGCCGTTGGGAGAAGACATTCCTGCGCGAAGGAGGGGGGTCGAACGTTCGAGTTTTTCTTAGTATCCTAAAATACCAGAGCGGACCATGTGGAACCCCCGGAACGTATCACCCGGGGTTAAGTACATCGTATTTATTTCTCTTCTACCCCTCACACTGGCTGCGGCGTGGTGGTCAGGAAGAAAGATGGACTGCGTGAGATGATCAGACACCGATCTCACGTAGTCCTACGACCTCTTTCAAGCCAGAACCACCATCTCTCCCAACTGCTCAGCTGATCATCCTCAAATCTAACCATGGCGAGTCTCCATCTTCGCTTTTTCCAATACTATCCTGCCCCTCCTGACCCTTATCCAAAGGCATCTGGCGTCGCCGTCCACGACGAATGTCTCACCGGGTTCCGAGATCTCAAGCTCGGTCACAAGCACAAGTACATCATCTACAATCTCAGCAAAGACAACACCCAGATCGTCGTCGACAAGACGAGCACCGCCTCCGACTATGATGACTTCCTCGCTGATCTCCCAGAAACTGAGTGTCGATGGGCTGTTTACGACTTCCCATACGAGAAGGATGGTGGGAAGAGAAACAAGCTCGTCTTCTTCAGCTGGTAAATCCCTGCTTGTTGACCGCAACCCGCAGCTATAACTCTCTCGCCCTTCTTTTTTTCTTCATCTGGTCAGGTCTCCCGATACCGCCAAGATTAAGAATAAGATGCTGTTCGCATCCTCCAAGGATGCACTGCGACGCGCCCTTGTGGGTATCGCGACGGAAATTCAGGCAACTGATCAGAGCGAAACTGCTTATGAGAGCGGTGTGTATCTCATCGATCCTCCCAGACCCCATGTTGATTATGTTTTTGGTCAGTGTTGGACAAGGTCACCCGCACTCACTAAATCCCTCCATCCTTCTTTACGCGTCAATGATCTCCTCGGACACTCGCACCACCCCTTTACCTCCCCTCACGTTGCCGGGGCCCTTTGTTTATTGTACTCTTGCCGATGTCGTAGAGTTGAAGTTAAACCAACCAATCAGGGTGCAGAATGCCGAAAGTATGCAAGAATTACGATGGATTGAAAACTTGGAAAAGAAAAATACATCAAGAGCGAAAGGTTTACGAACTTGACCAACAGAGACTACACAGCAGTTCGTAAAGAAGAATACAACAAAACCCTAGCTACCGCCGCCGAGAACCCCCCAAAGGCTGCTTATGGCGCTGGGTTTTTCCGGCTGGTGTTGCTGCTGGGGAGCAGAACGACCCTGCTGCCTGACGTACTGACTGTTGTTGGCGGGCATGGGGGGCTGTGTCGGTCGACCCTGCTGCTTGATGTACTGGCTGTTGTTGGCAAGGATGTGGGGTTGTGTCGGTCGACTCTGTGCAGGAGATAGGACGGGTGATGTTGTTGCCTCCGTCCGTGAGTGGCTGCGGAGAGGATTGTCGAGACCACCTTGGGGGTTTCGTTGTTCCTGTGCTTGACTCGTATCATTTTGTTCTTCAGGTGAATGGATTGTCACTGGTGGTGATGTCACATTGTGGACTGGCTGGGTTTTCTTCTCGGGTGGGCCCCCCTTGACCTGTGCTTTCTCATCGACAGGTTGTATTGGGATCTTAGGGGTAGTTTGTTGTTGCGATCGGTCACTGTGGACTGTACTTTCAAGATTCGTTGAGATCTCGGGGGACTGATATGCGGGAGGTGCGGGAGCGGTGTCTTCCAAGAAACCGGGCGATTGGTCAGGGACGGTAAATTTTAGACCTGGACAAGAGAACCTGCATTAGTATGTGTGTCATTGATGATCCAATGTACAAACAAGATATCAACTCACCGATGAACGCGAGGAACCGATTCAAATTCTCGATGTCTGTGGCCAGTGGTTGGAGCCCGTAGTGTTCAAGAAGTTGAAGGACTTGCTTCTCTGAGAAACATTGAGCTGAATGACAATGCCCCCTTACAACGGAAACACACCATCGTATGAAAAAAGTTCCTTTAAAGTTGTTGGGAAATTTCCACTGGTTGTCCCATCCTTTAGCTTGATCTTCGAAAGCTTTGAGGTGAAGTCCACATGCTCATCCAGAGTGCTGTTATTGTGTCTGGCATGCCTACGACGCTGGTGAGAACGTGTGTTGGAGAGGGTAACCATACAGGAGAGCTCACGAATTTTCGAGCATAACCTCGGCCTCGGCCAGCATGTTGTCATTCTCGCGGGCCATTTTCTCGAGGTTATTAACCAGGGCTTTAGTTTCCCCTTGGTTTCCCCAGTCCCGCATCTCTAAGACAACCTGAACCCTCACAGCTCCTTCAATTTGGCGTGTAATCTTTTGACTGCCGGTCCAGAGTGAGTGTAGTGGTAAGAGCAGATTCAATCCAAGGGCAACCTAGCTTACCTCATAGAAGCCTTGATATCCTGTTTCACATTGTCCTTAACCTCGTTTCTGAATCCATTGATTTTTCTGTCCTGTTCGGCTTTTATGTCCGCGATTTCCTGAGATAACGTGGAGATCTCCTGTCGGAGGTCGTCCTATTCATCTCGGATTCAGCATGTACTAGTAGGATGGAGCAATAATCGTGGTACACACCAACGTTGGACTCCTCGTCTCCGACGCAGCAGACTGGAGGTTGATCGCATCGATCAATTTCTCACTGTTGAACGGTTGGTCATACCAATATCCTAGCAGGAGACGTCCCGGACTTAC